>PVMK01129220.1_pt1 | contig 11927 bp, 11 predicted proteins | sample 1853481 | NCBI WGS metagenome assembly PVMK01 (sample SAMN08533507, study PRJNA380276) | Marine sediment metagenome, whole genome shotgun sequencing project. | reverse complement strand
CCAGTTTCGACGACACCTTCAGGTACTACTTGGCGGGGGACTGCAATGCCAAGATTCATGTACTCATGATGGTATAGGCGGCCCTTCAGAGGGCCGCTTTTTTGTTTATGTCAGCTGAAAGGATCGGCGAGGTGCCGTAGGAGCCCGGCCCACCGGGCGACAAACATTGCGGGGCATGTTTTGAACATGCCCCGCAATGTTTGCCAAGGATAAATCGACCACTCGTAACAAAAGCGTTTCGCGCGCTGGGGCGCGCTCCTACAGGCGCGCTCCTACAGGCGAGTTCCTACGATGAATTCAATAATTCCCAGACCCTCAGCGGTGTCGCAGGCATGTCGATATGTTCGATGCCGCGTACCGACAGCGCATCGAGTAACGCGTTGATGTAGGCGGGCGCAGCGCCAACGGTGCCAGCTTCGCCCGCGCCCTTGACACCCAGGGGATTGCGCGGCGATGCAATTTCCTGAAAGCTAAAATCGATGTTGGGGATCCACTCCGCGCGGGGCATCGGGTAGTCCATGAAGGTAGCGGTTAGCAGTTGTCCGCTGTCGCGGTCGTAAACGGCGTGTTCGCCACAGGCCTGCCCCAGGCCTTGCGCAATCCCGCCAACGATCTGGCCTTCGAGAAGCAGTGGATTGATTACCTTGCCGACATCGTCTTCAACGGTGTATCGCTGGATTTCGACCACGCCGGTTTCCGGGTCGACCTCGAGCTCGCAAATATGACAGCCATTGGGAAAGGTGCCGGCATCGGGCGTGAAATTCTCGCTGGCGTATAGTCCCGGCTCGACATCATCGGGTCGTTTACTGTCATCAAATGAAGCGGTGGCAATTTCCGCAAGCGACGCGGTGCGGTCGGTACCGGCAATGCGAAAGGTCGCTTCCTCGAATTCAATATCGGCGACTGCGGCTTCGAGCACTTCGGCAGCCATTTTCTTGCCGCTTTCGATCATGCTGCTGACCGATCGGAAAATGGATGAACCGCCAATTGCCATGGACCGCGAGCCGCCGGTGCCGTCACCCGTTGGCACCAGCTTCGTGTCGCCCTGCACGAGATCGATCAGGTCGATATCTACATCGAGTTCAGTTGCCACGATCTGCGCGAAGCTGGTCTCGTGCCCCTGACCGGATGATTGAGTTCCAATCAACACGGTGATGCGGCCGTTCTCCTCGAAACGCACATGTGCTGTCTCGCTGCCGAGCGCGGAGCAGATTTCCACGTAGTAGATCAAGCCGATACCGCGAAGGCGTCCATTGCTGGCGCTCTCCGCGCGGCGGCTGGCAAAACCGTTCCAGTCGGCACGTTCCATGGCCGAAGTCATGAGCGTTTCATAATCACCCGAATCGTAGGCACGACCCGTTGGCGTTTCATAGGGAAACTGATCGGAACGAATCAAATTTCGCCGGCGAATCTCGTCCGGCGCCAGACCGGTCTTTCTTGCGGCTTTGTCGACCAGGCGCTCCAGCAAATACGCGGCCTCGGGCCGGCCCGCGCCGCGGTACGCATCCGTTGGCACAGTATTCGTGACCACCATATGGACATCGACATAAGCGACCGCAATGTCATAGGATCCGGTGGTCATGCAGGCGCCAAACCAGGGAATGATCGGGCCTGCCTGCGAGCAATATGCGCCGAGATTTCCGGATATCAATGCACGCATGGCCGTAAATCGACCGTCGTCATCAATCGCCAGTTCGGCGCGACTCACATGGTCGCGGCCGTGCAGGTCTGAAAGGAAACTCTCGTTACGGTCCGCGGTCCATTTGACGGGTCTGCCGGTGTCCATCGCCGCATGTGCCGCAACCACAGAATCACATTGCAGGAAGAACTTGAGTCCAAACGCGCCGCCTACATCCGGGGAAATAACATGGATGCTGTCGCGGTCCAGGTTGACTGAATTTGCGATCCGCTCACGCAGTGCGTGCACGCCCTGGCAGCCCTGGTAAATCGTCAGATTACTGCCGTCCCAGGCAATGTTGCAGCTGCGCGGTTCCATTGCCGTCGGAGCGAGGCGGTTGTTGATGATCTCGATATCTACTGTCGTTGTTGCGTTGTCGAACGCCTTGTCGGTCGCGCTACGATTGCCGTACTCGAGATGGCCGTAACTGTTTCCCGGGACATCGTCGTGTATTTGTACGGCGCCGTCTTGCAGCGCGTCGCCGATGCTCACAGCAGCGGTTATTTCGTCGACGTCAAACCCGATTAATTCTGCCGCGTCGCGTGCTGCGGCAAGTGATTCGGCGACGATTCCCGCAACAGGCTCGCCAACGTAACGAACTCGACCGCGTGCCAGCGGCGGCTGGCGCAATGCGCTTTTTGCCTCGGACTGCGAACTGGGAGGCATGTCGGCCCCGATTAGATCTTTGATGCCCGCATCCGTCAGGTCGTTGGCGGTGTAGACCGCCACAACGCCAGCCGACTTTCTGGCCTCAGTCACATCAAGATTTGTAATGACACCATGCGGGTATGGCGATCGAAACAGGTACAGGTACGCTTGATCATCGAGCGTAATATCGTCCGTATAGCGGCCGTTTCCGGTTATGAATCGCTGGTCTTCCTTGCGCCTTACCGGTTGTCCCGTCGAGAATCTACCCACTATCGCTTCCGCTTCCAAAAACCGAAGCCGGCAGTATTGCGGGCGACCGGCGTGCAATACAAATCTGGACAGCATTGTCCGCATTACGCGATGCTCTGACGCCAGCCGGCGATCGCCACACCGATCTCATCGGGCGAGTCTTCCTGCAGAAAGTGATTTCCGGGCACCGTGACTTCTTCCTGGTTATCCCAGCCGCGGCAAAACTCGCGTTGCGAACCAACCAGAATTGCGCCAGGTTCCGCGTTGACGAACAATTTGGGCAGGGCGCATTCGTCTAGCCACTTCGAGTAAGCGGCCACGATGTCGTGGACATCGGCCGGCTCGCCATCGATCGGAATCTGTCGCGGCCAGGTTAGTGTCGGTCGTCGGTCTTCTCCGGGTTCGAGATATGGCCGCCGGTAAACCGTCATCTCTTCATCGGTCAGATCGCGCATGACAGAGCCTGGCAGTACTCGCTCAACAAAAATATTTTTCTCGAGCACCATCGATTCGCCGGCATCCGAGCGAAAGCCCTGGAAAACCGCTTGCGCCGCGTCCGGCCAGTCATCCCAGCCAAGCGGCTTTACGATCGCCTCCATGTAGGCGATACCGAGTACGGAACCCGGATGCTGGCAGGCCCAGTCGAAGCCCAAAGCCGAGCCCCAGTCGTGAATGACAAATGTCACCCGGTCCTTGATGCCGAGCGCCTCCCAGGCGGCAAACAGGTAGTCGCGGTGTTCGACATAACGGTAGCTATCTGGCCCTGGATGATCGAGTTTGTCCGAATCGCCCATGCCGATAAGGTCCACAGCAATGCAGCGGCCCTGGTCCGTCAAATGTGGAATGATGTTGCGCCAGAGATAAGAGGATGTCGGGTTGCCATGCTGGAAGACAATCGGGTCGCCGCTGCCGGCCTCGACATAAGCCATTCGTTTGCCATTAACCTCGATAAATTTCTTATCGGGTTCAACACTGGAAATCATAATCGTCGTCCTTTGGGGCTAATCGCGCTCGCAATCGTTCATTGTCTCGTGAATATTGGATTATGCTCTGTTAGATTGTGTTCAAACAATTCTAAAGGGAATCCCATGACGCCTGAAAATCGTGCCGCCTACTGGCGGGCAAATCTACGGCTCGTTTTCGGCTGCCTTGTAGTGTGGTTCGTTTGTTCCTACGGGTTCGGCATATTACTGGTTGATGTCCTCAATAGCGTGCGCCTGGGCGGGTTCCAGCTTGGCTTCTGGTTCGCACAACAGGGTTCGATCTATGTATTCGTGGCGCTTATCTTTTTCTACGCATGGCGTATGAACAAGCTTGATCTGAAATACGACGTGCACGAAAACTGAGCGGGCGATGTCGCTTCAAACCCTGACTTATATCATTGTTGGCGCAAGCTTCGCGCTTTATATCGGTATTGCGATCTGGTCGCGCGCGCATACGACCGGCGATTTTTACATTGCAGGAAAAAGTGTCTCGCCGCTCGCAAACGGCATGGCGACCGCAGCTGACTGGATGAGCGCCGCGTCGTTTATTTCCCATGGCCGGACTGATCGCGTTCCTCGGTTACGACGGGTCCGTGTACCTGATGGGGTGGACCGGCGGATATGTATTGCTTGCGCTTTTTCTTGCGCCGTATCTGCGCAAGTTCGGCAAATTCACGGTGCCAGAATTCATTGGTGAGCGGTATTACTCCAAAACCGCGCGGATTGTCGCCGTCATATGCCTGATTTTTATTTCCTTTACCTATGTCGCCGGTCAGATGCGTGGTGTTGGCATCGTGTTCTCGCGTTTCCTCGAAGTCGACGTCACGGTCGGTTTGCTGATTGGCATGGGCATCGTGTTTGTGTATGCGGTGCTCGGTGGCATGAAGGGCATCACCTACACGCAGGTGGCCCAATATTGCGTCCTGATTTTTGCGTACACTGTGCCGGCAATTTTTATTTCGATTCAGATTACCGGGAACGCGATTCCGCAACTGGCTTTCGGCAGCGAAATATCCGGAGCCGGCGTAAGTCTGCTCGATAAACTGGATGACATCGTAACGTCGCTCGGTTTCACGCAATACACGGGTGGCACCAAGAGCACCATCGATATTTTCTGCATCACGCTCGCCTTGATGGTCGGCACGGCGGGTTTGCCGCATGTCATCGTGCGTTTTTTTACGGTGCCGAAAGTTAGCGATGCGCGGATCTCAGCCGGCTATGCGTTACTGTTCATCGCAATTCTTTACACAACTGCCCCGGCAGTTGGCGCGATGGCAAGATATAACCTCGTCAACACCATTCAAGTGGGCGAGGTGGGCGCCGTCGACGGCAACCTGGTTTACGACGAGCGACCAGAGTGGATGCATACCTGGCAGCAAACCGGTTTGCTCAAATTCGATGACAGGAATGGAGACGGCCGCATCCAGTGGTACAACGACCGCAATGCGGATTTTGCCGCGACCGCGGAAAGTTACGGGTGGCAGGGCAACGAACTCAGTGTTGACAATGACATCATGGTGCTCGCGAATCCCGAGATTGCCGGTCTGCCGAACTGGGTAATCGCGCTGGTTGCGGCGGGCGGTATCGCCGCAGCATTATCCACCGCGGCAGGATTGTTGCTGGTTATTTCAGCGGCGATCTCACATGACCTGGTCAAGGGCATATTCGTGCCGGATATTTCTGAGGAAAAAGAATTATTGGCGGGACGAATTGCAGCCGCCTTCGCCATCATGGTGGCGGGTTACCTCGGTTTCGATCCACCGGGCTGGGTGGCGCAGGTGGTCGCGTTCGCCTTCGGCCTTGCCGCTGCGTCGCTGTTTCCGGTTATCCTGCTTGGCATATTCTACAAACGAACCAATAAAGAGGGTGCGATCGCCGGCATGTTGACCGGACTTATCTTCACCTACGGTTATATTGAGTTCTTTAAAGGTCTGTTTCTCAAGTGGGCCGGCGCGCCATGGGGTGAAAACGTCGCTGAGCACTGGTTGTTTGGCATTTCGCCGGAGGGTATTGGGGTGATCGGCATGCTCCTGAACTTCGCCGTTGCCCTTACTGTCAGCCACCTGACCGCGCCGCCACCCGAGCGAGTGCAGCACCTGGTCGAGCAAATTCGTATCCCGCGCTCCATCGACGGATGAGTGCCGATCACGCCAGTCAAAAGAGCGACATAAAGCGCGTCCAGATTGCGCTCGCGCTGACCGGCACGTTTATGCTGGTCGAAGTCGCCGGCGGTATCCTGTCCGGATCGCTGGCCTTGCTGGCGGATGCCGGTCACATGCTGACGGACACGATGGCGTTGGCACTTTCCGCAATTGCATTCCGCGTGAGTTCCCGCCCAGCCGACGAGAAACGCAGTTACGGCTACCAGCGTTTCCAGATTCTCGCCGCGTTCGTCAACGGACTGAGCCTGCTTGTCATCGTTGGCTGGATCCTGTTTGAAGCGGTCCAGCGAATATTAAGTCCATCGGTCGTCATTGGGCAGACGATGCTCATCGTTGCCGCGGCCGGCCTCATCATCAATATCATCGTGTTTTTTGTAATCCATGGTGGCGATCAGGAGAACCTGAACATACGCGGTGCCACGCTGCATGTGCTTGGTGATCTGTTGGGTTCTGTCGCCGCAATTACCGCCGCGCTGGTCATCATCTATACAGGCTGGATGCCGATCGACCCGATATTGTCCATCGGCGTGGCGTTGCTGATTTTCAGGAGTGCGTGGCATCTCCTTAAGCGCAGCGGGCACATCCTGCTCGAAGGTGCGCCAGAGTGGCTCGACGTCATCGAAATGCAATCAAAGATTGTCGCCGCTAATCCTGTAGTAAAGGAAATTCATCATGTGCATGTCTGGGGCCTGACGCCGCAGCACCCGATGCTGACGATGCACGTGGCGCTGAGGCAGCTTCCGTCTGACACGACGGCGACAGTCAGGAGTATCAAAGACTTGCTCAGGAAGGAGTACGGCATCAACCACTCGACCATCGAGGTCGAGTGTGATGATTGCGCCGACGACTAGCGCCTGCGATTTTATCCAGTGTCACCGATGGCTTCGCAAAAAATCCCCCAATAGCTGGAACTCCTCGGTGCGCGCACTGCCCTTACGCCACGCGAGCCCGATCGTCCGGTAGCTCCGAGCGCCCAGCGGATACATCCGCACACGCGTGTTCTGGATCAGCGCGGACCCCTCTGCCATTTCCGGCAGATAGGTAATGCCGAGATCGGCATCCACCATCTCAACCAGGGTGAGCAGGCTGCTCGCAGAGAATCGGCTGAGTTTCTCCGTGCTGCGGATCTTGCAGGCGTCCAGGGCATGATCCCGCAAGCAATGACCATCTTCCAAAAGTAGAACACTCCCTGAATCGAGACGGTAGTACCGATAATTCTGCGGATCGACGAGCTTGGTGTTCTGGCGACATGCCAGGAAAAAGCGGTCTTTGTAAAGCGGGAGTAACTCCGTGCTCGGTAGATCATAGGGAAGCGCGAGTAGCACCACATCGAGATCGCCGTCCAGGAGCTTGTTATGGAGGCGCTCCGTCTGGTCCTCGGTCAGGAACAAACGCAGCTTCGGATAGGTTCGCCGGAGTTTCGGCAATACCTTCGGCAGCACGAATGGCGCGATCGTCGGAATCACGCCGAGGCGGAGTTCTCCGCCGAGCGGCTCCCGCTGACCCTGGGCCGTCTCCACCAGCCCCTCGAGATCTCGCAGGCACAAGCGCGCCTGAGTTGCGATCGCCTGCCCCGTGGCAGTGATGGTCACTTTGCGGTTGGTGCGGTCGACGAGATGGGTGCCCAGGAGGGTCTCCAGGTCGCTGATGGCAGTGCTGAAGGCGGATTGGGAGATGAACGAGGCAGCCGCAGCCCGACCAAAATGCTGTTCTTCGGCCAGGGCGACGAAATAGCGGAGCTGTTTGACGGTGGGTAGATTCATATATTGATAAAACCGAATATGCCCCTCGAGATCTCGCAGGCACAAGCGCGCCTGAGTTGCGATCGTCTGTCCCGTGGCAGTGATGGTCACTTTGCGGTTGGTGCGGTCGACGAGATGGGTTCCCAGGAGGGTCTCCAGGTCGCTGATGGCAGTACTGAAGGCGGATTGGGAGATGAACGATACAGCCGCAGCCCGACCGAAATGCTGTTCTTCGGCCAGGGCGACGAAATAGCGGAGCTGTTTGACGGTAGGTAGATTCATATATTGATAAAACCGAATATTACATTCTATTTATTCTAATTTATTTATCAATAGGTATTGCCTAGGATAGGGCCCATCGTTGACCGAAGCCCGAAGGAAAAATCATGACCAGAACAAAATATGTACTAGCGATAATGATATTCACCGCAGTATTCGGCGTGGGTGTCACCGCCCTGGCTATCTTTGCTGCATGACGTGACTGTAAGTTAATAGTGGAAGGAATTTGCCATGTTTGAAAATCGTGAGGGACGACGAGTCCCGAAGGCCACCTTTGTAACGCGACGGGATCATGAATGGGTGAACGTCACCACCGACGATGTGTTCGCCGGAAGAACCGTCATTGTTTTCTCGCTTCCTGGGGCATTCACGCCGACCTGTTCTTCATCACACCTGCCTCGGTACGATCAGCTGGCAGCAGATTTCAAGGCCCACGGTGTCGATGAAATCATTTGCATTTCCGTCAATGATGCGTTTGTCATGAACGAGTGGCGGGCCAGCCAGAAGGCCAGCAACATTACCTTCCTTCCTGATGGCAATGCAGAATTCACTCGCGGAATGGGCATGGCCGTTGGCAAAGAGGATCTGGGTTTCGGCCTGCGCTCATGGCGTTACTCAATGCTGGTTCGTGATGGCGTCATAGACAAGATGTTCATCGAGCCGGAAAAGCCTGGCGACCCGTACTACGTATCCGATGCCGACACGATGCTCAGCTATGTCGCCCCGCACGCGCCCAAGCCGCTCGACGTGACAATATTTTCCCGTGATGGTTGCCCATTCTGTGTCAGGGCGAAAGGTTTATTGCGCGACGCAGGGATCGACTTTGAGGAGCTGGTACTAAATCGCGACTACACGGATCGCACCCTGCGGGCGCTGGCCGCTGCCACGACTTACCCGCAAATCTTTGTCAATGGCGATACCATTGGCGGTGCCGACGAACTCGAAACCTGGCTAGGCGCCAGGCAGGCTGCTTAAGCAAGGCCGCCGAAGCTGTCGGGATTGAAGGTAGACTAGGTGACGCCGTACTGGCATCAGCAGACGCTCAGGAGTTACGCGTGAAATACATCATTGAATCATCCAAATCAGTGGAACAGGCGACGGCAGACCTGCAAGACGCCGTGAAGCGGAACGGCTTCGGTGTGCTGCATATTTATGATCTCAAACAAACGCTCGAGAACAAGGGTGCGCCGATCGAACATGAATGCCGGATCCTTGACGTTTGCAACCCGCAAAAAGCGCAGGAAGTGCTGGGTATGGATATGAGCATGAATATCGCACTACCGTGCCGGATATCCGTGTATGAGCAGGATGGCCAGACAAAGATTGGTCTGATCAGTCCCAAAGCCATGTTATCTATGTTGTCCGATTCGCCGGGTCTAGCCGATGTCGCAAACGAGGTGGAAGACAGCATCAAGCAAATGATCGAAGAAGCAAAATGATGCCGTAAATGGGCGGCTTTTGTTTACCGATTCTTGTGACTGATCACGCTAGTCGCCTGGATGGACAACACCTATATAGGGCAGCGTCCGGTCTCGCTCCGCGAAATCAAGACCGTAGCCGACGACCCACTCATCACCGATCGTAAATCCCAGGTAGTCGACTTCGACCTCGACCTCGGTTTTATGCTCTTTGTGCAGCAATGCGCAGGTTCGAATCGACGCCGGGCCCCGGGACTCCAGCATGTTGATCAGGTAGTGCAATGTGTGGCCGGTATCGACGATATCCTCGACAATCAGCACGTGCCGTCCTTCGATGCTTGCGCGCACGTCCATGACCAGGCGCACGGCGCCGCTTGGCACGCTTCCATGTTGGTAGCTGGAGACCGCAATAAACTCGATGTGCCGCGGGGATTGTCAGCCTTCGGGAAAGGTCTGCCAGGAAAATAAATGCGCCTTTCAGTACACCGACCAGCACCAGCTCGCCATCGTCCGCGTAGTCTGACGATATTTGCGCAGCCAGTTCGTCTACTCGAGCCGCAATGTCGCTCTCGCTGATCAGGATTTCAGGATTATTCAAAATTTATCTCCACTTGCTTATCTTTGTGACGGATCATTGGCCACACCATCCAGGCAAAGATAAGGGCCGATATTGCAAGGCTCCAGACAATGACTGCACCCGTCGGCAGGTCGCCGTTGACGGATAAAACCAGCCCCGCCAGGCAACCGACAATGCCGACACCGTAGCCACAGACGATCCGCATACTTCTTCTCGCAATATGGCGTGTGGAGATGGCCGGGATGATCAGGCAGGCAAATACCAGGTAGATGCCAACCAACTGAACAGATGCTGTTACCGCGAATGCAAATAACGCGTAGAAACCAAAGCCCCGCAGATGATCGCGCATCCAGTACCAGGCAATGAGCACAAATGCACTGATGACTCCGACGGGTAGCAGTTGATCGTAATTGACCCACAAGACCTGCCCGACCAGCAGCTCTTTCAGGTGTTCTCCGCCGTGTGGGTTCTCGGCCAGCATCAGTATTCCCTGCAGTGGCCGCCAGCACAAAACTCACGCCGATTAGCGCTTCCTGAATGTCCGGCCAACGCCTGTCCGTCCAGTGCAGGACGAAAGCTGCAATCAATGCGCCAGAAACCGCGGCGATTTGCACCATCCAGCCCTCTGCCTCCCAGCCCATCGTGTCTGCGGCAATAACGCCAAGTCCGGCTACCTGCGCAATGGCGAGATCAATGAATATGATGCCGCGTCGCAATACCTCTGTCCCCAACGGTACGTGTGTGCTGAGGACCAGCAGGCAGGCCACGAACGCCGGTCCGATGATGCTAAGTTCGAATTCGTTCAACGATTGTGCTCCTCCAGCATCCGGATTGTTTCATCATAAAGTGAAAACAAGTCCACCGATTCACTCGATCCGCCAATTGTAAACGGCAACACGAATTCTGCGATCCCAAGTCGCTCTGACAGCCACCCGGACGGTTTCTCATTTTCGTAGGGGGTACGGATGACGCCGGCCGGAGGATTCGGAGTGAGCTGCTGCAACAATGCAGCCAGTTGCGCGCCACTGGCCGGAATACCGGGTTTCGGTTCCAGTGTCGCGACGATATCCAGATCGAGCCAGGCAGCGAGGTAACTGAAACTGCGGGTATGGGCCGCCAGCCGCAAACCCTCGAATTGTAGAATTCGATCCTCCCATTGCTCGGTTGCCTCGCTCCAGCGGCGCAGGAAATCGTCAGCCCGCGACTGGTAATGAGCGCTATTTGCAGGATCAACCTGCCGCAGACGATCCGCCAGTGCTTCGGCTATCCGCTCAATATTGCGCGGACTGAGGTGAATGTGCGGATTACCCTGCGGATGCACATCGCCCTGCGCGCGATCGATGCTGGCCGGAATCTCGATGCGCCGCACGAAATCCGCGGCAAGAAAGTACCCGGGATTGCCGGCCTGAATCCTTGCGTTTCCAGCACGGCGCAACAATAGCGGCAACCATCCGATCTCCAGATCCGCTCCCGTGCAAACGATGAGATCGGCCCGGCGTACCGCCGCAATCAGGCTGGGTCGTGCCTGCAATCGGTGTGGATCCTGGAATGCAGTCGTTGCGACCGTTGTTTCAGCTGTGTCACCGGCAAGTTCCTGCACCAGGGAGCCCCATTCGGGCTCACAGACGAAAACATTCAGGGCACTGGCGGCCGAAGTTGCGGCCAGGCCGAGGACTAGTGCTGCAATTCGAAACATATCGGCAAGCCCTAGAATTGGTGTGCACCATGAGCGCCAATGCTCATGATGTATTGCAGGTGCCATTGATGATCTGACTTGGGCAGTACCTTGTCGTTCGTATACTGCATGCGCAGGCGGCTGAATTCGCTCGGCGACCAGTCGAGCATCAGGCTGTCGCGGCTCGAACTTCGTCCGGGATCTTCGAGACCTGTGCCGGCGAGTAGCGGTCCGTTGTCAGCATCCACGACGTCGTGCCGCAGGCCCGTGCGCCAGGTCGGGGCAAATTGCCACACCCCCTGCAGATACCAGCCGGTCTGGTCGCCATCGTAAGGCAATCCGGCAAACAGCCCGGTTTCGGAGCGCCTGAAATATTCCCCCTGCAGCTTGAAATTTTGCCGGACCGGATTGCCACCGGGGGCCCATTTCCAGACGAAATCTACGACCGCAAGATCGCTGTCACCGGTAAATGCCTCGGATGTGCCTTCGGCAGTCCGCTCCATGGCATCTGCGCGA
>PVMK01188856.1_pt1 | contig 11931 bp, 14 predicted proteins | sample 1853481 | NCBI WGS metagenome assembly PVMK01 (sample SAMN08533507, study PRJNA380276) | Marine sediment metagenome, whole genome shotgun sequencing project. | reverse complement strand
CGGGGCGCCCCGGGAGCCCGTTTACGTCAGATGAATAGGGAGGGTTGGAAAATGGCGAATCGTATGAGCGGGGCAGTCAGGCACATGCCGGCAATCGCGATGGTGGTTTTGATGGTGCTGGTGTTTGCAGCGTGTGGCGGGAAACAGTCCGTCAAGCAGGAGCTGCCCATGCTCGTCATTGATCCCGCGCCGGTCTCCATCGGCGTCTACTACCCCGATTCGCTGCGAAACCACAAGTGCATCGGCGGCAAGGGCTACATTGCTTACGACTGGACCTTCGAGCTGGGCCCACCGAGCATGGCCATGTACGACAAGCTGCTGGGCGCCATGTTCAAGAGCGCCAGGACCGTCGACGCGAAGCCCGGCACCTCATCAGCGCAGGGCACGGAAGACGTGATCGAGGTCCGCATGACAGGATTCACCGGCTGCGATGCGAGCTGGCCGGTCTTCGGCGCATCCGTCACCATCAACTATGAGGCGATACTCTGGGCCCCCGATGGAACGGAGCTGACCCGATGGAATGCACACGGAGCGGCGGGATCATCCGATTACGATGGCATCTACATGGATGAGGCCGGGTATCTGGCGGCACTGACCAAGATCGCCATGCGCAAGGCCGCCACGGATTTCGTGCTTAACTATGAAAACGATCCGGTTGTCAAAACCCGGCTGTTGGCAGGTTCTCAGTAGCGCGATCGAGCAGGTCGCCACCGACGGGCGCTCGCGATTCGAGAGAAGGCGCTTGGGTCCGAGCATCCAGACGTAGCCGAAAGCCTGAATAACCTCGCAGCGCTCTATCACGACCAGGGCCGATACGCAGAAGCCAAGCCACTGTACCAGCAGGTGCTAGTGATTAACGAGAAAGCGCTTGGGTCCGAACATCCGAACACGGTCACTACCCTCAACAAACTAGCGAAACTCTACCGCGCCCAGGGCCGCAATGAGGATGCAGAGCGTTTGTTACGTGAGCACGGGCAATGATGAGCGAATAATTCGGATTTATAAGAGCGCTGCCTTACTCCGGCATACACAACATTGACAACATCTCGGTCGTTGGCCCGGTAAGTCCTTCAATCCGGACATTGGAGCATTCGTGCTCCGAACGGCCGTTTCGGGTCGGTTCCAGCCCTTCGCTTCATTGCACATTCATGATGCAGTGCGATAGGCCGGAATCGGCCATCTCCAGTCATTGCCCCATCGCCGGCGAACGGCTGCTTAATACTTATTCTGTTGAAAAACTCGGGCCGCTGACCGCTCTCTCGCCAACCGACGAGGAAGCCAGCACCGAACGCACCGTTCTGACCTCCACCTTAGAGGGAGAGGATATTGAGGGCACGGCTCCGCTTACGGTCGAGATAGCGTGTTAAACCGTCCTTAAGAGCCAATGAATAGTCAAAAAGTCCGAACTGCTCGCACCCTGAGGGCGAAGTTCTTACTGCCGTAGCTCTGGTCGCCACTGTTGAAGAACTGGAACCAGGTGAGGTTGCTGACGGTATCCGAGGAACTCCAATAGCCACCATTATCAAGATCACCCAAGCCCACTTTATGCAACCTTGTGTACATGAGATCTAACTCATCTTTTGACGGCAAAAACCAGTCATCGTGGCCACTAGGTGATACATAATTATCAGCAATTCGAGCGGCAATTCCTCCTTCGTCGCAGCCATTCAAAATGGCTGTGGTATTTTGTGCGCCTGTATCTACGGCGTCATTCTGTGCTCCTATTATATTTTGTGTATTACATCCCCATTCCGCCTCACTCTGGTCTACTGGCGCGGCTTCCAAGCCGTGCAATCCATCCTCACTAACATAAAATACCCAGCCGCCTGCGGGTCCTTTTTGCCCTAGCTCATATGCATGCACCAACTCGCTGATACTACTTAGCGACAACAGCGACATCCCTATTAACCATCCAAACAGCCTGCCTTTCTTCGCCTTCAGTCTTTGTTTTTTCACCTCGCTTTCCCTCCAATAGTAATGGCTGATGTATCCCTGAATCCCCACTCTTTACACATGACTTTTCTCCTCGTCACTACGGAAGGTTCAGAGGGCGTGTCAACCAAACGCCTCCAAACAGATTCTGTTAACTCAAGATCGGATCAAATTCCTTGATCCAAATCAACTTCGGTGCAGATCTCTTGCGAACTCTGGTGCCCCTCCAGCGTTCTCAGACGTCGGGTGTAGGAACTCAATCAACCGTCAGCTGGTTACTTTTATTCACCAGCCAAGTCAAATGGTGGATCCGAGCGTCGATCATCAACTTCCCAAGCTGGTTACCTACCTTCAACGGATACGGTGGTGAGTCGGAACGCCGAAAAGCAGACGTTGGCCTCTTACCCTCGAATTACCGGTGTGGGTCGCAAGTCGCCGTTGGGCGGCCACGGGTGAATTTCATCACCTGAACGGCGTGATCCGGCCAGATCGCGCCGTTCGCGACTAAGAGGCGAATGGCTGCTTTCGACGTGCGAACACGGAACTGATGAGACGACGAGAGTGCAGCAGCCAGGTCCAAGTGTGTGCTACCGTCCAAGGAGGAGACTTGGGGGCCAACGGTAATGGGAAGACTGGATGGCAAGACTGTTCTGATAACCGGGGGCACGATGGGGATCGGCCTTGCCTGCGCGCAGTTATTTCGCGAACAAGGTGCCCGCGTCGCCATCACTGGACGAAGTGAGGCGAACCTGGCGGCGGCGAAGGATTCACTGGGAGACGACGTGCTGACGATTTGCGCGGACGTTAGTCGGGTCGAGAACATTGAGAGGATGGCCGACGTCGTCAAGAAAAACTTTGGCGGGCTGGATGGTCTGTTAGTCAACGCTGGCGTTGCGAAATTTCAGCCGTACGAGGAGGTGGACGAATCCTCGTTTGACGAGATAATGGATGTCAACGTGAAGGGGGCGTGGTTCACCATCGCGCGCTGTGCGCCGTTCATGCATCGCGGTGGCTCGATCGTGATTACAGCCTCAACTGCGCACATGAAGGGCCAGAGCGGAGTTGGGGTCTATGCTGCCTCCAAGGCCGCGGCGCGATCGATGGCGCGTAGCTTCTCAGCCGAACTCGTCGATCGTGGTATCCGCGTGCTCGTCCTGAGCCCCGGGCCAACCCGCACCTCGATATTCGACCGCATGGCAAAACCTGGGGACGTCGAAGCGCTGATTCAGCGCATGACGTCAACAGTACCCATGAAGCGGGTTGCTGCTCCCGAAGAACTCGCCCGTGCTGCGCTCTTCCTGATCTCCGATGATTCCTCGTTCATGCTCGGCGCGGATTTGGTGGTCGACGGCGGGAAGAGCCAGCTCTAGCGTCTGTTCTGACCGAGCTGCGACGTCGGCCAACGTAACCAAATTCTCCTTGCGGTCGACCAAGGACCAAGCACGCTGCGGTGCAGCATGGAAGGGGAGAAATCGGCCACTTCCGGTCATTCAGAGACGTCGGAACTCGCCCCAGAGGCAATTGCCATTTCACCTCACTCCCTAACTGAATCGTTTTTCTGACCGGATGGGGCCGTGTTTTTAGGTGCATGGCGGCAAGTTAAATACACCAGTGAGCATGGATAAATCTATCCTTGGCCCGTCTTAGAACAGCGCTCGCTGCTTTCTCTCGACTTATCCGATCAAGGGCAACGAGACGCCGGAGGCGAGCTTTCATCGTCTATGCGAACATCCGAACGTTTAGATTCGATGACTGACTAGGTTATTATCAGTTTAAAATGCGAATTATTTGTACAGGCTACCTATCAGAGGTGATGAATCATGAATACGCAAGCCCTCTCACAGTGTGCGTTATTCGACGAGCTAACCCCTGACGAGTTTGCACTAGTTGTAGGAGAAGCGAGGCAGTATTCGGTGCCGGAAAACCACATGTTTTTCGATATGGGAGTTTTTAATGAGTCTTTGTTTGTCGTGCTTTCCGGATCGGTACGCATTGAGCGCCCCGGAACCGAGACTGGCATAGAGCTTTGGAAATTGAGTATTGGCGCAATCTTCGGCGAGATATCTTTCATAGATAACAGTAAGACGATCGCAAAAGTCAGCGCGGTTGCACGGACTGAGGTGCTCGAGCTCGATTCAACCGATTTCCACCGTATCCTTAATAACCAGCCCGCACTTGCATCTAAGCTGTGGCGAAACCTAGCGCTTGAATTTAAGCGTCGCTTAGCAAGAACAACTGACCTAGTCGATCATTACGCAGATCTGAGCCAAGTCCTACGCGATAAACTAGGTGCTGCGAGTCTACTCAGGGCCTGAAACCGGATTTGGCCCTAGGTAGACGGGGCTATCGCGTGTGAGGAAGACGAGTTGAGCTGAAAGACTGCACGCACTGTAGCGACCGTCTGGATGACCAGATCCGAATGACTGCTGTGGGTTGCCGATTCAACCGATCAATGCAACATCTAATCTCTAACGATAGAGAGGGGGATGTTGAAGATGAAGCAGAGACGGAGAATCTATTACACCGAAACAGACAAGGCGTTGATGTGGGAGCGCTGGCGCAAAGGTGACAACCTGCATGCGATCGCTCGACTGTTTGACCGAGGGCATTCCTCGATTCAGCGTATCCTGTCGGAGACTGGTGGCATACGGCCAGCGCAGAGAAGGCGCTCGAGGCTGGCGCTGACACTGTCTGAACGCGAAGAGATCTCGCGCGGTGTGGTGTCGGGGCGCTCGATCCGATCGATCGCTGCATTGCTGGGGCGAGCGACTTCCACCGTGAGCCGCGAGCTCAAGCGCAACGGCGGCTGTCGACAATACCGGGCCAATACCGCGGATCAAGCCACCTGGAAGCGGGCACGTCGTCCCAAGCCCAGTAAACTGCTCCAGAACCGGGCGCTGGCCCGCATCGTAGCGCAAAAGCTCAACCAGCTCTGGTCGCCGGAGCAGGTCGCGGGCTGGTTGAAACGCACGTATCCGGACGACGAGAATTACCAGGTGTCACACGAGACCATCTATCGCAGCCTGTTCATCCAGGCCCGGGGGGCGCTGAAAAAGGAGTTGCTTCAGCACCTTAGACGGAAACGGGCCATGCGTCGCTCCAGGCACTCAAGCCTCAAAGGCAAAGGACTGGGGCAGATCACCGATACGGTATCGATCCGCGAACGACCGGCCGCGGTCGAGGACCGTGCCGTACCCGGTCACTGGGAAGGCGACTTGATCTTCGGCACGTACAACAGCCAGATCGCGACGCTGGTTGAGCGGCACACACGCTACGTGATGCTCGCCAAGGTCAACGGCAAGGATACCGAGACCGTGATCAACGCTTTGATCAAGCAAGCCCACAAGCTACCGAGAGAACTGTACAAGTCGCTCACCTGGGATCGTGGCAGTGAGATGGCTGAACACCAACGGTTTACTTTGGCGACCGACGTCGACGTGTACTTCTGCGACCCCCAAAGTCCCTGGCAACGTGGCTCGAACGAGAACACCAATGGTCTGCTCAGGCAGTACTTCCCGAAAGGAACAGACTTGTCGGTACACTCGCAGGCCAAACTCAACGCCGTCGCGAGGCAGCTAAACGAACGACCCAGAAAGACGTTAGACTTCGAGACACCAGCAGAACGATTTAGCCAATGTGTTGCGTCGATCCATTGAGATCACAACTAAAAGCGGTCATCCAGAGGCCATTTGGCGATCGGTAGGCACCGACCAGAAGCAGACTATTCCACGCAAGAAGCTCCATCACGGTAAACATCGAATGGCTCCGTACGGGGGCGGTCACTGACAATTCGCGCCAGTCGGCGAGGAACTGCAGCTGGCTCTGGGGCGCGCCGGCGCGGCTGCACGATGTCTCGGCGCGAAGCACGGTCTCCTCGCGGGAAGCCACGGTGTCCTACCGGCCGTCAGACATCCAGCGCCCCGGCGGCCAGTTCGTACTCCTCGGGGCGGACGTAGATGATGTAGCCGTAGCCGCCTCTCCCATCCGCCACGCCGGTGGATGCGAACACGTGCACGTTGGCGTCGAGCAACTTCTCGTGAATACCCGCCAGCGCACCGACCTCGTCGTCTCCTTGCACGACCAACGCTGGGTGCGGGCCGTCGAGCGAAATGTTCGCCTGCTCTGCGACGTGCTGCATCTTGGCGGTGTCATCGGGGAACACGGTGAGCTGCGTGCGCGCGGGCCCGAAGGGAACCGCCGTGATGGCGACGAGATTCACATTCAGCTCCGCCAGCCTGGAAAGCATCTCGTACCCGACCCCGGGAGAGTCCTTGACCGTGGTGTAGAAGTAGTCAATACGCCGAACCGTGAACGCCATGATTTGTCTTTCCTAAAGCCTCGCATCGAGCCAGTTGACTATACCCTAGCCCCCGCGCCGCATCGTCCACTTGATCTCGATCAAACCCCGGGGCGTGTGCCGACCGGCCGGGAGCGTATGATGAAATTATACTCGCGACAAACAGCCGATAAGCTACAGGCAGGAGGTCGGCGATGGAAACTGTGCTTCAATTACTCAACAGCAAGGGCAACGAGGTCTGGACCATTCATCCGGATGACACCGTGCTTGACGCCATTCAGAAGATGGCCGACAAGGATGTAGGTTCGCTGGTCGTGGTCGAGGATGGCAAGCCGGTCGGGATCTTTACAGAGCGGCATTACGCCCGGAAGGTGTTCCTCAAGGGCAGGCACTCGCCGACCACCCCGATTCGGGAAATAATGAGCACGCGCAGTGTCTGTGCGTCGCCCGAGCAGACGATAGAGGAATGCATGGCCGTGATGACCGATAAGCGCGTACGCCATCTCCCCGTCCTCGATCATGGGAAGCTGGTTGGCATCGTGTCGATTGGTGATCTGGTCAAGAGCAGGATCGTTGATCAGGAGTTCATCATCGAACAGCTCGCGCATTACATCCACGGGTGAGTGCACCGACGGGACGCAACCTACAGAGAAAAAGGCTCGGAACCGCTAACTTCACGATGGAACTCGCTGTCACAATGACGACCTAGGAGTTGGAGCTATGGAGAATCACGTCTATAAGCAAATTGAGATTACGGGCTCATCCACGGCGAGTTCGGATGACGCCGTTCGGAAAGCCATCGCGAAGACCGGCCAAAGCGTGAAGCACATGGATTGGTTCGATGTCATTGAAACGCGCGGCTACATAGAACAATCGGCCGTGAAGTACTGGCAGGTTACGATCAAGATAGGGTTCAGAATCGAAGACTAGGAGAGTACATCACTAGTCGGTGAACGGGCATCAAACAGTTCAATTGAGTGCCCGGAATTGGCCGCTAGTACCAGTCAGTCGCCTGGAACTGAGTGGCCGCTTTTGCTGGTAGCGGACGCTGGGTGACGACGTCGCAACTGACCAGGAAGGGTCGGTTTTTGCCGTTCGGGGGGCCTTGCCGCAGCATACGATGATGTTGCGGTGCATGAGGCAGGAAACGGCCATGAAAAGTCATTCGCCAGGTGCTAATGAGCGTCTGGTTGATACTGAAAGCGGTCATCCAGAGGCCTTAAGCGATCGGCAGGCACCGACCCATACCGGCCTCTCGCACATCTTCCGTAAAGCGGTCATTCACGCGCGTGAGCCTGAACACGATTGTGGATCCGGGACAATCGAGTCAAGTACGGCCGTGTGTTTTTCAGGGAAGCATGAAACTAAAACTACTGCTGAATCTCCAATGCTTCTATTATTCGCATGTGAAAGCGATGCAATCCAGACTCTGAGTACCAATCTTCCTTACCGTCCGCAACATAGCGGCTCTGATCGTAACCCAAACTTTGCAAACCCCTTTGTACGCTTTCAACAATGGCGATATCCTCTTTGTTGAAATTGTCAGCAAACAAGGTCTTAAGTGCATCCAGTTCGGGTGCAGATTCACCCGCCGGGGCTAATATGTCAACTCTTTCGGCACAACCCGCAGGTCCGTCCGGCGCCATGCGAATCACAAATAGGTTTTTGCATCCCGGCTGGCTCAACATGCAGGTATTGGGCCAAATGGTCCACGAGAGATAGGGTTGCCCGGGTTCCAGATCCAATCCGGCATAACCGGATTTGCAGATCGACTCGAAGAATGCATAGTGCTTCTCAATGCGGGAGTCGCTAGATGCTGCGCTGTCCAGCACTTGGGACAATAGTCTATGCGCCACTGGGATATGGTAGCCTTCGGAGAAGTTATCGACCACGACTTTCCAGTTAGCGGCAATCTGATAGTCGATGCGATGCTTGCGTTCGAAACCCTCAAGGTTGCCAAGATGCCCTGTCAGGGTGTTTTTCAATCCCGGATACACATCTTCAAAAACCGATGCTTCGTGTTTTGTCGAGACAGGTGTCAGATTGGCAAATAACAGTCCGGCACATTCGGCCACCGCGATTTCTTTCAGACCAAATGAGTCTGGTTTGAAACTCGGTAGTTCATCTGTGCAAGGCGCCCTAATCAACGACCCATCGAGGTCATAAGTCCAGGCATGATAGGGACAGACAATTCTCTTTTTGCCGCTTCCACTGCCCGTTAACAATTGATGCCCTCGGTGCTGACATACATTCATGTAGCCCTTGATGGAGTTGTCGTCGACACGAATGAGGAAAATAGGTTGATCAACAATACTGTCGACGAAATAGTCTCCCGGCTTCGCGAGTTGTCCTATGTGTCCAACATAGCACCAATTCCTATGAAAAATGGCTTGCCTCTCTCTTTGAAATATCCCGGCATCAAAGTAGTACTTAGATGGCAAGGTGCATGACGACGATGCATTGTCAGACATCGCGCCACGATCGCCGATTGGCAGATTAACAATATTCATTTCCAGCTCCAAGCAGATGAACTATCTTTCGGATGCTACATACGTTTTGACAAGGATGTATTCTAGGCAATCTTATTTTTAGCCCGATTTTGACACGGAACTGATGCGTGTTGTAGACGTTTCTGTACGTAATAAAATCTGGCTTTCGATTGAAGTCGCGGTTGACACATAACTAGCGGCTCCAGCCGACACACTAACTTGCGCGGCTGAGTCAAAGCGTTAGTACGAACGTCAGCTTTTCAAATCTCGATCGGTTTCTTTTGGCCGATAGTACCCGTCAGATGGCTAGAACTGAATGACGGCATCTGCTTGCGACCTCAACCGGTCAACGCAACATCTAATCTCTAGGCTTTAGAGAGGGGGGCCTTGCCGCAGCATACGATGATGTTGCGGTGCATGAGGCAGGAAACGGCCAACAATAGCCGTTCGCGCTGCAGGCAGCGCACCTCGCGTGGCTACTCTAAGCGGCCACTCGATATGTATGGGTGGCTGGCCGGAACTGCCCCAATCCGGACTTAGCGAGACTCTCCGAGGGTCGCGTGAAATCGACCCGCTGCGCCCTTTGGTCATGAGTCGAAAAGCGCTTTCCTTTGCCACGAACAACGCACTACATTGAGACCGCTCTAACCATCCTGGGCGAGAAACCCCGTAACCTCATTTAGGAAACGAGGCCACGCCGCCTCGCTCTCCAGGATCAGATGGTTCTTTCCCTCAAGCGCCACGAAACGTGCGTTATGGATCCCGGCGGCTAATTTGCGCCCTTCTTCAAAGGGTGTGACTTCATCGTTGCGGCAATGCAACACCAGAGTTGGTACGGTGACGGACGAGAGTAGTTCGCTGACATCCGAATTGCTGCTCACCTCGCTGATCCGTACGGCGTTCTCGGGCGAAATCGTCACTCTTTGCAGCTCGTTGAACCAATCCATCTGTTCTTTGGTTGCTTCGGGTATGAACAACGTCGTGAAGAACTGTCGGAAGGCCGGGTTGTCCTGTCCCCATCCGGCCAACATCATCTGCTGCTGGAGCGCAGCAGTTTGCTTGGCCTCAGGTCCCCGCAAATTCAGGCCCGTAGCACTCCCGCCGTATAGGACGAGTCGACTTACGCGTTCCGGATAGCGGGCCGCGAATGCGATGGAGTACCTACATCCCTGGGAAATCCCTAGTAGCGAGAAGCGCTCCAATCCAGCCGCATCCACTACAGACACCATGTCGTTGACCATATCGTTGAAGGTGATACCAGGAACTTGCCAATCCGAAAGACCGTTGCAGCGCTGGTCGAACCTTAGCAGCGTGTGCCGCGCGGACAGCGCTCGCAGTAGGTGCCCCCATACCGGCGACGTCCAGTCATATTCGAGGTGATTCATCCAGTTGGGCGCCTTGACCAGTGGGGACCCTTCACCAACGGATGCATATGCGAGACTTACACCATCTTTGCTGTGACAAAACCGGATATCCTGTTCGACATCACCCGATACGACCTCAGCGGGGCGAGCGACCGCCTCGTCAACGCCCGAAGAAGCACGGTAGACCCTAATTGGCGCGGACACGTGTTTGACTTCATGCTCGCCGCTATCTTCGAACTTGGTTGCTACCCGGTTGCGTACTTGCTCGTACACGGCACCCGTAATCGAAATGCCTCCGGGCTCAGCTAGCGCCTCGATTCGGGCAGCAATGTTTACACCTTCTCCATGGATGTCCGCTCCATCGTCCATGACATCGCCCAGATGAACACCCATCCGAAAGTTCAAGATGCTCTCAGACAAGCTCTCCTGCATGGCCACGGCGCAAGTCACGGCATCTTGAACGCTGGGGAACTCAGCGAGAAAACCATCACCGGTAAGTTTCACCAGGCGGCCGCGGTGGCCGGCGAGCATCGGTTGGATCACATCGTCGCGCGCCGCCTTCCAAGCGGCGACCGTGCCTACAGTGTCCTGCTCTATCAGCCGCGTGTAACCGGCTACGTCAGCCGCAAGAATGGCGGCTAGTCGTCGTCGCTCCTGGTCTCGGCTCATGGCTGGCCCGATTCCCTCCACTCGATATCTTCCGAGTATGCGGCAATGCTCCTGAGACTGGCAATCACCTGCCAACGGGTGTCTCGTTGTGGCTATCTGCTGCCGCCTCGGCCCTCTCGGCGAATGTCCGCTGTTAGGTCGATGGGCGAGAGGCTAGCGAGAGTGCGGAACGGCAACAGTGGGTCGAATTGAGTCATTCGCTGATCAAGCGTGACTTCGTCTAGTTTCGAGCTTTCCTGATACTGTCTGTCGCGCCAGGTTATTACAGCTGAGGTCACTCGGCCAGAATCGTCTTTTTCTTTTTCCGGCGTTTGATGCGATTCTGATCGCGGATTTTTCTGTACTCGATATTGATGAGCTTCTTCTGTTCGTTGATCTCCGCTAACTTGGCCATGAAATCCTGCTGGTCGACGGTCCCTCCCTGGGCTGCCCCCATGAACATGGCATTGTAAACCAACTGCTGGGAGTCGAGGGCCTGCAGCTCGGCTTTCTCGTCCCAGGTGAGCTTGAAATCCTCGTTCAGATTCCGGATTTCCCATTTCCGCAATTTTTCGCCGTTTCGATATGGGCTCAAGAGTTTCCTGTTGCGTTTCTCGAGCTTCACCACCTCCTTCTTCTCCCGTTTGTTCCAGCGCTGCTCCTGCTTGGTAAGCCCATCGCCCATGGGGGTGGCGAGAATCGGTGGATACTCAGCCGTCAATTCCAGGGAAGCGGCCTCTTCCAAGGCCATTTGGTCTGCTTCGGTGAGCAGCGCATTCTTGCGATCCTCGTTGGCGATACGTTCCCGGTGGAACTCTTCAGCCGAGTGCCTTTTGAGGGCAAACTGCTCGTCGGCGAAGGCCTTTCCCTCCGCCTGCATCCGCTCCATGGCCTGCTGGTCGAATTCGCCCCCCGACCCCATGATCAGACTCGAGAGCTTCTTTTGATACTCCGCTTCGACGCCTGCGATCCTGACATCGTGATCCGCTTTCAGCTCCACGCGCCGTAATTCGAAATCGGTATCGAGCTCCTTCACCTGCTCCTGATTCTCCACCTTCAGCTCCCGGGCAAACTCGCGGAAAGCTTTCGTGGCCTCGTTGATGTCGCTGTTGCGTTCGTTTTTCTGCGCCTGGCGCTCTTTCTGAGCTTCTTGTCGCTGTTTGCGCAACTCTTTGCTTTCGGCGGCCGGCGCCGGATTCGC
>PVMK01116446.1_pt1 | contig 11931 bp, 12 predicted proteins | sample 1853481 | NCBI WGS metagenome assembly PVMK01 (sample SAMN08533507, study PRJNA380276) | Marine sediment metagenome, whole genome shotgun sequencing project. | reverse complement strand
CAAACTGATTGAACATGTCCACTGTACATCTTGTACTTCAGGAATTATCCACGACTGTAAATGGATAGCAGACATTGAAAGTTGCTAATGTCCACTAGCTGAAACAAAAGACACCCCAGAACAGGGGGCAATGGATTAGTCTTTTCTACTTGACACTGTCAGACATATCAGCAGACATTGTAAGTTTGAAAATGAAAAACGGACACCAACGAGTTATAATTTCTCCCTGGAGTCCGCTTTTCTTTTTAAGATGTATATCGATTATGACTAATCGTCTTTTCCTGTGAGTTAATAAATTGCATGCTGCCAAGCTACATTATTTGTAAAAGGCATATAGTCGCTCTGCAAGACTGTGCCATCGACATTCATCAGGTAAGGTATACGTACCAAGAGCCATTTGTGTGTCTGATCAGCACATCAGAGGTGCCATGACCTTATGGCCTCTTGCACTTAGCCAGTCCACGATTTCGAACCAGCTGGCCATGAAAAGTTGCAGGCCGACCTTATAGAAATTTATGTGGGATTCGGTCTTCTTGACCAGTTCCTTGGCCTGATCAGCATTTTCAACATCCAGGGCCAGGATTATACGTTCGTTCAGAGAGATATCTTTCATGGATTGGAATCTCTATAGGGCTAGTTAGGGCTTAGTTCAAAAGTGCATAGGCCTTTTGAATGATTATAGTATTAATATTGAATCGATGGTAACGAAAATAAGAGTCAAAGGCAAGGGTGATGTAATTACCAGGTTGTTTTTTGCAGTTTCAGTATCATAAGTAACAGTAGCGAAAGCGAGGATGTTGACAGTGAACAAAAGCAGGTGGTACTATTTATCAGCTATGAATCGTTTAGGAATATTATATGCAACCATTATGCTGCTGTTGCTGAGCATTGTAATGGACGCTGCTGCAACATCTATTGTCAGTTCAGGGACTGAATTGCGGCAAAGTGTAATTGCCCTTGATCGTGCCCGGCACAGGGCAGTTCACGACCTGGCAGAAAAAAAACAGAATGCGGCCCTGGAAGAAAAGCAGCAGCAGGATTACAAAAAATTCATAATCTTTCTCACCGTAAAAATTGATGAATATTGCCGGCAATTGCGGACTGAGGTAGGCGAGGCCGCTGTTGAAGGCCTGCCATGTCCTGAGGGAAACCAGGCCTTTGAGGCTGTCCAGGCCGGTTCGATACAGACCAGTGAAGAGCAGGTGGCGGAATTGGAGAGTTTATTAGTTGATTCCCTGGAACAATTTGACGATAAACTGCTTAAAGAAGAAGAGCGCCTGGCTGCAAGACAGCCCAAAGACCGCGAAACAGGTTACGGTTATGGCGGGTCTCAGGATCAGGGAAGAGGGGGAAAAACCGCAGGAACCGGTCAAACTTCGGGCCAGGGCACAGGAAGCAGTCAATCAACCGGTTCAGAAGGAACTGCAGGCCAGGATTCACAGGACAGTGAAACTGATGGAACCCGGGCCGCTCAAGAAACGGGCGGTTCGGCAACAGGTACGGGAGAGGAGGGTACTGCAACCATTGGAGAAGGTGCAGGCTCAGGAGAAGGTGCAGGGCCTCCAGTTGAAGAGGGCGGTGCGGAACAGTCTGACCGCAGGAGCTCGCAGCCGGGCAAAGTGGAATTGGAAACCGGGGATGATGACGTAGTGGCCCGGCAGCTGCGCGAGGCAGCTGAAAAAGAGACAGATCCTGAACTAAAGAAAAAACTCTGGGAAGAGTACCGTAAATATAAAGAAGGAGTCTGATAACACAGCAGAAAACTCCATCCTGGATAGGAATAAATTTTGGCAGGAGTAGGTTTATGCGTTTCTTGACATTATCATCTTTTCTGTTTCTTGCGTTCGTACTCCTTGGCGGCTGTGCAACCGTACCAGGCAAACAGGTGGAAGATCAGGTTGCACCGCTCATGGCCCCGCAGGAATTTGGCGACCATGAGCTTCTTAATGTTTCTATAAAAGTCTTTGATCCCGGTGAACTTCCTGAAAAGATTGACAAACGGGCTGGTCTGTCGCCTGAAATCAGAGAGGCGGAAGCCCGTTTCATACCAATTCATCTGAAATATTCTATGCAGCGCACCGGTTACTGGGGAGCGGTTCGCATCGTTCCGGATGATGATGACGGGGCAGAGGTCCTGGTACGCGGCAAGATAGAATTTTCGGACGGCGAAAGTCTGGTGCTGACTGTTGAGGCGCAGGACAGCCGGAATGTTCTCTGGTTCAGGAAGACCTATGCAGAGACCGCTTTACCGAATGAACATTTGGGCACTGAACCTGAAAAAGAGGACACCTTTCAGGACCTGTTTAATAAAATTGCCAATGATCTGACAGAATACCGCAACCGTTTGACCCCTGGTGATATGCTGGAGATCCAGAGGGTTGCCGAGTTGCGCTACGGCCAGTTGATGGCCCCTGATGTCTATGGGCAATACCTGTCAAATGATAAAAATAACCGGCTGCATATTGTCCACCTGCCGGCTGCAAACGATTTCATGATGGAGCGGGTCAGATCCATCCGGTCCCGGGATAATATGTTGATTGATGCAATTAATGGGTATTATGAAGCATATTACCTGGATCTCTGGGAACCATATACCAATTGGCGGCGATTCCGCAGTGAAGAGGTTGCCATCATGCGGCAGATCGAGCGGGACGCTCTCAGGCGGAAGCTGCTTGGTGTGGCGGCCATTGCCGGTGCCATTGCAATCGGCTCCAATTCTAGTAATAACTCAGCGGCCACCGATACACTGCAGCAGGTGATGGTCGTCGGCGGGGCATATGCAATTTACACCGGCTTTCAAAAAAGCCAGGAGGTTATCATTAACAAGGAGGTCATCGAGGAATTGGGGGTATCGTTTTCATCCGAGGCTGAGCCGCTGGTTATCGAGGTGGAGGGTGAAACATTCCGCCTGACCGGCTCGGCAGAAGAGCAGTATGCAAAATGGCGTGAGATCCTCAAGCAAATCTATGCCAGGGAAACGGGCCTGATAACTGATGAGGCTCTCCCTGATCAATCAAACGGCACCTTACCATAAGTCCCGGCATGACTAATACTATGCATCCTTCTTCTGACCCGGACAGGCAGCGGCCAACCCTTACTCCGCCTGAGGTGGACAAAGTCAGAAAAAAAGATAACCGTTTGACAATGCTGCTGATCATGGTTGCTCTCCTTGTTCTGCTGGTAATGGCAGCAGTGGTTATCTGGCTGTTACCCCATTCAGGAACTCAGAAAAATACAGCTTCCAGCTTGTCACCATCTCCAGCACCAACCTTTATAAAAGAACCTGCACCAGACAAAACTGAACAGGCTGGTGTAAAAGCAGAGCAGTTTTTGGGAGAATGGCTGAGACTGCAGGCGAGAGCAGAGGCAGAAGATATAGCTGTCTGGGGTGCAGATAAATATCCGGCCCTTCTTGCAGAAGCAGCCGAGGGAGATCAGAAGTATCAGGAAAACCAATACACCGAGTCACAGGCAGCCTATCAAAATAGTATCAGAGGCCTCAATGAGCTGCTGGCCAGCAAAGAGGAACGGCTGTCATCTGCCCTGGAAAATGGCGAGCAGGCCCTAGCTGAGCATGCCGGTTCGGCGGCGGCAGAAAATTTTGACATGGCGCTGAGCATTGATCCATATAATGAACAGGCCCGTCACGGGGCAGATCGGGCCCGTAACCTTGAGCAGGTTCTTGCTCTATACCAGGAAGGGTTGGAGTTTGAGCGCCAGGACAGTTTAACTGCCGCCCGGCAGGTTCTGCAGGAGGCAATAGTTATTGACAGCCAATTTAACCCTGGCCGTGAAGCACTGGTACGGGTTGAAAATCGTATACAGAAATTAGCCTTTCAGAAGGCCATGAGCCGTACCCTGGAGGCACTCAATAAAAATGATACCCGGCAGGCCCGGAAGTCATTGGCTGCATCAGCCAGACTGCGTCCGGCTGATGCAAGTGTCAGGGATGCCGGGCAGCGTCTTGCTGCAATGGAAAAGGCTCAGCAGCTTGCTCAATTGCAGGACAAGGCTGAGAGGCTCGCAGCAGAGGAACGTTGGGCCGAAACCCTGCAGGTTTATGATGAGGCGCTGGCCATAGATGCGCATTTTTCTTTTGCTGAGACCGGGCGAAAAATGGCCCGGCAGCGGTTTGAACTGGACAGGAAGGTGCAGGAGATTGTTTCACAGCCTGATCGTCTGCAGGAAAGCGGTCCAATGCAGGAGGCCGAGATGACCCTTGCCCGGCTGCAGAGTATTGAAAATCCTGGATCCAGGATTCAAATCCAGATTAACGAGCTGTCCAGGCTTATCAGGACAGCATCCAAGCCGACTGAGGTAATTCTGCGTTCGGATAATGAAACCAGCGTGGTAATCTATCGTGTCGGCCGGTACGGACAGTTCCTGGAAAAAAGGGTGTCTCTGCTGCCCGGATCCTACACCGTGGTGGGGTCCCGCCCGGGATTCCGTGACGTACGGAAGACCCTGAAGGTGCAGGCTGGCAACAGTCCCATTACCGTTGACATACGCTGCGAGGAACCAATTTGAGCCGTTTGATTGAAATCCACCATAAAGGGTCCACCTCCCAGTTTGGTGACAGCGACCTGCCCTTGACCATCGGCAGTACTACCAACGCCCATATATTTCTGCCGGAAGCCATGGAAGTCGAAGGCTATATAGGTGATTCCAAGGGACACCTTTTTCTGCAGCCCGCTGAAAATTCATCCCCCATTTATCATAACGGCCAGCATGTTGACGCATCTAAATGGATCAAGTCTGCTGACACCACCAGGATCGGTTCTGTTCTTCTGCATTATATAATATCTGGAGACCTGGTGGAAATCCATGTGGCCGAAGTGGATGACAAAGAGGTGCTGATACCGCCAGACAGTCCCCATCCGGACATTGAGGGGGGAAACGAGCCGCTGCCTCGGGCATCTAAAGACATAAATGCAGCCCGGCGGCGGAAAAAAATGAGTCTGCTGGTAAGTCGGTTTTTTTCTGCTTCTTCTCCTGGCAACTTCCTTTGTGCTTACGGCGCGGTCTTTGGAGGTTGCCATCAGTCCGGAGCCCGATACCCTCTCCATCTCCGGCTTCCCGCCGGTCATCAAATTCGGGACGCATTTTCTTGGCCTGACAGGTGAGTATACTGTCAGGGCATCAAAAGCGGTTATCAGCAACTTGCGGCGCCGGTCACCATCTCAGGCAATGAAGCGAACCGCTTTGCCTTCACCCTTGAGAAACTGCCGGGTAGGATAGATTTTATTACGACCCCGGTTGCCGGAGCCAAGATCTTTGTTGATGGACAAAACATCGGTGCAACACCGCTGCGTGATGTGCAGATTGCAGCAGGTGAGCACCGTATTCGCATTGTCAGGGAGCAATATCTTGAGCAGGGGCAGATGGTGGAGATAGAGGGGCTCGGCAAGAAGCAACAATTTGATTATGTCCTTGCTCCTGCCTGGGCAGTAATAACCCTGTCCACAGAACCTGGAGGTGCTTCAGTTATGATAGGCGACCGGGAATACGGGCAAACTCCGGTCACTTTCGAGCTGCTTGGAGGCAGTCATGAAATTGTTTTACAAAAACAGGATTTTTCATCCCATGTAATAAAACTTGATGTGGAAGCAGGGACGAGCTTATCGCCTGATACCGTTGTCCTGCAACTTTCTCCGGCATTGATTGAATTAACAAGCAAACCTTCCGGTGCAACAGTAACGGTTGATTCTGTCTACAAAGGGAGTACCCCGTTGGCTGTAGAGATAAGTGCAAAAAAAGAGCATACTTTCGCACTCAGCCTGCCAGGCTATAAAGAGTTCAGAAAAAAAATTGTCCTGGGGCCGGGTCAGACAAAGAAACTGGTGCTCAGCCTGCAGCCCGAATTCGGTATTATTTTCCTTACCGCAGAGCCACCCGAGGCGGAGTTGTATATTGATGGTAAACTGCATGGCAAAGCAATGGGCCGCCTGCAGTTGACGGTAAGAGAACATGCTCTTGAGGTGCGCGCCAAGGGCTACGAAAGCGAGATTCTTCTCATTACCCCACAGAAGAGTTACAGCCGGCAGATAGATGTCCGGCTGACGCCTGTAGGACATATGAAGCAATCTGCCGAACTGAAGGACAATAAAACAACCGGCAGCGGCCAGGAACTTATTCTGCTGCATCCAGTATCCTTTCAGATGGGCTCATCAAGGGGAGAACAGGGGCGTCGATCTAATGAGTATCAGCATCAGGTGAGAATCAGCCGCGCCTTTTACCTGGGCAGCAAGGAGGTCACCAACGCTGAATTCCGTCTTTTTAAATCCGACCATTTCTCCGGCACAGTTGCCCGCCGCACCCTTGACAACGATACGCAGCCGGTGGTCAATGTCAGTTGGGAGGACGCAGGCCGCTATATGAACTGGCTGAGTAAACAGGACGGGCTCAATCCGTTTTACCGGCAAGAAAACGGTAAAATGGTGCCGGCAAAACCGTTTACCAACGGTTACCGGCTGCCCTTTGAGGCGGAATGGGCTTATGGGGCACGTTTGGCCGGCAGGCAGGAGATGGCGCGCTACGGTTGGCAAGGCACCTTCCCGCCCCGGGACAAAAGCGGAAATTACGCCGATGAATCGGCCAGAGCAATTTTGTCTGTTGTTATAAGAGGATACAGCGACACGTTTGCTGTTGCCGCCCCAGTGGCAAGCTTTCCTAAAAATCTCGGTGGATTTTTTGACCTGGATGGCAATGTGTCTGAATGGTGCCATGATTATTACACCCCCTATACACCTCTTACCGGTGGAGTCAAAGCAGACCCGACGGGTCCGGAGTCCGGCACCCATCATGTGGTGCGGGGGGCCAGTTGGCGGGATGGATCGATTGCCGAAGTGCGGCTCAGTTATCGCGGTTACAGCCGTGAAAAACGTGATGATATAGGTTTTCGTATAGCGAGGTATGCACGATGAAGAGGATCACTGCTTTTTTAATTGTCCTTTTTGCTGCTGCAGCATTGGCAGCAACTGAACCCGGCAAAGACAGCGGCCAGGCTGAGCCGGAAGAAAAAGCTCAGCCCGCTCCTGTAACCGGGGCGGACAGCCGGGAAGAATTACTGAGGAGCGGAAGCTGGCCGCGCCCTTTTGTGCCCAGTGAGAAAATTGGCGCTGATTCAGTGGTCTCATTTCCAGCAGATATTTAACAGAGGACTATTCTTATGCCCAGGCAACTCCCGCAAGAATTGATTTTTCAGGTCTTTGCACTGCTCATTGCCTTTATTCTGGTGCACGGTGCCTATGTAACCGTGATCCGGCCGCAGGCAGCAGTATTTATAGCAGCAGAGCAAGCTCAATTGGCAGCTGACCCGGAGCATGTACAGCAGCGCAACTTCTATGTGGTTATCAAGGACTATGAGCAGGAAACCTGCTTTGTCCTGATGCTTTGGGCCATTGCCATCCTTGGGTATAAGGGGACCATCTCATGGAAGCAGAGGCGTCAATTGGACGAGGACCTGCTGCAACTGCCCGGTGGCATGCCGGTTGGCCCGCAAGAGACAAGGGAGTTAACTACAAGGCTTGATGAACTGCCGAAGCAAAGCCGGCATTTTCTGTTACCCCGGGCGTTGCGCACTGCCATACAGCGATTTGGCGCCACTCGCAATGTCCAGGATTCAGCCACCGCAGTGCGGGATCTATGCGCATCCGAGGGGGAAAGGCTGGAGTCCGAACTTTCGATGATCCGTTACATTGCCTGGGCCATTCCCTCGGTCGGTTTTATCGGCACGGTACGGGGTATTGGTGCTGCTCTGTCTCAGGCGAACAGGGCGGTAGAAGGCGACATTACCGGGGTAACCATGAGCCTCGGAGTGGCCTTTAACTCCACCTTTATTGCCCTGGTCATTTCTATTGTCCTGATGTTTTTTATCCACCAGCTGCAACTCATGCAGGAAAGACTGGTGCTTGATACCGAGTCATGGTGCGACGAAAGCCTTATCAGCCGGCTGCAGACCAGACCACTTCCCTAAGACTATTTTTGCTATGCGCAGACGAAAAAGCCTGTCACCTTTAACCTGTCGTTTCTTGATATCATGTTCTGCGGTTTTGGTGCCGTTGTCCTGCTGGTTCTGGTTATCAACGCCGACACCATCAGGTCCCGTAAAGAGCAGCATGAAGACCTGCGGGGTGAGGTCAAGCGGCAGGAACTGGAGGTTGATGCAGGCCGTAAGCATCTCGTGGAATTAAAAAACAGCGTCCGGGCAGTTGATGAGGAATTCATCAAGGCCCAGGGAAGGTCGGCAGAGATGCTGACCCAGATAAAAGAAATCGAATTGGAGTTGGCAAACCTGCAGAACCTGACCCTGGCCCGTAAAAAACACATCAACGACCTGCAGTCAGATTTGAAGACCCTTGATAAGGAGCATCGCAGATTGGGCGCTGAACTGGAAGCGGACCAGGCGGACGGCAGGAAGATTAGACGATTCGAAGGTGAGGGAAACCGGCAGTATTTGACTGGCCTCAAACTTGGGGGCAAGCGGGTACTGTTGCTGCTGGATGTTTCTGCTTCCATGCTGGACAAAACCATAGTCAACATTATTCGGCGCCGCAATATGGATGACAAGATAAAACAGGCTTCGCCGAAATGGCAGCAGGCCCTTAAAACAGTGGAATGGCTGGTTGCCAATCTACCACCCGATTCCAGCCTGCAGGTGTATGGATTTAATACAGCAGCATCCCCTGTCCTTCCTGAAACGGCGGGACAATGGATTCCAGCAACCGATAATAAAATGGTCGGCAAAATGATGAGGGCCATGCATAAACAGGTGCCTGGGTCGGGAACCAGCCTTGCAAACGGTTTCAAGGTTGCCGCTTCTCTTCGCCCCAGACCTGATAACATCCTGCTTCTCACTGACGGTCTGCCGACCCAGGGAACTGAAAAAATAAGCAAAAAAGCGGTCTCCGGCAGCCAGCGGCTGAAATATTTTGATCGAGCCGTGAAGGCATTGCCAGAGGATATCCCTGTGAACACCATTCTTTTTCCCATGGAAGGAGACCCCATGGCAGCGGCTATGTTCTGGAGGCTGGCTGTGGATACAAACGGCTCATTTCTCACACCGACAAGTGACTGGCCATGAAAAAGCAGCGCCGGACTATAGATATATTCAATCTTTCCTTCCTGGATGTAGTGTCCTGCGGGTTTGGGGCGATCATCCTGCTGCTGGTTATTTCCATGGTTTTAGAGCCCCTGGTAATAGAGAAAATGAGTGTGAACCTGAGTGGCCTGATCATGAAACTGGAACAGGAGCTTTTTGAAATACGTGGCGAAACAAGGATTATGAACCGGAAGCTGACCGAAAAGCAGACACAGCTTTCCGATTCGCAGGAGAAAATTGCCAGGTTGATCGGTGACCTGTCGAAAATCCGCAGTCAATTCAGAACCTCCAGGTTAGAGTTTGACGCCCAGACCCTTATTGAAAAGGGGCTGCAGTCAGCAAAACAGGACCTGAGCGAAGAGATGCGTCGCTTGCAGAATAGCTACCAACCGCCGGAAACCGATGCTGTGATTGGGGGTGTGCCGGTGGACAGCGAATATATTATCTTCATAATAGACACTTCTGGTTCCATGCAGCGCTTTGCCTGGCCGCTTGTCCGTCGGAAAATGGCTGAAGTCCTGGATATTTACCCAGGTGTTAAAGGTATTCAGGTGATGAATGATATGGGCGATTACATGTTTTCACAGTACAGCGGCCGCTGGATTCCGGACAGTCCGGCTCGCCGCCGGTCGATCTTGAAACGGCTGGCCACCTGGAAACCGTTTTCCAATTCAAGTCCGGTTGAGGGAATAACCAGTGCGGTTCGCAGATTTTATGCACCGGATAAAAAAATAAGCTTGTATGTGTTCGGGGATGACTTTTCCAGAGGATCCATCCAGGAAGTAGTTGATACGGTTGACCAGATCAATAAATCTCTCAGGGGGGACGAGAGGCGGGTACGTATTCACGCCATAGGCTTTCCTGTTCTTTTTGCCCAGCCCGCGGCAGAGATGAATGTTGCACGTTTTGCGGCGTTGATGCGTAGGCTTGCCGAGGATAACAACGGCAGTTTTGTGGGGTTGAACAGTTTGAGGTAAGGCTTTACGGAGAAAAAAATTATTTAGAATAGGAAACGGACCATTACCTGAAGAATTACCAGACTGAATATGCCGGCGACAATATCATCCAGCATGATACCAAGTCCCCCATGGAATCGCTGATCAATAAGACGGATTGGAAAGGGTTTCCATATATCGAATATGCGGAAAAGGATAAAACCCAGAGCCATGGCCAGGGGAGTAGCAGGGATAGCGATCATGGTGATCAGTATGCCGACAATCTCATCAATTACAACCAGACCTGGATCCTTACGATCCATAATCTTTTCCGCTTCCCCGGCGGCAAAGGTGCCGATAACAAATATAGCGGCTACGACAGCAAGATAGATTTGCAAATTGAGGGTATGCAGCAGAAAAAATAACAGGAGGCCGACAAGAGAGCCCCAGGTGCCGGGAGCCTTTGGCAAATAACCACTATAAAAACCGGTAGCTATGAATATTATTAAAGTATGCATTTTTGAGTTTGCGAAAGTACCAATTTCACCGAATCTGTTTCGTCATCAGCTGTTTTGTATAGTTTTACTATAACGAAACAGCCTGTTGTCCTGCAACACAACGGCAGGACGATTGACACCTCACATCTCCGGCAAACTTGATACTTTTCATATTTAATTAACAAAATTACTCCTGAGAATTCCCCACTTTTTTACTCGGCTGCGTGATATAGCATAAATAAATAGCTTCTGAAATCCAGGTTCTATACATAGCAACTTAATTTATTGCGCATAGTCTTCTCAAAATGTCACTGCCAAGCACCCATTCATCGAAAGTAGCTTCCACGGCACCAGAAACATTTTCCAGTGTTGGGAAATATCTATTATGGGTGCACAACCTACGCGTTAACTTCCAAACCCGCTCAATCGGATTGAGGTCAGGGCTGTAAGGAGGCAGAAAATCTAAAGCAAAACGGTCAGCACAGTTCTCCCGATATTCTTTGTGCAATTTTGCATGGTGGTAACGGGCATTGTCCGAGATTACAACTACCTTCTTCCGGGCATGGGAACTGGATTTCCTTAACATTTTCAGGAAAGCCCAAAAAGTATCCGCGTTAAATTTGTCTTCCACTCGGCTGTAGATGAATTTACCGTCGCGGAGTCGAACTGCACCGAAATAACCAACACTGCGTCGAGTTGGTTCATGCATTACAATCGGATCCGAATCTTCTGGGGCAATCCACATACGACACCGGGAACCATGCTGTTGAAAGTGAACTTCATCGAGTGCCCATAAATCGACATCGGGATCTGCTGCCATTTCGCTCAATTTTTTTTATGCTTCTTTTGCTTTTCTGGGTCTGCTTTTGCGATAACCGGCCTCGGCTTTCGTAACCGAAAGCCGAGTTGGCGAAACAACCTTTGGCATTGTCGGACCCCAATATTAATTTCAAACTGTTGCTTAATGAATGCCGACAAAGTTTTGCCATCCCAAATGTTTGAGCTTAGCCCAAACTCTCGCGGAATTTTTCGTAAAGCTTGACCAACCTCAATAAGTTGATTTTCGTTTAATTTTTTTGGGCGTCCTGGACGATCAATATCGGCAAGGCCGGCGAAACCTTCTTCCTCAAAACGGCGGACCCAATATTGGACGGTTCGAGGAGCATCTCCCAAAAGGTTCGCAGCTTCAGGACAGGTCACTCCTTGGGCTACAAGTAGTACGGCGTGAAGCCGATGGTGCTGGGATATCAGTTATCTGCCCACCTATGAGAAAGGACTGTTTCTGTATCTTTATCTTCTGCTGGATGAATACTCCCGCAAAGCCATTTCCTGGCTGGTAAGCTGGCAGCAAAATGCACAAGCAGCCAAACAGCTTTTGGATGCCGGCCTTGTTGCGGAA
>PVMK01116507.1_pt1 | contig 11934 bp, 10 predicted proteins | sample 1853481 | NCBI WGS metagenome assembly PVMK01 (sample SAMN08533507, study PRJNA380276) | Marine sediment metagenome, whole genome shotgun sequencing project. | reverse complement strand
TGGTATTTCAATCTTTGCGGCCTCAACATCCTGGTCGCTTTTCAATCCGTAATGATCGGCATGAATGGCCACCGGAATGGTGATGCCCAATTCATTACAAACTGCATCAACAATTCTGGCCATATTCCAATAATTTACGGCACAATAGGCATTGCCGCCACCTTCCGACTTGGCAATTTCAATGATGAGGGCTGCATTTGCCCGTTGGGCGGCCTGTAATGCACCACGGATTACAAAACTGTTTCTGCCGTTGGCAGCTATGGCGATAGCGCCCCCTTTCGCAAGCATGGCCTGATCAATAAATTTTCCGCTGACAATCAGGGCTCTGGAGTTTGGAAAACATTTGACCACGTTCGGTGGTCGACCAATCTGCAAAGCCTTTTCAAAATTTGCGGAATTACCCGTGTAAGTTTCAACCATGACGTAACCTCCTTTTTGGGTGTTAAATATGTTATTTATACCTAAACTGATAGGTTCGGGTTCAAAGGTTACTACCGGTGGGCGCTGTCCACCATTTTGATCAAGATCCTGAATACCCGACATATCAATTTAGGTGTAACGGATTTATTTACATGACGAAGACAGAATGCAGTTGATATGAGCTGTTTGGGGGTTTTTCAACCCTGAACGTTGAACCCCCTGGCCCAGACCTGATTTTACATTGCTCAATTATTCAGATTCATATTTGGGAACCTGATACGGGCCGTAATATGATCCAATAAGTCTCACCAGGGCAGGCTGAACCGCTCAACCTAGGCTATATCAACTAAATCAGAAAAAAGTTAAGCATAAAAATCGATTAGTAAACCAACCTGATTCATTTTGGGTATTTCAAGACGGCGGCTGAAATTATAGGAAGATTCAGGGACTTCAGGCTGAATTTCATTATCGGGATAAAACGGCGGAAGGAATAGGGCGTATCGCTTTGTTCCGGGTTCACTTGAAAGCGATAGCAATCGCGAAGGTTTCGGCGTATAGGGTATAACCTGGTTTTGTCCCGGAGAGCAGGGAACCAGCTGGTTGCGGGCAGGCGTATCCCGGTAAGCGGATAAAGGCATTAAATCACTATTTTGTTCAAGGGACAATTGTGGGTTGCCTCACTCGGTATTGATATATTTCGTATTCGGTTTTTTCGTTGAGCGCTGCATCAATTTGGTCTGCAGTTATCAGTCGATTTAATACGGTTTGGAGATTCAACCGATTAACATAGGCAAAAATGGGGTAAAATGTCAAGGATAAAGAGGTGTTTGTGTGAAAAAGTGCTTTCTGCCCGCCTTGTTGGATTTAAAAAGACGCAGCTTAACGACACTATTATTCTTTTCCAACAGTTTTTAGGGTTCAGGCATTTTAGCGCGTTTTAGTAATTTTCTGGTTTATCCGGGTTAGGTCTACAATAAACACGATACCCTAAAAACTAAACGCTACTCCTTTTTCTGACTTAATTGGGCGTTTTTTTGGAGTATGCGCTCATTATATGCTTCGACCTGCTCTTTGTATTGTTTCCCTTTTTGCACATAGGCCTCAGCGCGTTTATTCAGGTTTTCAACGCTGGTGTTAAATTTTAATATATCTTCTCGAGTTGTCAGTGTTTTCTGTTTATTGGCAAGTTTTGCCTTATCTTTGACCAATGCGGCATATTCTTGGTCGATTTCTTTTTTGAGGGAATCCAGACTTTTGAGATCGGCTTCCAGTCCTTCCTGATCACTATCTGACTGGTTCAATGCATCGCCGTCTTCCTTCTGATCTTCCAGCACCGCAAGATCTTCTTCATTGTCGCTATCATCGTCGAAACCCGTCGTCGTCTCCGGTTCATCATCGTAACTACTCTCGAGTTCAGGATCGGTTTTTACATCATCATCATTGAAATCCTCTGATTCCGCCACCTCCTCTGATTCCGTCTCGCTATAATCTTCTTCAGCTGCTGTGTCAGCCTCATACTCGGAACGGGCTTCAAACGAATCCCTTTGATCCTCGGGAACCTGATTGATATCGTCAGTGAAATGAACGTTACCCTGTTCATCAGCATATTTATAAATTTCGGCCGGGGCCGGAATTGCCAACAGAGATATGACCAGAAATATTAAAAATTTTATCATTTTCAAGGTGTTATCCTCCTTTATAAAGCAATTTTTTCTAAAATCAGGGATGAATACCCTGCACCATCATATATCGTCCAATAAGCTGAAAAGTTGAGGATAATTTTGCTCCGACCGCTAATGGCAATACGGATACCTGCAACCGTTTGATCGATAATATTTGCGAAAGGCATCAGATTAATGAAATTTATAAAAATGTCATTGCCATCCTTAACGGTTAATGGCATAGATTCATATTGGACCAAATAAACCCGCCCGCAATAAGCTGCGGCGTATCAGGAAGTTGATCTGTCCTAATGTTGAGCGAAAAAGACAAGCTGGATGCTCTGGCGCGTTTGAGTGTTGACCTCAATCTAATCCAGGATCTGGATATTCTGATGGAACGTATCCTCACCGAAGCGCGCCGTTTTGTGAATGCCGATGCCGGTTCAATATACATCCGGGATAGAGGCAGGCTCCATTTTACTTACACCCAGAATGAAACCCTGCAAAGCAGACTGCGTGCGGGTGAAAAGCTTATTTATTCAACTTTTACCGTTCCCATAAACGACAACAGCATTGCCGGGTATGTGGCCAAATCCGGTCAACCGCTCAATCTGCCTGATGTATATCGGCTCGATCCGACCTGCCCCTATCATTTTGATAAAGAATTCGATGATACCACCCAATACAGTACCCGCTCTGTTTTAACGATACCACTGGTAAGTTCCCAGGGCGATTTGCTGGGGATACTCCAGATTATCAACGCCCAGGATGGGAAATGTCAGGTAGTGCCTTTCACCCCCTCGGACGAAAAAATAATGACACACTTTGCCAGCATCGCAGCGGTTGCATTGGCCCGGGCTCAGATGACCCGTGCCATATTACTGCGCATGATGAAAATGGCCGAGATGCGAGACCCCAAGGAAACCGGTGCTCACGTTAACCGGGTCGGCGGATATGCAGTTGAAATTTATGAAAATTGGGCCCACCGTCACCATGTTTCGCCAAAAGAAGTTGACAAAAAACGCGACATTCTGCGCATGGCCGCGATGTTGCACGATGTCGGAAAAGTTGCCATATCCGATCTCATATTAAAGAAACCCGGCAAATTAGATAAAGCAGAGTTTGAAACAATGAAGCAGCATACCATCTTCGGCACGCAGCTATTTATGGACGCGCAATCCGATTTCGATGAGGCTGCCGCCCAGGTGGCTTTAAACCACCATGAACGGTGGGACGGTCAAGGGTATCCGGGGCATATTGATGTCACGACCGGTGAACCGTTGCAGAGGTTCACCAGATCGAACGGTTCCGCCCGTGGAAAAAGAGGTGAGGAAATTCCGCTTTTCGGTCGGATCGTTGCCATTGCCGATGTTTATGATGCCCTATCCAGTCAGCGGGTGTACAAGGAAGCATGGGATGAATCTGAGGTGCTGGCCAATATCAAAGCCGGGGCCGGTCAGCACTTCGACCCTGAGCTGGTGGAAATTTTCTTTTCCTGTCTCAATGTTCTGCGGTCGATTCAAAAAAGATACCAGGATATAGTTTGACATACTAAGAATGTGGTGTAAACTGAGTATGATCTCAAAGGGTTGAGGGCCATTTGGTACAAATGCCTAAAATGATCTAAATTGCCTAAAATGCCTAAAATTAAGGAAACGCTGCGCTCTATATCTTTAAATAAATTTGAAAGGATACCAAAATTTTAGTCCCGCTTTCAGCGCGAGCATTTTAAGCTTTAGGTCATTTATAAATTTACAATCCATCAATCCAATCAATGTCGGCAACAAATCATCGATTCGGCGCGGCAAGCACCTAAACAACCTTGTGGAACTCATGAAACTTAAGCACGTTATTTTACTCTTTAGTATCCTCATCTGGATTTGGGCCTGTGCAACGCAAACCGGGGTAACTACTGGCTCTGCCAGGACCGGGAAAGGCGCTGAGCTTTTTTCCAGAGCAGAAGAATTTTTCGAAGCCGGCTCTTATGCTGAAGCGCTGACATCCTACATGGAGTATATCCAGCGATATGAGAATCAATCAATGGCAGCTGCCGCACTGATGAAAATCGGATTTATCTACACAGTCAACGGCGAATACGAAAGCGCACGGTCTGCCTATCGGCGTATACCTGCCGACTACCCATCCAATTCTTTTGTTCAGGATGCCCTGGTGGAAGAATTGTATACCTACTATCAACAAGGCCGCTATCAGGATGTGATCCAACTCGCGCCCGCAACTTTGCAGCGTCTCGATTCCAACCTGTACATCTTCAAAACGTACGCACTTATTGGAGATACCTATTTGGCGATGGACTCTCCGATTGACGCCATTGATAATTACGTGCGTGCCCGTGAGTATGCAACCGAACTGGAGCAGCAAGCGATTCTCGATAAACTCAAAGAAGCCATTGCCCGGCTTGACACGGCAGATATTGCGATACTTGTCAATCACCCGGATGATAGCCTGCCCATGGAATTTTTGCTGTATCAATTGGGTTTGAATTATGCATTGGAAGAAAAATATGATGATGCACTAAACATGCTGGCTGAATTTATCAATAGATACCCGGACAATCAAAATCGAATTCTGGTTGAAAGCCTGATTGATGAAATTAAGAAAAATGCCGTTTTCAAGCAAAATACGATCGGCGTTCTTCTGCCCTTAAGCGGTCCCTATGAAAGGTTCGGCCTTCGCGCATTAAAGGGCATCGAATTGGCCCTGGATCAATTCAGCTCCCAGGGGGACAACCCGCCGATCAATATCAGTGTCAAAGATACCGGAGCCGATCCGGACAAAACAATTATGGCGCTGGAAGAATTATATCAGGATCAGGTCGCCGCCATTCTCGGACCCATTGTAACTTCGGAGGTTGCCGCGCGTGAAGCTCAGAGGATGGGAATTCCGATCATTACGCTTACCCAGAAAAATGATATTCCCGAAATCGGTGACAAGGTTTTCAGGAATTTTATCACCCCTCAAATGCAGGTGAAGGCCCTCACCTCCTTTACGGTTGAGTCCCTGGGATTGTATCGCTTTGCTATTCTATATCCGAATGAAAATTACGGGCTGACTTTTATGAACCTGTTCTGGGACGAACTCATCGAATTGGGCGGGCAGGTAGTTGGTGTTGAAACATACGATCCCAAGCAGACAGATTTTACGGAGCCCATCAAAAAACTTGTCGGGCTGTACTATGAAATACCGGAAGACCTTAAAATCGAAGACGAATTTGCTGAAGATTGGGATCAACAAATAACTTCTGAAGATATCGATGAAGATATTCCAGCAGAGGATTTTGATAGGGAAGCGGAGGAAGCGGAAGACGAGGAAGAAGAACCGGAACCGATTGTCGATTTCGATGCTATCTTTATCCCTGATTCACCCGGTATGGCCGGACTGATAGTTCCCCAGTTGGCCTATTTCGATATTAAGGATGTTTATTTGCTCGGCACCAATCTCTGGCATTCCGATACCCTTATCAAGATAGCCGACCGATACGTGCAGGGTGCCGTGATGCCGGATGGATTTTTTGCTGAAAGTACTTCACCCGCAGTAAAAAATTTTGTTACAAAATTCGAGGAGACTTATCAGGAAAAACCTGACTTTATCGAAGCGGTTGTTTTCGATTCCGCGATGATACTGTTCCATGCGGTCAGCCGCCCTCATATTCGATACCGCAATGAAATCAGGGATGAGTTGCTGAATCTGGACAATTTTCCGGGCATAACCGGAATTACTCGTTTTGATGAAAATGGGGAGGCGCAAAAGAAACTGCACCTTTTAAGGATAAAAGGCAAACAATTTGTGGAACTGGAGTAAGGTTAATACGACGAACCGCAGAATATCGAATAACGAATATCGAATTTCGAAGGGTGGAATCGCTTCGCTCTGCCTTTTTATAAATAAAACACAGTAGAATATATCAATCCTGATTTCAAATTACGGGGACTCTTTTTTAACTTATCTTTAATTTTATCGATAGAATTCCTTCCTTCGATATTCTGCGGTTCGTTATTCGATATTCGCTTTTCACTTCCTTCTTTCGGCATTCACTTTCGTCCCCTGTTGTTCAGCGTTCCCTGACCGGTGGCTTCAAGGGTACTGCGCCATAAACTGCCGGAGGGATTCACGGTTTTTCGTTTTTCGGCAATCAGTTTCATGGGCACGTGAACGAACTGGTTATTCCAGTGGCCGATCAGCATACCCGTTTTGCCGGCCATCCCGGCATGTACAGCGTTGCGTCCTAAAAAATTACAAAATACGCGATCGTTCGCATTTGCCGGAAGACTTCGAATCATATAACTGGGATCAATATATTTAATCGAGATTTCGATGTTATTGGAAGCAAAATGGGCACCGATGGCCTCTTTTATATATATCCCGATATCTCCCAGTTTAAGGTTTCCGGAAGCATCGCGTTCGTTACTATTTTCTTCGAAAAATTTCTGGCCCGCACCTTCCGCCACTACGATCACCGCATGCTTTCTATCAGACAAGCGCTTTTCAAGTGCAACAAACAACCCATCGGGGCCATCCAGGTCGAAATCAACTTCAGGAATCAGCACAAAATTAACATCCTGCTGGGCCAAAACGGCTGTTGCGGCAATAAAGCCTGCGTGGCGGCCCATCAGCTTGATTAAACCAACGCCGTTGGGATAGCCTTCGGCTTCGTTGCTGGCACCAATAATGGCCTTGGTGGCGACATCCACGGCGGTATCGAATCCAAATGATCGAGAGACCATGTAAATGTCATTGTCAATGGTTTTGGGAACTCCGACAACACCGATTTTTAAACCTCTATCTAAAATAATATCCGCTATGCGACCGGCGGCCGTCAGCGTTCCATCACCCCCGATCATAAAAAGCAGACCGATATTCATCCGCTCCAGGCTGTCGATTATTTCGCCAATATCCTGGGGGCCTCTGCTCGAACCCAGCACCGTTCCGCCCCTGTCGTGTATATTGACGACCGATTCGGGCGTCAGATCAATCAGGTCATGCCCATATCCGGCGATAAACCCCTGTAGGCCGTAGCGGATGCCAAATATGTTGCGAACCCCATAACCATAGTGCAATTCCAGCACAATCGAGCGGATGATATCATTTAAACCCGGGCATAACCCGCCGCAAGATACCAGGGCGCACTTTAATTTGCTCGGATCAAAAAAGATTTGACGTCTCGGACCCGCCAGTTCAAAGCAGGGTAAATTTTGACCATCATTAATCATCCGGGCAATTTTTCGGTCATCGATTTCGATGACGACGCGATTGTCGTCAGTCACAAAACTAATGACATCCGTGCCGTCTGCTCTTTTTTGAACCGGGGTGGAGATTTTAGCCTCACCCAGGGTTGATATTTCGGTGATCATGGATTCAGTGTTCATATCGCCCTCACTAACAATCGAATAATTAAGGAAACTTTGGATTGATCATTATTAAAAACGCAATTTTTGGGTTCAGCTACCGTTAAATTTAAACTCGCCTTTACCCAATATATCGTGCAGGTGTAAAATTCCTTTAACTTCTCCCTCGGAACTGACTATGGGAAGCACGGTGATCTGGTGCTGCTCCATTATATTTAAAGCATCATAGGTCGGGGCGTTCTCCTCCTGGGTCCTTGGATTTTTAGTCATAACCTCCTCGACCGCAAGTTCGGCGATCGTTCGTTCGGATACCACCATCCGTCGGATGTCTCCATCGGTGATGATGCCGCTGAGCTTATTGTGGTGGTTAACCACCAGAATTGCACCCAGCCCCCCGCGGTCGAGGGCCATGACAGCTACCGTCATGGGAGTACCCTCGGAAACCCAAGGCAGCGATTTGTTGGAGATCATGAGGTCTTTGATTCTGGCGGTCAGTCGTTGACCCAGGGGCCCAGCGGGATGATACAGTTTGAAATCACTTGATTTAAATTGTTTTTTTTCCAGCAACACGACCGCCATCGCATCTCCCATGGCCAACAGGGCGGTGGTGCTGGCGGTCGGCGCCAGACCCATCGGACATGCCTCACAGTTTACTGCCACATCGATGACAATGTCACTGTGATTTGCCAGATTAGATTTTTTATCACCGGTAAAGGCAATTATTTTGCAGCCGATGCGGCGGATGCTGGGCAGCAAAATATTTAATTCATCGGTTTCCCCGCTTTTGGACAGGGCAATGAAGATGTCATCGGGGGTTACCTGTCCCAGATCGCCGTGCATGGCCTCGACCGGGTGCAAAAATAAGGATCTTGTTCCGGTGCTGTTAAGGGTGGCGACGATCTTGCGGCCGATAATCCCTGATTTTCCAATACCGCTAATAATGATTCTTCCGCCGGAATTGCAAATTAAGCCGATCATTTTTGAAAAATTGTCATCAATTCGGTCGACCAGGTTAAGGATACCGTCGGCTTCAATTTTTAATACGTCGATTGCTTTTTGGATAATCGCAGCAGAGTCTGTAGTCGATCCTCTGTCGTGCATGTGGTTGCTCATATTATTAGGTTTCAGTTTCTTACAACATATTGTCATTGATTATAACAAAAAAATCAAGTCCGATAGAGCGTTTGTCATAATAAGGTTCCGATACCGTCAGTTCTTGAATGTTGTTTGGGCTATCAATAACGTCTAATATAGCTTGGTGCAAACGCTCTAATAATTTTTTTCAGTTAATAAGGGCCACAGCATCATGCTGCTTTTTGACCATCAGCCAATAAACACCACACTGATTGAAACGGTTGGTCAACTTTTTAATGCGCCACATTTTTCCAAAATTCTAGATTTTTTTAAAACTTAAAAAAAATAGGATGCGGTTGTCATAATTTACGGTTGAGATCATTATGTAAAAATATATCCATTTGGGCGTAACCCCGACAAACGGGACGACAATGACAACCGGTATAATGGTTGAAGGAAATTAAAAAATATTGTAATATGACTATTGACATTTAAAGTGGGTACCATTATATTCCGCCAACTTTAAATTTTCGGTGTCAGCCGGGTTTAATTCGCTCCCGGCTTTTTTTTATACAAAATTTCTCTATCAAGGGGGTGATTCCAATGATTTGTACAACCATTAAAGAAGGTATGGAGTGCCCGTTTATGTCTACCGATGGGTGTTCATACAACGGCGGGATTTGCCATCAGGTCACCGAGCAGTGCCAGGGTTGCAACCGTGGATCCGAATATTCATCCGGTTGGTATTGCACCGCATGCCCGGAGCCGGAAACAAAGTGGAAAAACGGTAACTGTAACCTGGCTTCGCATGTCAGTTCAGCATCTACGGCCGGCAAGACCAAGATCAATCCGCTCAAAGCTTCCAAAAGAGCCCGCAGATAAAACTGCTCGCGATCAATCGGTAAACCCCGCTCGTCCAACGAGCGGGGCCACTTCTCAATTGTTTAACAGCCTGTCAACACTGACCATTTGAATGCAGATACCCACCAGCTGCATTGCCGGACGTATATCCGCCAGGGGCGGAAAAGATGGTGCGATGCGAATATTGCGATCCTGCGGGTCCTGCATGTAAGGATAAGTGGAACCGGCCGGTGTTAATTTTACGCCCGCCTCAGCCGCCATTCGGATCACCTCAGCTGCGCATCCTTCCAGGGTGTCGATGCTGACAAAATAGCCCCCCTTGGGTTGACTCCAATTCGCTATCTTTTTTCCACCCAGCACTTTTCCCAATTCGCTTTGCACGGCATCGAATTTCGGTGTTAAGATCCTGGCGTGTTTTTTTTCATATGATCCTCTATGCCGACCATATTTTTAAAGAAGGCAACGTGACGCAGCTGGTTTAATTTATCCGGCCCAATGGTTTGAAAGGCGATTTGTTCTTTGGCCAGGGCCATATTCTTCGCGCTGCCGGCCATCATGGCCAGACCACTGCCGGCAAAGGCCACCTTGGAGGTTGAACCGAATATGAATACCCGCTCTGGGTTGCCGGCCTTCTTGCAGGCGCTCAGGATGTTTTTCAAGCGCACCGGTTTGTCAGCGAGGTGATGAACGGTGTAAGCATTATCCCAGAATATGCGAAAATCAGCGGCTTGGGTATTCATCGATGCCAGGCGCTCGACGACTTCATCGGAATAGACAACTCCGGTTGGATTGCTGTATTTGGGTACACACCAGATTCCTTTGATGCCTTCGTCTTCGGCCACTAATTTTTCAACGACAGTCATATCCGGACCGTTATCATCCATCGCTACCGGTATCATTTCAATGCCTAAATAGTCACAGATAAAAAAATGGCGATCATAGCCGGGGCTGGGACAAAGGAACTTGATTTCAGGCAGCTTGCCCCAAGGCGGGCTGTTCTCGCTGACGCCTTTGACGATGGCTCGCATGAAGGCGTCATGCATCAAGTTGAGACTGGAATTGCCGCCGATAATGAGCTCTTCCGGTAGCACTTCCAGGTATTCGGAGAACAATTTTTTGGCTGCAGGAATCCCGTCCAATCCTCCGTAATTTCGACTATCCGTACCTTCTTCGGTTAAGTAATTTTTGCTGTTGACACAATCCAGCATACCCAGAGCCAGGTCCAGTTGATCGGAACAGGGTTTGCCGCGGGTTATGTCCAGGTTGAGGCCGCGAGATTTAAAGTCACGATACTGCGCCAGCAGATCGTCCTTGAGTTGCTTAAGTTCCGGGCGGCTTAGCGTGGTGAAATCGGTCATTTTATTAATCCTTCTTCTTTTCTTCTGGTATTTATGAATTCCGTAATTATATTTTCCGGAGCATTTACCGATTTCTATAGCACCGACGATTGGCGCCATCAAGATTTAATTAATGCGCAGCACAAGTTTGTTCGCTTCGCTTACAATTGGAGTAATGGAATGTTGGAATAATGGAATAATGGGTTTAAACAAAACCTAAGCGCATATCTTTGCATTGATGGTTTAGTTTTGTGGGAGTACTTTGAGGATAAAACAAGGAAATGGATGTCTGACGGGCACTATCAAATATTGTAGGTTCAATATTTCTTGTAGGATGGTCCGTCTTCGCTTTTCATACCCAATATTCCAACATTCCACTATTCCATCATTCCATTAGACTCATCAAGAAAGTAGCAAAAAAAATACTGTGATTCCAAGAAATTGTAGAAATACCGATACGTATACTTATGGAGACCTATATCTTTGAAGCAAATTAAACACCAATTTCATAAAATTTTGGGACAGGATCTCTCTGCCAGGGTTTCACGGGCCGGCATGTGGACCCTGTATTTTATCGGTATCGGCATTATCGCCGGTATGGGAGCCATCATCTTTCACTACCTTTGCCAGGTCGGCATCCATTTTTTTATGGATATGATGGCCGGGTATCGACCGCCGGCGCCGGCCGGTGAACATCACCTGTTCCCTCCCACGGCCCGCGAATTAAACCGCTGGATTCTGCTGCTGCTGCCTGCATTCGGCGGTATATTGAGCGGCTGGCTCGTCTATACCTTTGCTCCGGAAGCCGAAGGCCACGGTACGGATGCGGCCATCAATGCCTACCATAATACCGGTGGGTTAATTCGCGCCAGGGTGCCTATAATTAAAACCATCGCGTCCGCCCTTACGCTGACGACCGGAGGGTCGGGAGGAAGAGAGGGGCCGATTGCCCAGATCGGGGCCGGTTTTGGGTCTTTTCTGGCGACCAAATTAAAACTTTCGCGTCGCGAGCGCCGTATCATGATGGCGGCGGGTGTCGCTGCCGGCGTCGGCAGTATTTTCAGGGCGCCCCTGGCCGGCGCTTTGTTTGCAGCCGAGGTCCTTTACCGGGACCCTGAATTTGAATCAGAAGTGATCATTCCAGCCGGAATTTCATCGGTGGTAGCCTATTGCCTGTTTTGCCTGGTATTTGGATGGGGGGCTTTGCACCGGTATCAT
>PVMK01152847.1_pt1 | contig 11935 bp, 8 predicted proteins | sample 1853481 | NCBI WGS metagenome assembly PVMK01 (sample SAMN08533507, study PRJNA380276) | Marine sediment metagenome, whole genome shotgun sequencing project. | reverse complement strand
AAGTCTTACTCCTGCAAGCACATTTTTTACAATGTGGCTGACCACAGCTGCTACTACGTACCATACACCGAGCAATACGGGGACAGGACATCGAAGCAGTGGGCTGCAGAGTTTGGTACGTTATGGGAAACCCTTTCCCTCCAGGAGTATTTTGAATCGGATATCATGGTGAAGAACCACCTGCCAAGCGATTATGCCGTAACGGAGTCCTGGGAATGGTTTGCAGAGTATGCCGGGCATTATGCACTGATGAAAATAAGCGATGCAGCCAAAAACCTCTGTTCCGAAGATGAATGGACAGAATTAAGCAATAGCCTGCGCACGGATACCTGGGGGCAGCTTGCTTCCGACTTCAACAATATACGTTCCAACGTTGAGGTTATAAATGAGCTTGATGAGCTGTATCAACCAGGAGATAGCAACAGCTGGCAGGACCTGGCCAAAAATTATCTTCTTGCTGACTATCCGGATGCCTGTCAGGAATAACATGCCAGGGTAATAAGATGGATACTTCCGCGGAAATATCTGCCATGCGTCCAACCCGGTTCCTGTCGGAACCGGGGGACAGCTATTACGGTACACCCAAAGAGTTCTGGGATTTCAGGACGCCGCCATCCGATGACCCGCCGAAAGTGATTGCCCACCGATTCCTGAAGGCCAATGCCGACCGGCGGGCCTGTCCGCAGCCCTGAAATCACTGCGCGGCTCACCAAAGGTCATCCACGGGCTGGGCGGAACCCATGTGCTCTACCGCCAGCACTACCGGGGGCACCCGGTACACAAGGGGTTTGTGACCGTGCATATGGATAATTTCGGACGGGTCTACATGTGCAAATGCCGGGCCATACCGGAGAACAGGTTATCAACCAGCCGGCTATTCAAGTGGACGACATCGCAGATGCGCGAAAATGCACCCCGGGTGCTGCGCTGGGAAGAGACTGCGCAGTAGATCGGGCAACAAGACTGTGCCCGGGAAAAAAAGGGTGTACAGCTGCAGCAAGCAGTGGTTCATGGACGGTGACCGGCTTATTCCCAGTTACCGGGTCCGCATCAATTGCCACGAGCCGAAGGAGTCATGGACGCTGTTTTTCAGGGCCGATACCAAAAGCCTGCGCCTGATGGAGTACTACAACGGGATTATGCTAGGCGCGCCGGGTGACATTTCGGGAGACACTTTGAGAACTTCGGAATCAAGCCCTTCGAAATTCATGGGCCCGATGCCAAAACGACGCAAATGGAAGGACGGCGTCGGGCTGGTGTTCGCCCCCAATCCGGTGGTTGCCGGGGGACGCCACGAGGACCTGCTTGAAACGTTCACCGAACACTATGAAACTATGTCCGGCGGTGAAGAATGGCATACCACCGTAGTGAGCAAGAAAAAGGCGCCCCCCTTTGCCAGTTACCGGCTGGTTCGCCTTCCCGACCTGTACAGTAAGGCAAAGGGCCAGTTGAACGGCAAGCGCGTGGATGTTCGGGTATCCAGGGGCAAGCGTATCGTCGGCGATAGCATTTCCCAGCGCACCGACCGCCTCAAAGGGCCAGACTATGGCTATCCCCGTTACCGCTTCATGCGATTCGCCGGTGACCAGGGATTCGAGGAAATCATGGCCTACTACTTCGCCGATTCGGCAATACAGTGGCTTGAAAAACTGGGCTACACAGACCAGCGGTATATATTCCAGCGCCCGGGATACAGGCTCGAAAAAACACCCGACGGACGGTATGTCAGGCGCATGTCGGCCCGGGCCAAACCTAAGCAGTTGATCCTCAATGTCTATCATACCAGGGAGGATAATGCCTACTATGACCCCCGTACCAAGCAGCTTTATTTCGGTACCGGCGAGGTCAGCGAACTGGAAGACGCAGAGCTTCTGCTGCACGAGATCGGGCATGCCATACAGGACCATATCTGCAACGGTTTCGGCGTCACCCAACAGGCTGCTGCCATGGGAGAGGGGTTCAGCGATTATTTTGCAGCCAGCTTTTTTGCCGAGGACAAACCCGAAGCCTGGAAACCCACCGTCATGAGCTGGGATGGTGTCCTTTACGGCATTGCAAGCAATGCCCGGGCAATCGGCCAGGACAACGGTTCATCCGCAACTTTTCCCCCGGCGCTCAGACGGCTGGATGAGCCCCTCACTGCAGAGGATTTTGATGAATATGGCTACTCCCACGACAACGGGAAAATCTGGTCAGCCACGCTATGGGACATCCACCGGGTGCTGGGGCGCGAAACCGCAGACAGGATCATCATCGACTCCCACTACGAACTCAGTCCACACACCAATTTTGGCCGTGGCGCCCGGGCAATCATCCATGCCGATGCCAACCTGTTTGGCGGAGTGAACTATGTGGTCCTGGCGCAGATTTTCCTGAATCGAAAAATCAGGTTCTATGGCCAAGTGATTTCAGAATAGATCCACCATGACCTCCATAAATCAAGACATGGTTAACTGTGCCGCCTGCGATTATTCGAATCGACAGGGTGTGAAATTCTGCGAAAGTTGTGGGGCGAATCTCGAAACCGCCTGCCCTTCCTGTGGCGATACCGGACCGCCGGAACGAAAATTCTGTGGCAATTGCGGTCACTCTCTTATGCCCGGTTCCGGGCAATCCGGTGAAACGGGGTCACCAATACCCGGGGCAGCTGACGATGATCATGCAGAACGCCGGCACCTGACCGTGCTGTTTTGCGATATGGTGGGCTCCACCGACCTGGCACAGCAACTCGATCCGGAAGAGCTGAGCGTGGTTATCAAGGAATTTAACGAGACCACCCATACCATCATGCACCGTTTCGGCGGCTATGTTGCCCGCTACATGGGCGATGGCATGCTGGTTTATTTTGGTTTTCCGCAATCTTTCGAGGACAATGCAGAGCGCAGCATTCGCGCCGGACTCGCGATAACTGACGCTGTTTCAACACTGGACAACGGCATCGGTGGCAAACTCCAGGTCCGCATTGGCATTGCTACCGGGCGGGTTGTAACCGGAGCCGCGGGTCGAACTGATGCGGGAGTGGAAACCCTGGCACTTGGCAATACTCCGAACCTGGCAGCCCGTTTACAGTCTTTTGCCGAACCCGGCACCGTTGCGGTTGCGGACTCCACCCGGCGTATTGTCCGAGGAACATTTGACTGGTCTGATCTTGGCGCCCAGCAATTCAAGGGATTCCAGCAACCACAGCAGGTGTGGCGCGCAGATGCAGCCAGCGGAGAGGATTCGTCCGGATACCAGAATCTCGACAGAATTTCTGCATTACTAGATCGTGAAGATGAACTTGAGTTTCTGAAGCGCCGCCTGAAACGTGCGGCTACTGGAAACCTGGAAGTGGTTAACGTGGTAGGTGAAGCCGGTGTTGGGAAGACCAGGCTGGTGAGGGAGTTTTCCGAATCCCTCGATGATGAATGTTACACATTATTACCGCTTGTTTGCTCGGAGCTGGGTCAGGAAACAGCACTGTACCCGCTGCGAAAGTACTTCGAACAGACTGCAGGTATAGGAGAATCTGACCCGGCCCTCGCCTTCGACAATATGTGCACGTTTATTCGCAGCCAGACTACTGCGGATATTGATTCCCTGCATTGCCTTGCCCATTCCCTCGGCATCAGCATTGCAAAATTCGGGTCCATCGAGTCACTGAGCCCGAAGCAGCGACAGAAAAACGCGTTCCAGCTGATCCGGAATATCCTCATCGAACAATGCTCGCAAAGCACACTTTTGATTGTGATTGAGGATTATCACTGGATGGATCCCACCACACTCGACTGGCTGTCAGAACTGGTGCAATCCGGACAGCTTGGCAATACACTTGTTCTTGTTACAAGTCGCCCGGGATATGATGACTTTGCCGATATCGCTCCTGATGCCCGCACAATTGCGCTGGGGCGGATGACCGCGGCGGTCTGTCACTCCATGATCAACAACATAACAGGCGGCATTGCTCTGCCCGGGGATGTTATTGAAATGATTACAGTGAAGGCCGATGGGGTACCGTTGTTTGTAGAAGAAATCACCCAGTCGATCCTCGAATCGGGAGTTTTAACTCTTGATGGGGACAGGTACATCATTGAAGGTGGACTGGATCAGATCGGGGTACCGGATTCACTGCAGGACACCCTGATGTCACGACTCGACCGCGTGGCGTGGGTGCGGGATATTGCACAAACCGCTTCGGTGATTGGCCGGGAATTTTCTGAAGAGTTGCTTACCACGGTAACCAGGCGCTCGGGCACAGAAATTGACAATGCCCTGGTCGAACTGGAAAAGACAGGGTTGGTCAGACAACGGCGATCCCAGTTTGACGAAGCCTGGGAGTTCAAACACGCCCTGGTCAGGGATGCTGCCTATGAAAGTATCCTGAAGAGCTTGAGGCGTACCCTGCACGGCCTTATCGGCAGCGCACTCCTGGAGAATACTGAATTCAGCCAGGCAGCCCGGCCCGAATTGCTGGCTTATCACCTCGGCGAATCCGGGGACCCCGAGGGTGCTATCACCCACTGGAAGCAGGCTGCCGAAATAGCAAGGAACAAATGGGCCAACAACGAGGCTGTAGGTCACCTTCGTCATGCCATTACCGAAGTAGCCCGGCTAGACCCCTCTCACCAGCGCGATGTGCTTGAGCTGGAGCTGCAGGTTAACCTGGGAGAGGCTTCCAGGTCAGCTCGGGGCGCCAGCGCCAGCGTTGCCATGAGCGCCTATCAGCGAGCTGCAGCGCTGTGCGGTGACGGTGACGGTGACGGTGACGGCTTTGAACTGGACCTCGTACTCAAGGCATATCACGGCATATTTATTTCCTGTTTTTCTACCGCCCAGCTTGAATTGTCCCGGGAACCCGCCGCCCGGCTGCTGGATATCGGAGAACGCCAACAGGACCGGGTTGGTATGGTAGCGGGTCACCAGTCCGCGGGAATGCAGGCCTTTGCAACAGGGGATCTTGACCAGGCCCGACATCACCTTGAGCGGGCGCTGGAACTGGGAAGGCAGATGACATCAACCAATATCGACATCCAGTTTCCGGAGATGTGCCAGGGGTATCTGTCCTGGACCCTACACCTGCTTGGTGAATATGACCGCGCCATTGAACTCAGCGACCGCTCCATAGAAAGCGCACGAACCACCACCCCCTATCACCTTGCCATGACCCTTGGAAATGCCTGTTATCTGTACCAGTTCCGCGATAACCAGGAAAAAATCCGGCAGTTGTCAGATGAATTGATAATCCTTGCATCAGAAAAGGACCTGCCTTCCTGGGAATCAGTGGGAGAATTTTTCAGGTGTTGGTTGAATTGTGAACAGGAGACTTCCAGGGAAAATGCCATTGCGCTGGAAAGCGCCCTGGAGCTGTGGCAGGAAGACGAAATCGAAACCCCCTATTTCAAATCCATAGCCGGGCAGTCCATTTCCAGGACACCCCTGGCAGATAACGGAGTCAGGCTGCTTGAAGAAGCGAAGTCACTGATGACAGCAACCGGGGAAAACTGGTACCTCCCTCACCTTGAGAAAATTCTAAAAGAGATCTAGCAAATTCGGGGTCCGGGTAAAAACCCCCGGTTGCAGTTTTATAATCGTCCGCCCACTCCAAAGCAAAGGGACATTCACTGTGATATTTGTGAGGCTGCTATATACTGGGGGTGTGTGAAAACGCGAATTGGATTCGATCGGCAGGGCATCAAAAGTGTATTTATCTCAGCGACCATGTATTATTGTGGCGAGGGGTCCCATACGCATGCATTCACACAAGAGAAGTTCTTGAACGAGGTCTCCGGACATATTCTTTTTAACATTCCAGCAAGCAAACGATCATGATTATCCGGAAAACCATTATTATTCAAGAGACCATCACTGCGGATGGTTTTGGAGAGCCCTGCGACCCCATAACCCGGGTCGCCGCTGTTGCTGTAGTCCAGAATCCGCTTGCTGGTTGCTTCGTTGAGGACCTGTCACCTCTATTTGATATTGGTGGTCAGCTCGGTGAAATGCTTATGACTCGCGCTGTCAGCATGCTTGTTAATTCTCCTGTCAGTTATGGCAAGGCAGCCATCATTGGAGTTGATGGGGATATGGAACATGGTGGAGCAATGATTCACCCGAAATTGGGTAAGCCCATGCGTGCTGCGGTTGGGGGTGGCGAGGCATTGATACCCTCGAACTCAAAAATTGCAGCCATTGGAGTCCCCTATTGATATTCCGCTTGGGCATAAAGACGAAGCCTGGTCATTTGATCATTTCGACACAATGACAATCATGGTCGCTGATGCGCCACGCCCCAACGAAATTGTTATGTGTATGGCTGTCGCGGACGGAGGACGACCACTACCCCGTGTTGGTAGTGGCCCAATTACAAATTAACTGGCACGGAGGTAGCTGGAGGTAAACGGCCCAGGCTTGACCGGACTTTTCGATTGCCGCCATATTGCACAATAATCAATCAGTTTTTCCTGTTTGATACTGGTCCGATATCCACACAGGGGACGTACAATGCAGCTTTGGTAGACGGAGACACTGACGCTGCTGGAAATTTTACGGCAGTGTATTTTTTTACAGACTAATTGGTAATAGAGCATATCGGAATGGGCAAACCATGAAAATTCTGGTCAGTGACAAGATTGATGATTCGGCCCTGGATCTACTCCAGGACCGCGGTTTCGAGCTCGAAGTTCTGATCAAGGCGTCGCCGGATGCATTGTCATCTGCGGTCAGGAACGCCGACGGCTGGATCATCCGCAGTGGCACAAACATCGGTAGTGCGCTACTTGAAACGGCACCCAACCTGAAGGTAATCGGACGCGCAGGCGTAGGCGTTGACAATATCGATGTGGATTGCGCGACGCGCCGGGAGATTGCGGTTCTGAACACCCCGGCGGGAAACACCATAGCTGCGGCAGCGGGTAAAACAGATTGTATTAAAATAATCAGAGGCTCCTAAAATCAAATCCAAACCTGCTGATCCCGCGCATTTGTTTTAATCACTGACACCCAAAACGAGCGATTTTTCCATGTCATCAAAAAAACATATTCAGCCACTTTTCCAGCTTGACGGGAAAGTCGCCCTTGTCACCGGGGCGAGTAAGGGAATCGGCGAAGCCATGGCCCGGGGCCTGGCAGAGTTCGGTGCCAGCGTTGTCATAAGCAGTCGCAAACAGGATGCTGTGGACGAAGTAGCGAATGCTTTCAGGGGAGATGGACTCGATGCAACAGGCATTGCTGCCAACATGGGTAACACGGAAGATATCCAGTCCCTGGTCGAGAAAACTGTGGCAGCCTATGGCGGCATCGATATCGTTGTTAACAATGCGGCAGCCAATCCCGTTTTCGGCCCGATCCAGAATACCGACGAACGTGCATTTGACAAAATTATAGACGTAAACCTCAAGGGACCTTTTGAACTGTGCAAGGCGGCCTACCCGATTCTCAAACAGCGCGGCGGTGGCTCGATAATCAATATCAGTTCAATCGGAGGCATTACCCCAGAGGAGTTCATCGGTATCTATAGCGTCAGCAAGGCCGCCATAATCAGCCTGACCCAGGCAATGGCGCAGGACTGGGGCGCAGACAACATCCGGGTCAACGCTATCTGCCCCGGATTGATCAAAACCAGATTCAGCGAAGCACTGTGGAGCGACCCGGAAATACTCGACCGTTTTCTCACCAAGATACCGTTGCAGCGTGCCGGCACCCCGAATGATATTGCCGGGCTTGCGGTTTTCCTGGCCTCGGATGCAGGCGCTTACTGTAGCGGAGGCGCCTACCTTGTTGACGGCGGTTACCGTGCGACCTGAGGTTCCGCAATGCACCCTGCCCGATTCAGCTGTTCGCCGGTTTTAGACGCCGGGGCTGGACCAGGAACAGGCCCGCCAGCATAACCAGCAGCGACAGCCAGACCCAGCTGGTATGTGATTCTGCCAGAATCAGGATGCCCCAGAATACACCGGAGATTGTGATTACATACGCCATCTGGCTGGCAAACACCGGGCCGCAAGTGTTAATCAGGTAGATAAAGGAGGAATAGGCAACCACGCTGATGAGTGCCATTGCCACCAGCATCCATCCACGCCAGTCCATAATCCAGCTAATGGGCACCCCGCTATCCGTAATGAGAACAATAGCACCCAGGATTATTGCCGCCACACATTGCATTCCGCACAGCAGGGTCAGGACATCCGTACCCGGGGGCCTTTTCAGAGCTATAAACATATTTTCTACGCAGTAGCTGAGGGACGCCAGGACTGCAATCAATACCCAGATACGGCTACCGGCATCAGGTAGGCTCGTTTCAGGTGCGGAAATCAGTACAATTGAAAGTACACCGAGGAGCACTCCACCAATACGTTTGAAAAGAAGCACTTCAATCCGAAAAAACAGGGCTGCAATAAATGTCAGGATAGGTACCGTTGCGATAGTGATAGCGAGCACCCCTGCCGGCAGATGAATTGCGCAGTAAAAAAGCAGCGTACCGGGAATAACAGTGCCGCAAAGACCGCAGATGAGGTAGAACGAAACATGGCTGCGATCCAGCGGCAATGGCATCTTGCGGACTGACAGGCAGATACCGAGAACCAGTGCAGCGATTACAGTTTGCCACAGGTTAATACCAACCGGATGCGCCCCCTCACCGGTGATAATCTTTGCCAGGGCAAAGGTGATGCCCCACACAGCTCCGGCTGCAAGGAGAACCATCCAACCGCGAGTATTATTGTTCAATCAGGGGGTGCCGGAGAGGAGAGGGATACAATCCGGCTATAGTACTGTATGCATGTAAAATTCTGAACCCTATCTTTCAAATTCCGCATCTGAGTGCAACATCATCTGCCTGGATATTTTTAAAGCAGACGTCCACGCGGCTGGAAAAAAGATCCGCTAAGTGCCCTAACAAACAGTTAACAGAACTGATTAACTACATCCGTTGTGTTTCTTCCACATTTCAGCTGAATGTCCTTCACGGATATTTTCTTGCGATAGGCTCTTTATTTGTCTGTGCTCTTCTCCGAAATATTTTGAGGTGTACTCAGCCGACCATACGGAAACAGAAAAAAATCAAACCGCTAGTAACACTAGTCCAATCTTCATATCGCCCTCTTCATAAAGTATCTAAAAGATAAAAGTGACAGTTACCCTAATTATTCGGATTCACTGAGAGATAAGGTAACTGTCACCATATCTCAGGAGATCTATGTAACTGCAGGATAGAAGTTTGACGCAATGGCATGAAAAGGCTACCTATTGTTCTGGCGAAGCCGGCTAGAGTAAAAATAGAGGTACATACTTGTGAGGTGCGATCCCCCCAGGACCGCAGTATGAATCACCAACCCCCCCAGAACAAATCAGCAGACGAGCGGTATAGATATACCGATAATCACTATCAATTCTTCCATAAATGGGTATTCTGTGTCAAATTAACTGTGTAACTAGTTGTATCTATGGAAATGAGTCAACTGTGAACATACCATTGGCCATAACTCACGGATATTGATACCCTGAGCCATGGCACCCTGTGTTCCTGGTTAGCGGGGCAGTGAACAAACCTAATTTCATATCAAAACAGTATGTTATACGTGATAGTTAAATGGGCGTATTAAATAGTTATACCGTGCTTGAGTTGGCTGGTATTGGACCGGCCCCTATGGCCGGCATGATGCTGGCTGATATGGGAGCAACGGTGATTCGGGTCGAGCGACCCGGTGCCAGGGTCAATTCGAACAGTGATATCAGCTTGCGGGGGAAAAAATCTCTGGTACTGGACCTCAAGCATCGAGACGGACCGGCGGCCCTGTTACGCATGATCAAACAGGCAGACGTACTCATTGACCCTTTCCGGCCCGGGGTTTGCGAGAAACTGGGAATCGGGCCCGATCCCTGTATGGACCGAAACCCCAAGCTGGTATACGGACGCGTTACCGGCTGGGGCCAGGACGGCCCGCTTGCCCAGGCGGCAGGCCATGATATCAACTATATTTCCATTACGGGCACGCTCCATGCCATTGGCGAAAGCGGCCGAAAGCCCACCATTCCACTTAACCTGGTGGGAGATATGGGCGGCGGCGGTATGCTGCTGGTAGCCGGGATTCTTGCTGCCCTGCTGGAGTCATCGAACTCTGGAAAAGGGCAGGTTGTAGACGCCGCCATGGTCGATGGCGCTGCTACCCAGATGTGGATGGCCCACAGCATGCAGTCCCGAGGCCAATGGGATGACCAAAACCGGGGCGGCAATATGCTTGATGGCGGCGCCCATTTTTATAACACCTATGAATGTGCCGATGGAAAATATATCTCAGTGGGAGCGATTGAACCGCAGTTCCATAGGCTGCTGTTAGAGAAACTCGAGCTGGATGAATCCGAATTTCCAGACTATGACAATCCGCAAAACTGGAGCACTTATACAAACGCTCTCACCACGACGTTCGCATTGAAAACCCGCGATCAGTGGTGTGAAATTCTTGAAGGCACGGATGCCTGCTTCGCCCCCGTACTGACCCTGTCAGAGGCCCCTGATTATGCGGCGAACAAAAATCGAAAAACCTATACCATGGTGGGTAACCTGGTACAGCCATCCCCTGCACCGAGGTTTAGCCGAACGCCCTCAGGCATATCACACTCCGCCCATGAAGCCGGAGCTGACAGCAGGGAGGTCCTTGCAGGCATGGCATTCGATCAACAGGAAATTGACAACTTGTTAGCGGCCGGTGTGATTGCATAACGGCATATAGTCGATATTAATTCAGGTTGAAAATGGTCCAATGACTTTGAGGCAAACATCCGGCACAGCCATCACGGAAAATTTCGAAAGAATCACCGAGATGATGGAGCGCTATATTGATCAGGGCAAGAGCGCCGGAATGTTGAGCCTGGTCAGTATCAACGGGGAGACGGTACATTTTGCCACACGTGGGTATATGGACATAGCGTCCGCAACACCTGTGCAGGAAGACACCCTGTTCCGAATTTATTCCATGACCAAGCCCATCACCAGTGTGGCATTGATGATGATGCTGGAACGCGGCCATTTTCATCTCGATGACGCCGCCCGCCACTGGATTCCCGAACTCAGGAAACTTGTAGTGTATTCAGCCGATGGCCACCACAAGCCGCTAGAAAGCGACATAACCATTCGCCAGCTGCTGACCCACACTGCGGGATTCAGTTACGGTTTTGACCCGGAAAGTATTCCAGTTGATCGTGAGTATGAAAAAATATGGCGCTTTGACAACCACGAGAAAACTATGGGAGAACTCCTGGCGGAAACATTCAGGATACCCCTGATAGCCCAGCCCGGGACGCACTGGAACTACAGTATTGCCACAGATATCTGCGGACACCTGGTGGAATTGATGAGCGGGAAACCCCTCGGTGACTACATGCTGGAAAACATATTTTCACCGCTGGGCATGCAGGACACTTTCTTTATTGTCCCGGACGAAAAGATCTCCCGGCTGGCAACACTGTATGGAATTGATGGCGACGAGACATTGGCAAAACTCGAGTCAGAGAAGAATTCACCCTACTATTCGCTGACCCCGGAACGAAAAATCAGGTGTCAGGCCGGCGGTAGCGGACTGGTGTCCAGCGCCACCGACTACCTTCGGTTCGCACGCATGATGCTGAACCGGGGTGAACTGGACGGGACCCGGATAATCAGCCGAAAGACGGTTGAATGGATGACCACAAATCATATCCCGAAGAAAATGTTACCGCTAAGCTACAATGGCATCGTACCGCAATTACTCACTGCATACGGTTTCGGCCTGGGATACTGCATCAATATTGATCCTGCAAACGCCGGCACCCTGGGATCGAAGGGTGACTTCGGCTGGGGCAGCCTGGCCGACAGCTATTGCTGGGTTGACCCGCAGGAAAATCTGGTTGGCATCCTGATGCAGCAGTTTGTTCCCGCTCTGCACCATGCCGGGCGAATGGATGACCACAACTTATCCCATGG
>PVMK01114337.1_pt1 | contig 11935 bp, 11 predicted proteins | sample 1853481 | NCBI WGS metagenome assembly PVMK01 (sample SAMN08533507, study PRJNA380276) | Marine sediment metagenome, whole genome shotgun sequencing project. | reverse complement strand
CAACTTTCAATAGAGCATTTGTGCTCGATTGAGAGTTAATTTTTATTGCCAGGCATCTTCCCAAAGCCGGCCTTTGTAAATTATACGGGCGTCACCTTCAAGGTAGACGTCGTTATATGTGCCGTCTTTATCCTGAAAATAAATAGTCAGATGTTCCCCGCCCCGCGTCAGAACCTTGATCGGAGATTTCATCCTGGTTTTGTCGGCGGTAACAATAGCAGCGGCAATCGCACCGGTGCCGCAAGCCAGGGTTTCATCTTCGACCCCCCGCTCATATGTCCGGATTGCAATATTACCGTCTTTGGGGAAACTAACAAAATTTACGTTGGTGCCGGCGGGTGCAAAGGTAGAGTGTAGCCGGATCTCTCGACCCAGTTTAACGACATCGACACCGTCGATCTCCTCTGCGCTAATCACCACGTGGGGAACACCGGTGTTGACACTGGAAATAAGCACGGAACCTTCTTTAAGCTCAAGGGTATAATCCATTCTGAGTTCGGCCGGATCCGGCATTTGTACCTTCACCAGGTCATCGGATACCTGTGCGCTGACTATGCCGGCTGCGGTTTCAAAGGACATATTCGGTCCGGCAATCTGGTTTAAGTATGCAAACCGCGCGGCACATCTGGCGCCGTTTCCGCACATCTCGGCGCAGCTGCCGTCCGAGTTAAAAAACTGCCACTTGAAGTCAACAGCATCGGTCTCTTCTATAAGGATAAGACCGTCGGCACCGACAGACAGTTTCCGGCGGCATACTTTGGTGACAAAATCTGAAAGATCCGTTTCATCGACAACCCTATTGCGATTGTCGATAATAATAAAGTCGTTTCCGCTACCGCTCATTTTATAAAAATCAATTGGTTCCATAATTCCTCACACATGTAAACCAGCTTCAAACAAATAAATTTATCACGAAAGCACGAAAATACGAAGGCACGAATGTAAGTGATCAGTTATCGGTTATCAGTAATCAGTTTCTCTTACTGAACACTACTTACTGTTAACTGCTCACCCTTGATTGTCTTGGTGTCTTGGTGGCATTGAAAATTTTTTAAAGCAAAAACACTGCATTTCTATACACTTCAGCCATTCAAAAACGGTGGTATTGTCTCGCCGGCAACCAGATCCTCATAGGTCTGGCGGGCTCTCACCACATAAAAGCGGTCTTCTGCGACCATCACTTCAGGTACCCGGAGCCGGGAACAGTAATTGGAAGACATTGTAAAACCATAGGCACCGGCACTCATCACCGCTAAAAGATCTCCCTGCTTGACATCGGGAATCTCGCGGTCAAGGGCTAAAAAGTCCCCGCTTTCGCAAATCGGCCCGACTACATCAGCTTTTATCGGTGCATGCACAGTTTTGACAACCGGTTGAATTGCATGAAACGCTTTGTACAGCGACGGTCGCATCAAATCGTTCATACCGGCGTCCGTAATCACGAACTCCTTGACAGGGGCTGTTTTTCTATAAAGGACACGGGTGATCAGCGTCCCGGCATTGCCGACAATAACCCTGCCGGGCTCCAGGATCAGTTGCAGATCAATGCCCTTAAGAGAATCGATGATGGCCCGGGCATACTCACGGGGATGAGGCGGCGATTCTGCATCGTAAGTGATACCTAAGCCTCCCCCCATATCCAAATATTTAATCTTGATTCCCAAGGATTTAAGCTCCGTTATCAAGCGCTCTAAACTTTTGAGGGCGTCTTCAAAAGGCTTTGCTTCCGTAATTTGTGAGCCGATATGGCAGTCGATGCCGACAACATCAATATTTTCCAGCCTGCCGGCGACCTTGTAGCCTTCTATGGCCGTCTTGGTGTCAATACCGAACTTGTTTTTTTCAAGTCCGGTAGAAATATAAGGGTGCGTTCCGGGGTCAACGTCCGGGTTCACTCGAATGGCTACCGGCGCCTGCTTTGCGAGCAATCCGGCCCTTTGATTGATCACTGCAAGTTCCTCAAGAGACTCGACATTGAACATCAATATATCTGTATTCAGGGCATAATCGATCTCGTCAACGCGCTTGCCGACTCCGGAATAAACAATCCGATCCGGAGGGAAGCCGGCTTTTAGTCCCCGGTACAATTCCCCGCCGGAAACGATGTCAAGCCCGCCCCCCAGATTGGCAAACAGTTTTAAAAGCGCCAGGTTGGTATTTGCCTTTGCAGAATAACACACAAGCCGGTCTATGCCTTCAAAGGCCTCATTAAAAATGATAAAATGACGCTTTAAGGTTGCGTGGCTGTATAAATACAAGGGCGTCCCGACTTCCGCGGCTATCTTCTGAATCGGAACCTCTTCACAGTACAACTCGTTATCACGGTAATGAAAGTGATGCATAAATCACCTAACCCGGACAAACCGGAACCAAAAATATTTGCCACAAAGACACTATGACACCAAGCCTCTAAGAGTATTACATGCAAAAGTCATTCGTCATTGGAGTGCTGCGCTTGAGGAGCACTTCGTTTGAGGAGCGGCCTGGCGGCCTTGAGGGGTATTAATAAAAAGACTTTTCCCCCTTAAGCGAAGCGATCCTAAAGCGTAGCGCTCTTCAAGCATAGCGCTCTTTTCTATCCTCCTTCTTCGTGTCTTGGTGTCTTACTTGCCCGCCATCCGTCAGGCGGGGTGGCAGAATGGGAAAAGTTTTACCACAAAAAGCAAAAAATTTACACTTAAGGGACTAATAATTAAAGTCAACCAAATTGGAATCACCAAATCTTAACCCGCTGTCATTATAGGCCACTACCTTATAGATGTAACGATAACCTTTTGCCAGAGTCTCACTGTAAGTCATACGGCCTTTTTTCTTTTTTTCCGAAGCTTTAACCGTTTTTTGCCCAAGATCAGCAACAAGTTTAAACTTTAGCGGACAATCCGGGCACTCAGATTCTGAAAGCGGTTTCCGGGAGCGATAAACAAAAAAACCTTCCAGGTCCGGATGTATTTTTCCCTTATGTTTTGGAATCGTCCAGGTCAGCTTGAGTGTATCTTCCTGCATCTGCCGGCTTAAATCATTGACCGCCGGTGGCGGTGCCGGGCGAGGCGCAACCGGCGGCGCCTTGCGGCCGCATCCGGACAAATAAAAAGCAAACGCAGCTAAAATTGAAAGCTTTAAAATTAGTCCTCTGTCAATACTTGTAAACATTTAGACTCTTCATCAAGGCTTTTTTCAGCCGCCTCGATAGCGGCCTTTACGTTTTCCGTGGCTGTTCCACCGAAAGACGTTCTGCGATTTATCATTTTTTCGGTAGTCAAAACGTTAAAAACATCTTTGTTTATCAGGGATGAAAAGGACTTTAATTCTTTTAATGTAAGTTCCTGAAGCTCTTTCTCTTGATTGAGGGCATAGCTAACAGCATTGCCGACACAGCTGTGGGCTTGACGGAACGGCATACCTCTGGTTACAAGGTAATCAGCCAAGTCGGTAGCGTTTAAAAACCCTGAAGTCGCGGCCTGCTGCATGGCTAACTGGTTTACGGTCAGCTTCGGGAGCATATGGATGTTAATTTCGATACATTCTTTTAATATATCGACCGTATTGAACAAAGCGGCTTTATCTTCCTGCATGTCGCGGTTATAAGCAAGCGGCAACGCCTTCATAATGGTCAACAAGGCTGTCAAATCCCCAAAAACTCGACCGGTTTTGCCGCGGACCAGTTCAGGTACATCCGGGTTCTTCTTCTGAGGCATGATGCTGCTACCGGTGGCAAAGGAATCCGGAAGTTCAATAAAGCCGAACTCGGATGACGACCATAAAATAAGTTCTTCCGATATGCGGCTTAAATGCACCATGCAAAGGCTTGCTGAAGACAAAAATTCGATAATATAATCCCTGTCTGAAACCGCATCCAGGCTGTTGCCCGATACCTTGGGGAAGTTGAGCAGTTTGGCCGTGTATTCTCTATCAATGGGATATGTTGTCCCGGCCAGGGCCGCACTGCCTAACGGCATGATGTTTATACGTTTCAAGCCGTCGCTGAACCTTTCCGTATCGCGCGAAAACATTTCATAATACGCCATCAGATGGTGAGCAAGCAAAACCGGTTGGGCTCTTTGCAAATGCGTGTATCCCGGCAGGACAACATCTATATGTACCTTGGCCAGACCAACGAGGACTTTTCGCAGCTCAACAAGGCGCTTAATTGTCTTTTGCGTCTCATCCCTCAAATACATTCTCACATCGAGGGCCACCTGGTCATTGCGGCTGCGGGCAGTATGAAGTTTCAGCGCGACCTTGCCGACTTCCTGAAGCAGCCAGGTCTCAATATGCATATGAATATCTTCGAGGCTGTCATCATAGGTAAGCTTGCCTCGATCGAGTTCTCTTTTAATTTTCCCAAGGCCCTCTATCAATAAAGCAGCCTCTGTTTCTGAAATAATCGAAGCCTTGGCCAGCATCCGGCAATGGGCGACGCTCCCTTCGATATCGTAAGGGTAAAGTCTTTTGTCGATATCAATTGAAGACGTAAAGGCTTCAACAAGCCTATCTGTTTTTTCGGAAAATCGACCGTTCCAGGATTTTTCAGACATATATACCTCATATCTCAATTGAGCTATACCACTCAATGGAGCGATACCACTCAATGGAAGTTATCTGTTATTCGTTACTAGAATTAATCACGAAAACACGAAATAGGGAAGCACGAAGTTTTTTTAATATTTTTTCGTGCTTTCGTCCTTTCGTGCTTTCGTGATATTTTTTTGCTTTTTACGTAACTATTGTTTTTGTTGTTCCAGCATCTTATAGATACGCAAGCGCAATGCGTTCAGACGGATAAAACCTTCAGCATCTTTCTGGCTGTATACATGGTCGTCTTCAAAAGTGGCGAAATCTTCGCGATACAGAGATTCATCAGATTTTCGACCTAAAACGCTGCTGCAGCCCTTGTAAAGCTCCAGGCGTACCACCCCGGAGACATTCTCCTGGCTCTGGTTGATCATATCCTGCAAAAGCCTCATCTCCGGTGAAAACCAGAATCCGTAATAGACCAGTTCAGAATATTTCGGTATCAGCGCGTCCCGCATGTGCATGACTTCTCTGTCCATGGTAATCGACTCCACGGCCATATGGGCTGCTCTGAGAATGGTGCCGCCGGGAGTTTCATAAATACCGCGTGATTTCATGCCTACAAAACGGTTTTCGACAATATCGGCTCGGCCGATACCGTGGCGGCCGCCCAGCCGATTCAGTTCCAAAAGAAGGTTCGCCGGAGACATACTTTTTTCATTAATGGCCACCGGGTCACCCTGCTTGAATGTAATCTCTATGATTTCAGGCTTATCCGGTGCATCCTGGGGAGAAACGGTCAGAGTATACATCTCCTTGTCCGGCTGTTTCCAGGGATCTTCCAGCTCGCCCCCTTCAAAACTGATATGAAGTAAATTTCTGTCGGTACTATAAGGTTTTGCACGGGTAGCCGGGACCTTGATACCGTGTTTTTCGGCGTACGCTATCAGCTCGCTGCGGGAGTTAAGCCGCCATTCGCGCCAGGGCGCAATAATCTTTATGTTGGGATCATGCGCAAAGTAGCTGAGCTCAAATCTCACCTGGTCATTCCCCTTTCCGGTGGCACCGTGGCTGACGGCATCAGCCCCCTCGATCTTGGCGATCTCCATCTGGCGTTTGGCGATTAAAGGCCGGGCCAGGGAGGTCCCCAAAAGATACTGGCCTTCATAAACGGCATTGGCTCGAAAGGCCGGAAAAACATAATCTTTGACAAAGGTTTCCTTTAAGTCGTCAATATAAACCTTAACAGCTCCGGTATTTAAGGCATTTTCCTCAATCTGATCGAGTTCCTCCCCTTGTCCGATGTCAGCTGCAAAGGCAATCACCTCACACTTGTAAGTTTCAATCAGCCACTTTAATATTACAGAGGTATCCAGCCCCCCCGAATAGGCCAGAACCACTTTATTTACTTTGTCAGCCATAGCAAGACTCCCTGTTAACTTTTATCCTGTGCACGATTGCCGGGATTTGGTCATTTGCTTGCCCCGTGAAATTCACGTAGTGACAGCACAGCGCATTTCACCGGGGTCATTGGTAATTGGTAATTGGAGTGCTGCGCTTGAAGAGCACTTTCAGCCGTCGTAGCTGATTCAGCCGTCGTAGCTAAAGCTACTATGGCGAAGTCGGCTCGTTTGATGAGCGGCCTGACGGCCTAGAGGGTATGTATAGAAAGGTTTTTTTCCCTCAAGCGAAGCGCTCCTCAAGCAAAGCGCTCCTTCAACAAAGTGCTCCTCAAGCGAAGCGCTCTTAAAGCACAACCCGGGTCATGAGCACATCCAATACAGCTTTATGCATATGCAATTTGTTTTCAGACTGGTCCCATACAATTGAATGCGGTCCTTCCAACACCGCTTCGCTAATCTCTTCACCCCTGTGAGCTGGAAGGCAATGCATCACGACCACATCATCCCGGGTCGCACTTTTCAATAAGTCCGTATTAACCTGAAAAGGCTCAAATGCTCGTTTTCTTTTGCCGTGCTCACTCTCCTGCCCCATGCTGGCCCAAACATCAGTATAAATTACATCTGCGTATTGCACCGCTGCAATCGGGTCTGTGGTTACTTTCAGCCGGTCATTCCCGCTTGCCATGGCCCTTTTCAGAATCTCAGGGTCAGGTGCATATCCTTCGGGGCAGGCTAAAACCAGATCCAGACCCAAAACAGCGGCAGCATTTATCCAGGAATTACAGACATTATTGCCGTCTCCTATCCAGACAATCTTGAGATTGGTATAGTCGCCCTTGCACTCTATTATAGTCATCAGATCGCTTAATACCTGACAGGGATGGTATAGATCGGTAAGAGCATTGATAACCGGGATGTTGGTAAATTCCGCATATTCTTTTAATAAATCCTGCGAATAGGTTCGAATAGCCAGCCCGTCCAGGTATCTTGCGATTACCCTGGCAGTATCCCTTACAGGTTCGTTGCGGCCAATCTGCGTATCCCTGGCATTGATAAAAATCGGCGTGCCGCCCAGCTGAATTATTGCCGCTTCAAAAGATATCCGTGTTCGTGTCGACGGTTTATCAAAAATAAGTCCCAGGGTTTTTCCTGCCAGGGTTCTTTCCGCGGCTCCTTCTTTAAGCTGCTCTTTCAGTTCAAAAGCCCGTTTAAAAAGCAACTCAAAGTCTTCTTTACTAAGATCCAATAGTGTCAGTATATCTTTTTTCAAAACAATTGCTCCACTTAATTAACACCCTAATCGAGCCAAAACTCGATTAGGCGTCTGTGGTCAGTTGTCCGTAGTCAGTGGTTTTACAGGTTCTTAGGGCCTCTTTTTGTGTTTCACCTGTAGTTGAAATATAATCTCGCTTCTTATTGCTTAGCAACGGACGACGGACAAAGAACAACGGACACCCAACTGAGCGTTTTCGCTCAATTGGGGTAACAATACCCATCTACTAACCGGCAAAAATACCATCCAGACAGTCCACCAGGGAATCTATCTCTTTTTTTCCAATGGTCAGCGGGGGAATAAAACGCAAAATATTCTCCTGGATGCAGTTAATCATAAATCCTTTTTCCAGGCACAAGTTGACAATCGGCGCCCCTTCCATTTTCAGCTTCATCCCTAACAGCAGGCCAAGCCCGCGAACATCCACGATTGATTCGTGTCTGCTTTTCAGCCACAAAAGCCTTTCCTTAAAATAGGCTCCGATTTTACCGCAGTGATCAACGATTTTTTCTTCGTCAAGCACTTTGACAACTTCGAGTGAAGCTGCGGTCACAACCGGCGTACCGCCGAATGTTGAAGCATGCGAACCGGCTCCAAACGCATCGGCCACATCTTCTACGGCCAGCATGGCTCCTATGGGCAGTCCATTGCCAAGGGCCTTGGCCAAGGTCATAATATCCGGTTCAACGCCGAAATGTTCATACGCAAAGAGTCTGCCGGTACGTCCGATTCCGGTCTGGATTTCATCAAATATCAGAAGTGCACCGGTTTCATCACACAACTGCCTGACCCTTTTAAGGTATTCGGGGTCCGGGCAGCGCACGCCGCCTTCACCCTGAATCGGCTCGACGACAACGGCACACGTCTTTGCATCGATTTTATTCTGCAAGGCATCAATGTCGTTAAACGATACAAAATCAAAACCCTCCAAGACAGGCTCAAAACCCTTCTTTATCTTGTCCTGGCCGGTAGCGGAAAGGGTGGCCATGGTGCGTCCGTGAAAAGACCTCTCCATGGATATGATCCGGAAGCGTCGGTTTTCACCCTTTTCCTTGAAATATTTTCTGGCCAGTTTTATGGCGGCTTCATTGGCCTCAGCCCCGCTGTTGCAGAAAAAAACCCGGTCCGCAAAACTGTGCTTGACAAGCCAGGCTGCAAGCTCAACCTGCGGAACCGTATAGTAGAGGTTGGAAACATGCAAAAGGGTTTCCGCCTGTGTGGCAAGTGCCTTTGAAACCCTTGGGTGTGCATGGCCGAGGTTGCAGACGGCTATCCCGGCAACAAAATCGGTGTAACTTCGGCCTTCTATATCCCAGAGTGTACATCCTTTGCCTTTGGTGATCACAACGGGAAATCTAGTGTAAGTCTTGGCAATAACCTTCTCTGCTTGATCGATTATCTCTTTTTTCATACCGTAACCTCGGTTCCAATACCCTTATCGGTAAAAAGCTCCAGCAGCAAGGCATGGCGTTTTTTACCGTTGATGATATGAGCTTTTTCAACCCCGTTTTTCAGGGCCTCCAAAGCACACTCGATTTTTGGAATCATGCCTCCTGAAACAGCTTTTTCTTCGACCATTTTATGAATGTCCTGGGCATTGACTGAAGAAATAAGTTCTTCTGAAGCATTCAGAACTCCATCAACATCCGTAAGAAATATAAGACGCCCGGCGGAAAGGGCCATGGCTATCCTGCCGGCCACAAGATCCGCGTTAATATTATAGGTTTCACCAGCATCTCCCGTACCAATCGGTGCAATAATAGGTATAAAACCATTCTGTGTAAGCGTATTAATGATACCGGGATTGACTTTCTCAACCTGCCCCACCAACCCCGGATCGATTATTTCGGGCGGCTTGTCTTCATCCTCCTGGTGAACGATATGGAGCTTCTTTGCAAGGATCAGCCCTCCGTCTTTGCCGCTCAAACCCACAGCCTGGCCCCCCTGCTGATTAATCTGGGCCACGATGGATTTGTTGACTTTGCCGCCCAGAACCATCTCCACCACGTCCATTGTCGGCTCATCTGTTAAACGCATCCCTCTGACAAACTTGGGGTGCATTCCCATGCGCTCAAGTACGGAATTAATCTGCGGTCCGCCGCCGTGCACAACAACCGGGTTCAAACCTATGAATTTCATTAAGGTGACGTCACGGGCAAAATCTTCCTTCAACTGTTCGTCGACCATAGCATGCCCCCCGTACTTGATCACAATGGTCATGCCATAGAAACGTCGGATATAAGGAAGCGCTTCGATTAATATGTCTGCTACATTCGGATTCATCAAAATATCCCTTGAGGCAATTTCAAAACGGAAACTAACCTTGATTTCTCGAAGCCTGATGCGTTCATTTACAAGGCATTCAGGGATGAAGCTGTAGTTTACTACCGCGAATCCCTGATAACGCCGTAAATGGGCAAATCAGGCTACTAACCGGTTTTTCACGAGCCTGATTTGTTCATTGGCAAGGCATTCAGGGGTAAAGCTGTAGTTTGTCTACCGCGAACCCCTGATAACACAGCCAATGGGCGAAGCAGGCTGTGAGAAATCCGAGTTAGAGGATGTATCTGCTTAAATCCTCATCATCCTTGATGTCTTTCAATTTATTTTTCACATACAGTCGGTCAATAACTATTCTCTTTTCCTGCAAGTCCGGTGCATCAAAAAGAATATCTTCCAACAGGCACTCCATCATGGTATGGAGTCTTCTAGCGCCAATATTTTCAGTCATATTATTAACTTCTTCGGCAATTTTCGCAATATCTTCGACAGCATCATTTTCAAAGATCATCTCAACACCTTCGGTCTTTAAAAGCGCCAGGTATTGCAGCAGAAGGGCATTTTTCGGTTCTGTCAGTATCCTCACAAATTCTTTCCAGCCCAGAGAGTCAAGCTCCACTCGTATGGGAAACCGGCCCTGTAGTTCCGGTATCAAATCAGAAGGTTTGACCGTGTGAAATGCACCGGCGGCGATAAAAAGGATATTGTCGCTCTTCACCGGACCGTACTTGGTGGTTACCGTGCTCCCTTCTACGATGGGAAGCAGGTCACGCTGAACACCTTCCCTGGAAACCTCAGGGCCTTGAGTACCGTTCTTACTGATAATTTTATCAATCTCATCTAAGAAAATAATCCCTGACTGCTCAACTTTCTCAATCGCCTGCTTTACCACCTTGTCTAAATCCACAAGGTTCTGGCCTCCTCGGCCGCCATCGTCTCCATTGCTTCCGGCACCTTTACCTTGCGCCGCTTGGTACTTTTGGGTATGAGACCGCCCAGCATATCTTTGAAATTGATCCCCATCTCTTCCATGCCGACGTTTGAAAATATTTCCACCACCGGCATGGCCCGGTCAGATACGACCAGATCAACATATCTATTATCGAGTTTGCCGTTACGCAGCATGCTTCTTAGCTTTTCTCGGGTAGAAGAGGACTCAGCGCCACCGGATGACAAAAGCTCAAGATGCGTTTCGGCTGGAGCGCCAGTCTTTTGGGCCTGATGTTTCTCCGACTTTGGAAGCAAAAGATCGAGCATTCTCTCTTCAGCGATCTGCCAGGCTTTTTCCTTGACGGCCTCCTGCTCCCTGGTTTTAAGTGTGTTTACGGTAAGTTCGAGAAGATCCCTAACCATGGATTCAACGTCGCGACCAACATATCCTACCTCGGTAAACTTGGAGGCCTCAATCTTACTAAACGGAGAATCCGTCAGATTCGACAGGCGTCTGGCAATCTCTGTCTTGCCTACCCCTGTGGGGCCGATAAGTATAATATTTTTTGGTGCTATTTCATCCCGCAGATCCTCCGGCACCTGCTGCCTGCGCCACCTGTTTCTTAAGGCAATAGCGACCGAACGCTTTGCTTTGTCCTGGCCGATGATATACTTATCAAGTTCCTTAACGATTTCTTTTGGTTTAAGATTGCTCATATTTGAAGTACCTAAGGTAAATGTTTTTTGGTTCTTCTCCAATTTAGTTGGAGAAAAGGGTCCCAGGATTCAAGGGGTCAAGGGGTCAAGTGTTTGCTTCCAAACGATTTTATCATCGTTTTGAATATCCTTTCAACTTCTGCTATTAAGGCATAAATATTTTGAAGTATTTCACTCGAACCCTTGAATCCTTGGACCCTTGAATCCTTAGGATCACTCCAGCTCTTTTGGAGATGATCCTTATTTTATAACTCTTCTATCGTCACAGCTTCATTGGTAAAGACACATATGGAGCCCGCTATCATCATGGCTTCTTCTACAATACCCTTTGCATCGAGATCAGTATGCTTGATCAGGGCCATTGCCGCCGCCTGGGCTGCGATTCCGCCGGAACCGATACCCATGACATCCTCATCCGGTTCGATAACATCACCGCTGCCGGAGATAAGCAACATATTGTTTTCATCCACGGCGATCATGATAGCCTCAAGACGCCTTAAATATTTGTCGGTGCGCCAGTCCCTGGCCAATTCAACGGCGCTGCGTGTCAGATTGCCGTTATAACGTTCTAATTTGCCTTCCAAACGTTCAGAAAGGTTCATAGCATCGGCGGTAGCACCGGCAAATCCCACAATGATTTTGTCGTTGTAAATCCTTCTGACCTTTTTGGCCTTATGTTTAATGACAGTATTGTTCAAAGTCACCTGACCGTCTCCGGCAACCGCCACCACGCCTTTATGCCTTACAGCCAGTATGGTTGTACCTCGAATTTTCATTGTTTTTTCACCTTCTGGGGTGTGCTTTATCATATGCCTCCATC
>PVMK01113848.1_pt1 | contig 11935 bp, 10 predicted proteins | sample 1853481 | NCBI WGS metagenome assembly PVMK01 (sample SAMN08533507, study PRJNA380276) | Marine sediment metagenome, whole genome shotgun sequencing project. | reverse complement strand
AGGCAGGCAGGGCCAGACGCCACATCTGGGGTATCCGAACATAGAAGAACGTCTGCAGATTCGATATTCCCAAGGCCCGGGCCGCCTCGACAATCCCCGGATCAACACCCAGAAAGGCCCCCCTAAAGGTCTCTGTCGCGTAAGAGCCGACGATCAAAGCAATGGCAAAGGAGCCGGCCCAGAAAGGCGGGATATCGACAAACCGGATTTGGGGAAGAACGATCCGCGCGATGCTGGTCAGCGTAATCGCCGAACCATAGTAAAAAAGCAGTAGAACCAGTAGTTCCGGTGTTCCGCGGAAGGCAATCGTATAGGCGCCGGCAATTTTATTGGCAATGCGGTTTTTCGACAGCTTGGCGCTGGCTCCAATCAGTCCGAAAACCACGGCCATGATCAAAGAAACACCAAAAACCCTGAGGACGGTCATTGCACCCCAGAAATAGTCGTCCCACCACCCGGATAGATCTGCCACCGCGGCGCCCTCCCTTTGACCGAGACCGAAGGTGATGAAAATCACTCATAACGTTGCTTTAACTTTCATCCAGTTTTTATTCCTATTACGTCACGAGATATAATTTGGGATTTTAGATTGCGGATTTCGGATTTATGGAATCGCTACGCTCTATCAATTAAAATGGACAGAATTCCTTAAATCTAAAATCCAAATTCAAAAATCTAAAATTAAACCCAATTGTAGAGGAACAAAAATGGGCTTAAAATGCCTTTATGAAAATAAGCAATTTTCACCACCCCAGGTTATTACCTAAATCCTGCATATGAAAGCTTCCGACTCGTGCAAAATTTTGGTATTAATTCGTGTGAGATAAACGCGGCGGTGTCGGCTACCGCCAACGCGCCGCGTCATTTACCGCTTCTTATTCGACACCCTCCCAATTTTCGTTGTTGATGGCGAACGGAAAATATTTCAGGGAGTATTTTTTCAAAGAACCGTTTTGAATCAGCGTCTTCAGAGCACCGTTGATGCGCTTGAGCAGGTCCTCTCTGCCTTTGGCGATGCCCACCCCGACACCGATGCCGAAAAATTTGGGGTCGTCGAGCGGCGGGCTGACGAATCCGAATTTCTTGCCCTTATCCTTGCTGAGGAATTTGAGATAGGCCTTCATGGGATTGGTCATGATGATATCGGTGCGGCCGTTCTGAAGATCAAGATATAAGGCCTCGTTGGTATCATACAGCAGCACCTTGGCATCGGGTATGTTCGCCTCAACCCAGTTCGAGTAGGTAGTGGCACGTTCCAGGCCCATTTTAACGCCCTTGAAATTGGCCGGATTGGGGGAACCGTCACTATTGAAAAGATTGAGATTCGCGCCTTTCTTGCCGACAAACTGGCCCACCGAAATCCGGTATGGAATCGAAAAATCCATTTTTTTCTTCCGTTCCTCGGTAATCGACATGGACGCTGTGATCAAATCGAACTTATTGGCAAGAAGGGCCGGGATCATACCGTCCCACTTCTGGCAAACGAACTTGGCGTCGGCACCGATGATTTCCATGATACCCCTGGCAACGTCAATGTCGTAGCCGGTAAGCACACCATCATCTGTGCGATAGTTAAATGGGAAATAGGTGCATTCCGCTCCAACGCGCAACGTTTCCGCTGCCGCCGGTTGCATGAGTCCGCCTGCGCCGAATACCAGAATTGCCGTCACTAAAAGGACTAGCTTTTTCATCTCTCATACCCTCCTTACCTTGTTTAAGTTTCCATTTTCCCGATCTGCAGCTATAGTAACAAATACCACGATCATTACTACGGCCCGTTTGTCCCCCTCCAAGAAGGACCTGTCCGGGATCAATCACATACGAGTGGCCTATAATGGTGAAAATTCTCATATCAGGGCTTTTAACTTCTATCCCATTTTTATTCCTTTTTTGAGCGTAAAGTTTCAGGTTTCAGTGTTTAGAATATGCTATGGCGTCTACCTTTCCTGACACCTGAAACCTGAAACCTGAAACCAAATTCGGGGACAAAACCGGTGTAAAAAGTTAAGTCTATGTGCCCTAGGTTACAAGTGAATTTTCATCACCCCAAGTATGTCCCCACAATGATGCCTTCCCTATGCATCGCCCAAATCGGATTGGAGCAGGGCTTCGTGGACTGCCTTGGCGATCTGAATATCCTGTACCGCCACACCGGTCAAATCAGCCACCGTTATCTGCTCATCAGATGTTCGTCCAGGTTGACGACCGGCAATCACATCCCCCAACTCAATGAGATCTTCCTTTTTTACCAGGCCCGCCTGCAGCGCCTTGGAAATTTCACCGCGCGACAGGCATTGCTCGATACTATCGGCCACAACCATATCGGCTCTTTGAAGGATTTTAGGGTCTAACTCCTGTTTTAGGTGGGTATCGGAGCCCATGGCCGTGATATGGGTGCCCGGTTTTATCTGTTTGACATCTATAAGCGGGGTCTTGGAGGGAGTTGCCGTAATGATCAGGCGGCATTTTCCGGTGACTTCACCGGCGTCCTGGGTCATTTGGACAGTGTAGCCGAGTTTTTCCATGTCCCATTTGTAGGTGTCAAAATCATCCTGGGCGAGCCCCCACACGATGATATCGCTGCAATCTATAACCGGTTTCAAGTACTCGACCTGCATCCGGCCCTGAACCCCTGTACCGAAGACACCAATGCAATCAATTTTGGATGGGGCCATATATTTTGCGACAACCTGACCCGCCACCGCAGTCCTGACATTGGTGAGATAACATTTATCCAGCAGGATGCTCGCCAGTGTGCCGTCTCGTTGGGAAAACAACAATATGAGTCCGTCGCTGGTGGGAAGGTCGATTTTAAAATTTTCATAAAATCCGGAGGCGATCTTGATGGCAAAGTAGTCGTCATCTTTAATATACCCGTATTTAATATGGACATCACCCGGCGGATTCTCGAAGATCAGTTCGCCCACCGGGGGCACCACCACCCGCCCCTGTGAATATGCGACAAAACCCTCTTCGATATATTTAGTAACATCTAATTTGCCCACTGCCTGTTTGATCTGATCTAAATGATACGTCCGTGTCAATTTATACCCCCACATGCTTAAACTTTACATTTACGTTAATTTAGGATGGTAAGTCTATATTATACTTATTGTCTAATTGGCAATTATACCAACCCATCCCCAGTGTCAATGAAAAAGTGGGGCTGATTACATTTTGGCATTAAGGGAAGTTTTGAAACAAATGTTCGTATCACTTTTAACATAAAATTTTCTTCGCCCCAATACCATCTGACGGAGCTACGGCATGTAAATTCCGTAGGCCAGGCATACCCACGTTCCGCCATGCCAACGGGGACCAGGCCTCTAATTTGAGTTGACAGCAGCTAATAAGCTCTGTTAAAAGAAATGGAGCAGAACTCTGAATGTACAAATTTAGACAAATTTATTCGGAAAGTTCAAGACTGAGCAGCGCCCATCTTGGGGAAGGTTGGGGAAATGCAGACTGTCTTAACACAAAAAGCCGAGTTGCCTATTAAAGGTGGCTTGGCTTTTTTGCTTGGAAAATAAGTTTGCATAGCGACTATCCAATAGATTTCACGTGGGACCATATTACCGCGCAAAATAAATACAAAAAGGAGATTATATCATGGGTGATGAAGTGTATTATAGTCTGTCCAAAGTTCTTGATACCCTTCCGAATGGGTTCCCTCCGACGGATAGCGGTATAGAAATCAAGATCTTAAAAAAAATTTTTACTCCGGATGAAGCCGATCTGTTCTGCGATTTGAGATTAACCCCGGAGACTGCCGAACAGATTGCAAAGCAAACAGGCCGCCGATTAGAGGGTTTGGAGGAAAAGCTACTGAAGATGTGGAAACGAGGCGAAATTGCTTTATCCAATTCAGGAGGTGTCAAGACGTTCAAAATGATGCCGTGGATTATAGGAATCTATGAGTATCAGAATAGTCGTATGGACAAAGAATTTGCTAAAATGTGTGAAGAATATTCAATACACTGGGGGGCACAATTCATAAGCTATGGACCTCATCTTATGCAGGTAATTCCTATCGAGAAAGAGATTCCGGTCAAACAGGAAGCCTTAACATACAATCAGGTTTCAAGCTTAATCGAAAATTCGAAGTCATTTATGGTGTCTGAATGTATTTGCAAGAAAAAGCAAGGACTATTGGATAATCCTTGCGATAAACCCACAGAAGTCTGTATGGGAATGAATTCAGAACCTGGATACTATGAAGAAAACAATTTTGGAGGGCGTGTAATCACCAGGGAAGAAGCATATGGAGTGCTTGGTATGGCTGAAAAAGCCGGTTTAGTGCATATGACAAGCAACGTAGAGATCGGACATGGATACATTTGCAATTGTTGTGGTTGCTGTTGTGGTCTTCTGCAAGCCGTTAGTATGGGCTTCCCCAATGTCGTCAATTCCTACTATTATGCACTCATCGATCCTGAACTATGCGAAGCCTGTGGAATTTGCACTGAGGATCGTTGCCAGGTAAATGCCATAGAGCAGGTCGAGGATTCTTACAGGATAATTAAAGATAAATGCATTGGGTGCGGTCTTTGCGTAACGACCTGCCCAACGGACGCAATTCAGTTGCTTCGTAAGCAACAGGAAGAAATAGTACCTCCAGTCAAAGATGAAGAAGTTTGGTTTGAGGAACGCGCACGCCAGCGAGGGATAGATTACAGTGCTTACAGATAATGCATTTATTTATGGATTAAATTAAGGCGATCAGAGTTTGTGATACCATTAATATAGGCTCTTAGGGCTTCGAGGGCGGTTTAGGGCTTTAAACATGCACTTTTGTAATTTCAAGAAGTATGTGATATACGCAGAATAACTGATAGTTGGGACTCTGGCAAGTATATGCAATCCACAATCCCTTTACCCTTTTGAATCGTATCACCATAGCTTTCGATAGCCGTCGAATTACAGAGTAAGAAATCTGTAATCGGAACTCCGCCAAATTGAGCCTGACTTTAGAGCATATCAAAAATGTAGCTGAGTTCTCAAATTTATCAGTAACTGGCTGATATGTGGTTAGGTGGCCATATTTTCATTTATAGCGCCAGGAGGACAGATCATGGCACTTTGCAAGAAGGTTCTTCAGCTAAGCGTCCTTATCGTTCTCATTAGTGCTCTCATTTGCTGTGAGACGTACGATTCCAAACCTGCACCAAAAATCGACCCCCTCCTTTTCAAATCGGCTACCGAGTTGACAGGCCTAATTCAGCGAGGTGAGATCACCTCCCTCAATCTTCTCAACCTCTACCTCGACCGCATGCAGCGTTATAAGGAACCGTTAATCTATCGCCAATTGGTGGTCAACGGGAAGAAGAGGTCTTATTTAGACAACCTTGCCTGGACAACGATGGCAATTGTGTCGGGTTTGCCGGCAACTGTAGCACCGGTTGGATTGAGCGAATCAGGCCTTCCGGTAGGTATCCAGATTATCGGTGCCAGATTCGAGGATCGGACAACCATAGCCTTCGCTCACGGTTTGTCTGAGCTCGTTGGGGGTTTCGTGGCGCCACCGGGCTATGAGGATTAGCACGGATAGTCCTTCTAATTACGCTTGAAAACTTGTTGATGATGGCATCAGGCCTGAAATGCAGGGATTCTTATATTTATCGCTGGGTGGGGGTTTTTGAAATGCGAAATAGCAATGATTGGGCTCAATATTTTCTTGACCTTCCCATGGCTGAGGCTCCGGGTGAAAAGTTTGAATACTGCAACGGGGTCTCAAATCTCCTATCTGTTATTATCCAAAACACGACCAAAATGTATATTTCTATGGGCTGATACCTGGAAACATCATGATAAATTTGGACCAATTGTTCAGAGTCTAAACTTTGAATAGCAGAAGCTGGAGTATTCTGTGTGCTTTTTGGCAGTTTAATAGTGGCATTATTCAAACTCATCTCCATAGCAGATTAAAAACCTGCACCTGTTTTCCTCATCTGCTTGATTTTTCATGCAAAGTGTGCCATTGTTGGGTTACTTTACAATTATTGGCTTCAACCTTTTATCAAAAGGGGGAGCATTATGAGAGGAGGAAATAATGGACATCGATAATTTGATATCGAGTTTCGATTTTGACAAATTCAAAAGCGATTGCCTCATACATGATTACCTGAAGACATATATTAAAAAAAAATCGAGCCTATCCTCATGCGACGAAAATGAAGCCAACATGCTAAAAATGCAATTAGAAGACTATTCAGATATTTTGGCGCGATTATTAAAAAACGCTGCCTGTTTTCCTTCAGGATGTGAAAATTGTGTGGGCATGAAAAAATGCGCTGGTTGCATTAATCAAGATATTTTGGCAGATGCATTCGTAAAATTGCAGAAGTATCTTTAAAACAAAGGGTTCAGAGGGATTCAATAATACTACAACAAAAGGGAGGCTAAAATGATTAGAAATACGCTTTTTTTAGGGGCCGCGTTAACCTTGCTGATTATTTTTGTTGATAAATCACATTCTATTGACTTCAGAAGTTTAACCGATCAGTCATCCTATCGATGTTCGGGAGGGGTAGTTTCTGTAGGGGATTTAGATAGAGAGGTTCGAAAAAAATGTGGCGATCCTTTAGAGATTGGAAGAAGACAAGATTTTGGGCCCGATTTGGATATATTATCAAGATCAGGCGAATTTTATGTATTACCTTGCATTTTTGAATGGAAAGTTGCAGCGCATTGTGGGTGCCCCATGCAGCCCCGATGATGCAGCTTGCTTTGATTTAAGATAACCGAAAAATTATCCTTTTCGATACAGCAGATGATCGATCTTGCCAAGGCAACCGTCCTCTGACGACTCGAACTCAGAATCAAATCAACATCCATACCCGGTCTGACAGCAACAATACCAATAATATGAAACTGTGCCCTAACATCAAGTACAGATATCGTTTATTGGGTGATTAGTTGATTGGTTAAGTGGTTATAAATAAGGCTTCACTACGCCCGAAAATGTCCAAAAAAAATGAGCTATTTTCATAGTTAATTAGGAGGTCTGAAGTAAATCGATTGTCAGAGTTATCAACTGCGCAATTTTTGCAGCACCTGACTCTCTCCACCCTTATCCAGATCATCTAAAGTAAATACCAGCGCCAGTTCCAGCAAGGTGGACTTGTTGTCAATGGCAATACCGGCCAGCTTCAGTTCATGGAACTTGCGGGTAAATCGTTCGAGGATCTCCTTCGATAGATAAAAGCCGGCTTTCTTCTTGGTAGAAATCCTGGTTTTGGCATCTTTTGCGGAAGATGTGTCACTATCTCCTGTGAGAGGCTGCCGGTTTCCTGTGGCCAATTCAACCGGGTCAATACCTTCCTCACCGAAAAAATCAGGTAATTTATTTCTGCCGGTCGCCATGGTTAATAATCCTTTCGATTAAATTTTTGTAGTCACAAGCACCCTGGGCCCGGGCCGCGTATTCAAAAATGGTCTGCCCGAAGGAAGGGGCTTCGGATAAACGGACATTGTAGTGAATGGGATCGCATACCTGCCGGTTGAAATATTTTTTAAGCTGCTCAAAAATTTCATGACTGTGACGGGTTCTGCGATCAAACATGGTGGGCAGTATATGCTCGATGCGCAGATCGCGGTTTAATTTCTGGGCGGATTGCAGGTATCTGAAAAACGTTTTCAGCCCCTGCAGGGAGGGACCCTGCAGGGCCACTGGACAAAGGACCTCGTTTGCCGCCATGAGAATGTTGACGCTCAATACATCCCAGCCCGGCGCACAGTCAAAGATGAGAAAATCCAGCGCCCCTTCTTTGAGAACCAGTTTTTCGGCCAGAACGGTTTGTCGAATCTCCCGGGACTGCTCCCCCAGCCAGTTTTTTAACTCCACCAGACGGATACCTCCGTCAAGAATCCACAGGTTCTGACGCGACGGATGAATGGTATTGTTTCTGGCGATGTGTTGCCCGTCATCACGACGCTCGGTGATGAATTCGTAAAGCCCGTATGGCGGTTTTTCACCCAGGAATTTGGCAACCTGGCCCTGGGTATCACAGTCCACCAGCAAAACCCGCTTCCCCTGTGAAGCGAGTCCGTGGGCCAGATTCACAGCGGTGGTGGTTTTGCCCACACCGCCTTTGGCCATTGCCACAGCAATTTTTCGCATATCAGCATTTCCTCATTAATTCTCGAATTCTTCTGTTCGTATATAATAAAATTCTACGTGTAAAAAGCAATAAAAATCGCACGCGTTCACGGGTTGAGAGTTCACAGTTCAAGGTTGACGAAGTCGTAACAAATCATTTTAACGCCTGAATACAGACCTCGTCATTAAACATCAAAAAATCGAGGCGAACCCTTATGTGATGCAGGATTGCATGAAAGTTGGACACTGGTCTAATTCAGGAATTTAAGGATTGAGGAATTTAGGAATTGAAGGGATTCTATCTATTTTAATTTCTAGATTTTATCCTTTAATCCCTCAATTCCTGAATTCCTGAATCCCTCAATTTGGCGCTAATAGACATACATAATGTCCAAAAAGAAGACCTATTTTTCTAGCATTTTACGAAATCCAGATTTATGTCCAGTAAGATAGTTTTGATCCAGGGAACCTTCGATTATCGGAATCTCTCTAAAGTCCGGCGGTTTGAAACCGAAAATGTAGTCCAAAAAAAAGCACATGGATGATGTGATTGACCAGGGCGGACTTGTCATTTAAAAGTTGTACCATTGGATATCATTCGTCAATCGTCATTCCATCACACCACCCCCTGATCGAGCATGGCATCCACCACTTTAACAAAGCCGGTAATATTGGCTCCATTTAAGTAATTGCCGGGGGTTGCGTATGCTTCAGCCGCATCCAGACAGGTTTTGTGAATCCCTTTCATGATAATTTTAAGACGCTGATCCACTTCTTTGCCGAGCCAGTTGAGGCGCATGCTGTTCTGGACCATTTCCAGACCGGAAACGGCGACACCGCCGGCATTGGCCGCTTTGCCCGGTGCATATAGAATTGCCTTGTCTAAAAAGATATCAGTGGCTTCAGGGGTGCAGGGCATATTTGCACCTTCGCAGATCAACTTGACATTGTTATTGATAATCGCGTAGGCATCCTGTTCGGAAATCTCATTTTGGGTGGCGCAGGGGAATAAACATGCGGCCCTGTGCCCCCACAACGGATTGAAATCCGAATTGGCGTCGGCCGGGCTGTAAACGGCGCCGGAATATTTATCGGCGTACTCCTGGATTCTGCCGCGCCGGATATTTTTCAACTGCTTCACATAGGCCAGTTTGTCTCTATCGATACCTTCGGGATCATAAACATATCCGGAAGAATCCGAAAGAGTGATAACTTTGGCACCCAATTCTATCAGTTTTTCCGCAGTATGCTGGGCCACATTACCAGCGCCGGAGACCAGACAAACCTGTCCGTCAAGGGTCATATTACGGGTGGCAAGCATTTCGGCCGCAAAATAAACACACCCGTAGCCGGCCGCCTGGGTGCGGATCAGGCTGCCGCCCCAGTTTAAGCCCTTGCCCGTCAAGGCCCCGGTAAATTCATTGCTCAATCTTTTGTACATGCCAAAAAGATATCCGATTTCCCTGGACCCCACGCCGATGTCACCGGCAGCAATATTCGTATTGGGACCAATATGTAAGTAAAGCTCCGTCATAAAATTCTGACAGAACCGCATCATTTCATCATCGGATTTACCCTTGGGATCAAAGTCGGAGCCTCCCGCACCCCCCCCCAGCGGCAGGGTGGTCAGGGCGTTTTTAAAAACCTGTTCGAAGGCTAAAAATTTTAGAATGCTTTGATTGACAGAGGGATGAAACCGCAGAGCACTTTTATAGGGGCCGATGGCGCTGCTCATCTCCACGCAAAATCCGCGATTGACCTTCACGTTTCCCTTATCGTCCAGCCACGGTACCCGAAAGGTGATAACCCGTTCAGGCTCGACAATTCTTTCTAAAACAGCCGCCTGGCGGTATTGTGGATTTTGATCCAGAACCGGCTGAATGCTGTCGGTAACTTCCTTGACAGCCTGGCAAAATTCTCTTTCGTACGGATCTCTTGCCTTGATGGCCTCCAGAATATATGACATATGTCCTCCAAATGATCAGTACAGACCTCGAAAACAACTAATAAAATATTGATGTAACCCATTAAAATTATACAACTATATGTAAAGATTGGGCATTTGTCCGGTCTGGGTTCAAAGGTTCACGGTTCCAGGTTCAGGGTTAATCGCTTCGCGAATTTTTCAGATACCACTGATTTCACTGGGTAAACATCATGAAACTGTCAACCTTTGAACCTTGAACCTCTGAACCGTAACTATTAAATGGAATCGGAGTTATTGTCCAATACATCACCCCTTAATTAGCAGAGTTTTACGAGATCTGCAGTAAATAACTATCCAAATATAACCATGTTGTCTTACCAATCCGTACCATATGCGGTTTTCCGGCCATATGTCAACAACATCGAAAATTTGATCTCAACATCACTGTTTTCAAAACGATGGTTCTGGGTGGATGAAAAAACTTGACACAATTTCAACATTTAATAATAATAAACGCATTCACGAAATGGCCGATTCTGGATATACAGTGCCGACCAATTGTCGTTGGCGGAAGGGGGTGTAAGGGTTTCTAATAATCCATTTGAAAAACTGCAGGCAACCAAACGGAAGGAGAAAACAATGAAAAAAAAGCAATCACACGGAGAAACTTTATCAAAGCCGGGCTGATGACGGCCGGGGCGGCAGCCTTGGGCTCGACGGTTTCCAAACCGACAGGTGCTTGGGCAGCCACGCCAAAAATCAAGGGTCCGATAAAGGTCGGCTATCAGGCCATTATGTCCGGCGCCCTTGCCGGCTATGGGGAATTCCATAAAATGGGCGTTACCATGGCCGTTGAAGAGATCAATGCCGCCGGTGGAATTGCCGGCAACAAAGTCGAGGTTAATTTCAGGGATTCCACCTTAAAAAAACCTGTGGCCCTCAAGAATGCCCGCTATTTTGTAGACAGCTGGGGCGCAGATTTTTTAGCCGGCGTGGATTCATCCGGTCAAGCGCTGGCGCTGGCATCCACCATGGAGGAACTGGATCGGGTTTTGATCGTCACCCACGCTGCCACCGAAAAACTTACCGAACAACAGGTTTATAAAAACGGGATCAAACAGATTTTTCGAATCTCCACCCCCACCTACCAGGACGGCAATGCCGCCGCCTTTGTGGCCAAGGATCTGCCCGCCAAAACATGGGCGACCATCAGCCCCAAGTATGAGTATGGCTACACCTGCTGGAACATGTTTAAAAACACCTTGGGCAAACTGAAACCGGACGTCTCTTTCATTGCGGAATCATGGGCCCCCTTCGGCACCACCGATTTCCGCTCCCACATCAACACCATAATGGATGCCAAACCGGAGGGGTTCTATTCCACCGAATGGGCCGGAGAGCTGATCACGTTTGTCAAGCAGGCTAAACAGGCCGGAATGTTCGAAAACATCAAACACGTCATGTTCCCGGTGGGGGCCGCCATGGACGTCCTGGAGGGCCTCGGCAATGAAATGCCGGATAATGTGTGGATATCCGGCCGTTACTTTTTTCTCTATCCGAATAACGTCCGCAACACCGACTGGGTCGATCGCTTCCGCAAGCGCTGGAGCCACTATCCCGCCTATGTGTCCGAAACCGGATATTCGGCCATATATGCATTTAAAAAAGCGGTTGAAAAGGCCGGTTCCAAAGAAACCGCACCGGTGATTGAGGCCATGGAAGGCATGATGCTCGACTCTCCGGCAGGTTATCGCATGTTTCGCAAAGAGGATCATCAGGCCATGTACGATGTCCCCTGGGGATTGACCGTCTCGGATGCGAAGTATCCGTTTAAAATTATGAGCCAACAGGTCGTCGTTCCCGCAACCGAGTGCTTCAACCGGCCGCCGTTTGAAGGCGAAGGCACCACG
>PVMK01173374.1_pt1 | contig 11936 bp, 8 predicted proteins | sample 1853481 | NCBI WGS metagenome assembly PVMK01 (sample SAMN08533507, study PRJNA380276) | Marine sediment metagenome, whole genome shotgun sequencing project. | reverse complement strand
AATTCTAAGCGGGCTGTACAAATACCATGAAAACGATATGCCTCTTTGACATCCGCGAGGCTCGTAAGGAGGCAGGGAGTCTTCAAGAAGCGGGTAATCCAGCTGCTGTGTTTCCCAGGTAACAATTCCCTCCTTTACATAAATCTGCCAGGAACATCCACCGGTACAATTAACACCGTGAGTACTTCTCACGACACGGTCATGTTGAAAGCGATTTCTATAGAACTCTTCCCATTTTCTAGTTTGCGGGGAAATAATGTCTTGTATCCAGCTCATTTGGCCTTCCTCGTCTCGTCGTTAGATTTGTTGAACCCTTTTTTCATCATTACGGGATTAACCGTTACTGTGATTTAACCTGCCTGTCGAAAATATCCTTGTTAACCGGCTTCTTCTTGCGATTACGCCAGAGTAGAGCATAAACACCCAATAGCACTATCAGCCCTACAATTCCTGTGCCGGCCAACTTGACACCATAGTCCCTTGGCTGCTGGAACATATGGTCTCTATCCGCCTGCTGCAGAAAAGAAATTATTGCAAATATTTCTTCATACGTGAGAGGTTTATTCAAATACGCGTGTTGCATTACGGGAAAAGGAGGGCTTCCTAAAATCGCGCGAACTCCCGGCTCACCCATCCTCGAGAATACGTTAGTAAGCTCCTTGGCTAAGATGCCACCTCCGATTATAGCGTCATTCTTTACGTCGTGACAGGAGATACATGAAGGGCCGCCGTTTGCCAGCCGTATTTTGCCCTGGAAGAGATTCTGGCCCATGATGATATCTTCTTCGGTACCCCCTATGCCCGTATCAACCGAAGCAGCTGTCTCACCTCCGACCGTTTCAGCTATGGCTGATTGCACCTCGCCGCCGCTTGCAGCTTTGATATAGACGATGACTGCAGCTATTTGATCAGCTGAGAAAGTGGGGTCGGGCATGACTATTTTGTTAAATTGCTCGAAAACGGCAACGGCGTCCTCATCCCCACTGTTAACAAGCGTTTGAGATGATGTTATGAATTTCTGGAGCCATTCATCGCTTCTTCTTTCGTGAACGTTTCGCCAGGTCCGGACCAACCAGAATGCCTCCGTTGATCGTATGACATGCCACACAGAGCTGCTTAAAGTATGCAGCCCCTTCGAGTTGATCCGCTTCTGAGGAATAGCAGACTGTATTTGCGATCGCAAGTAACAATACTGCGATAAAAGACACGGCACAGTAATTTAATCCTTTGTTAATTTTTCGGCCGGTCAATTGAAAGTTTTGTTTTTCCATGAAGTTTCTCATCTTCTAGATTCGACCCCTCGGCGGTAATGCGAACTCCCGAGGAGGTCTTGATTAAACCGGACGTCCGACAACTCAGTTTGCTCTTGTGCCTCCAGCTCTTTCACTAAAGACTTCATATTTCCCAGCTCCATTTGTATTCATCCTCACCGCAGTAGCAGCTGTTGTTTTATCTTTGGATGTCATAATTTTTAGCCTCCCTCAGCAAACTTAATTGTGAAACAATCTAAAAATAATTTGATAAATATCTGACATGTGATACTATGATACATAAGACTTGATGATCGTCAAGTCATGATCTAGGTTAATAATAAAAAATCAGGTAAACAATTTAGAGAATGTTTAGCAAAAAAGTCGCATACGCCATCAGATGTCTAGTGTATTTAACTGAAAGGGACGAACCAGTCCTGATCAGAGAAATTTCCGAAGTCACGGGGATACCACACCCTTATCTGGCAAAAATAGTCAATGATTTGACCAGAAAAGGCTTCGTAATATCACAGCGCGGCATCGGGGGCGGAATTGCCCTCGCAAAAAAACCCGAGTCAATTAGCATCTGCGAAATCTGCATCGCGTTCGATGATCCTTTTTTGAAGCAAAAATGTCTCATAGGAATGCCTGATTGCTCCGATGAAACCGGATGCGTATTTCATCCATTTTGGTCTAAACAGAAAGAAAAGATCACTAAATTTCTATCGACTAATACGATTGACAAAATCGCAAAAGCAAGAAAAAAATCCGAAAGGGCATGAAGAATATAAATTTCTATAAAAATATCAGTAAGCAGCATTTTCTAATTCGATCCCCGCTAAGGTATACCTACCCACCAATCAGAAAAAAATGAGTTTCACAGTAACAATTACAATAATTACAAAGGAGGGGGTGTCTTGAATAAAATCACAACAAATATATTTAAGCTGACTTTTCGAACATTTTCACTGCTTTTCATCCTTCAGTTTCTAATAATAGGCTTGGGGGTAGAAAAAGCTTTCTCGCAGGACTCGACCAGTTTCTCACAAAGTATTAAAGACCACACAACTCTCGGAGTTAATATAAGACTCAGGTATGAATACTGGAACACCTTTGAGAAAAGGGGAACGGACACAGAGGAGTCTTATAACTTTTTTCTCATAAGAGCGAGAACATTTGCAGACTTCACATGGGAGAATTTTAAAATCCATGTTTTAGTACAAGGGGTAAAAGCTTTTGATTTTCCCCGCAACGGAGCTTTCGGACCTGGGCCGCTCTATTACAATGCCAGTGATCAAAAAACAGGCCCTGGAAACTTTCAATTTGTAGAAGCTTTTCTGCAGTATAAGAATCCAGAGGGCATCTATATCAAAGGGGGTAGAATTCCGATCAGGGGCGGGGCAGAGGTCCTTTATAAAGATTCACCAAAACTTAACTGGGTGATCAAGAAAAGACTATCCGAAAGGCTGATCGGCACCTGGGACTGGACAAACATAGGCAGAAGATTCGACGGCGGAAGTTTAGGCTACCAAAACTCTACATTTGACTTTAACGCATTCGGGTCGTGGGTAACATTCGGTGGATTCGATTTTGACGACGGTTACTGGAAAGACTTGGATAACGTGGTCGTTGTGGGCGGATCTTTCACCTTGAAAGAAGGCGTGCTATTGGAAAACACTCAATTTAAGCTGTTCAACTATTACTATTTTGATAATAGGGATGTTGCCGTTGCTACCGTCGGAGATGATTTGAAAATTAATACTACCGGCGCAAATGTAGTAGGCGCTTATCCTGCCGGACCCGGAGAAATTGACCTTCTAATGTGGATAGCCTTTCAATTCGGGAGTTTTGGGGACTTGGATCAAAAAGCTATAGCGTTTATCGGTGAAGCCGGGTACCAGTTTATAGAGATGCCGTGGAAACCGTGGCTTAGAGCAGGATTTGCATATGCTTCAGGAGACGGCGACCCTAACGATTCCAATAACGGCACTTTTTTCAATATGGTTCCAACCAATCATAAATTTTATGGTTATGATGATGCAAACGCTTTTAGTAATCTTATGGATGCCTACTTTCAGTTCTTATTATCACCACACAAAAGGGTCAATCTGGCGGTTGACGGACATCTGTTTTGGTTAGCCTCGGACGAGGAAGTCTGGATCGGTGGATCAGGGCCTTTTAATGACGCGGTTTTTGGCTATGCGTTTAGAAACCCGGTTGAAGGAAATGATATAGAGAAAGACCTGGGTGGTGAGATCGATTTAGGCGTAAATATAGTAGCTATGGATTTTCTGTCTTTTCAAGTCGGCTATTCTCACTTCTTTGGAGGCCGTGGTGTAGGAGTGGTTTTTGATAAGAAGGATGATCTCGATTGGTTCTATGCTCAATCCGTAATCAATTTCTAGGAACTACCCGGAAAGCGATTAATTCGGTTGAGGAATTCAATTGTTATTGAAAGGCAATGGGTTGCTCGCACAACCTAATTCTCTTTCATAAATTTATAGAAAGATATAGAGAATAGCCGGAAGCTAAAGCCGGTCGAATTCTATCAACTACAATTGAGCATGCAGGTTTTTTCCTTACTAGTATACTTATGCTCACCTTATTATTTGGAGCAACTCCGTCGGCAAAAGCGAAATTGATTAAATATCCTTTAACCCTTATCAATAAAGGCGGTTTGTTTCATGCTCTTGTTTGCTCTTTAACCCATTTATACTATAAATTTCGCTTTTATAACCCGAAGGTCGCAGGTTCAAATCCTGCCCCCGCTACCAGTAATTTCTGCAACTTAATACTCCGCTTAATACCATCCTTTCTAAAAAATCAGTTGAAAAGCTCAGAATTGTTAAATCTAGACAGAGTCAAATCAGACATCTAGCAAATGCTCGAAAATTTTTACCATTGCCAAAGTATCCAATTCACAATATGCCAATAATGATTTTTGGATTTGAGCCCTCTCCGATTCTTCTAATTCCTCATCAAATATAGTTTTGCGCCAGTTCTCCATTGCTTCAGTGCCGCTTTGTATATCAAGATTCTTATAAGAAAATTCCGGACATAGTACGGGTAGCACCTTTTTTATTGATGTTTTACCTTTAAACCCGGGGTGTCTATAGTCGTCTTTAAAAATTGACTCTAAATCAAAGGTTCTGCTGTTTAAGTCCAATAGAAACTGGCTGTATTCAGGATATATCTCGGCAATTTGCTTGTTCCGGGTGTTTTCAAATGAGGCGTGCCATGAGATTAAAGTTCCACTATCCGGGATAGTATCGTGCAGAAATTCGATTAGCTGGAGAGGCGCTTTTTCAATATTATCAGCGAGATATTCATAGTGATTTAGGTCTGTTTTGGAGTGTAGAACATGAATAGAAACCTGAAAAGGTATATGCTGGTGGGGCGAAAATCCTTCAACCTTTGGGATTGCGGAAACATATGTTTCATAATCTAAAAATATTAAGGGGTACTCCAACTCCTCTAAGGTTTGTTGGATGTTTTCTATCTTAATTTCCGGTTTCTGGGATTTCTCAAGCTCAACCTGAGTTTTTTGATTTTGAGTGAGCTTAAAATCCTCAGGTATGTCCCAAATATTCATTATAAGGTCGTCAACCAGCAGTCGTAAGTTCTTAGCACTTATTCTCGAAATGTCGTGTATGGAATAATCAGGGATATTCGGATTTAACACGCTAAATGATGAGCAATGATTACTTCTTGAGTTATAGATGCAGGAGCATAAACTTGTATCTATGTTCTTATCCTGTAAAAATTTCAAAGCCGTAGCTGCTTCTGTTTCTATTCTACTATACTCCTTTGCAACGGTTTCAGTAACATCAGTAGTTGTAAAGAGTTCAAATAATTTTATCTCTCCAATTTTTTTGAAATCCTTGTTCAAATGAATGATATAAGATTCCTCTATGGGTATTCCTACCTGATTCATCACAACTTGCTGAAATGTAATGTCATATATGTGGTTTTCATTACCGCTGGTTTTTATACTTGTTGAAGATTTAACTTCGTATATGGTCCAGGCACCTGAGAACTCATTGTGAATAAGTATGTCAGTTTTTGCTAAAAGCCCTGTTTTTGTTATAAATGTTGCCTGAAAAATAGGGGATACTTTAGATTTTATTAGATCCAGTGTTTGTAGTGCCGCGCTCTCGTTACTTCCTTCCACGAGCACACCCTGACCAAACATCTCCCGAGCTACAAGTTCGACTTCATAACCTTCATCTATTAATTTTTGGTCAAATTCTGATATGCTTGTGCGAACATATAAATCCGGATTGTTCTTCTTTAGCCAAAGACACTTTGAGCATTGAAGGTAATCGCGGAAATCAGTTTTGGATAAATACATGTTTTCAATATTAGCACAATTGGAAGTGAATTGAATACGTGGGTTGTTTAAGAAATCTGATCCCTAAGGGATTTCTAGTACTTCTGTGTTTTCGCTCTCTGCCATTTCTTGTGGCGTTATCCATCCGCCGCCAAGTGCTTTATAGAGTCTTACATAAGAATTGTAATATTCTTGGGTGGCTTGAGATAAATCTAGCTGAGATGAAAACTGGGAACGTTCTGAGTCTAGCACTTCAAGATAGCTGGAGAAACCCTGGTCGTATCTGAGTTTTGAGAGTCTATTAGCATTCTCTGCAGCTGTGACTTGCTTGCCAAGAGCTCCAATTTGTTCTCTGTAAGTCTGAATTTCCACAAGTGAATCTGATACTTCTCGAAACGCATTAAGTACTACGTTCTGATAAATGTATAGGGCCTGTTCTGTTCTGGTCTCTTCAATCTCAACTCTTGCTTTATCCTGGCCGAAGTTAAAAATAGGACCTGCGAGTCCCGCCGCTACAGACCATACGAAACCATCAACTGTTATATTAGCTGTATCAGTTGTTGCTGCACCAAGAGCACCTGAGAGGCTTATGGCAGGGAACCTTTCAGCCACTGCAACTCCTATTAAAGCGTTTTGCGCTTGAATTAGATATAGAGCTTCTAATATATCAGGTCTTCGTTCAAGTAGTGAAGAGGGCAGCCCACTGGGGACATTAGGCGGTATTGTTTGCTGATAGAGGTCAAGGTCTGTTTTGATACCCTCAGGAAATTTGCCAAGTAAGATACTAATTGCATTTTCTGTCTGTGAAATTAGACGCTTGTTTATAGGGACTGCTACTGCGGCTATTTCTCTTTGCACTTGGGCTTGATTGAGATCAATTTCGGGAATTACTCCCCGGTCAAGACGTTTTTGTATGATTATCAGGCTCTCATCGCGTGACTCAAGTGTTTGTTCTGAGACCCTGAGCCTTTCTTTGAAATCCAGCAGCATAAAATAGGCGCCGACTACTTCAGAAATAAGACTTATCTGGACAGTTTTCTTTGCGTACTCAGTTGCCAGAAGCTGTGCTTTTGCAGATTCATTGGCTCTTCGGAATTTGCCCCAAAAATCAATTTCCCAATTTACAACTGGAGAAATAAATGCACTATTATTGGGCTCATCAGGATCACTGACTATTAGAGCGCCCGTGAAGTTGCCTTTGTTCGCTCCGCCCTGTAAATCAAACCTGGGATAGAGATCAGCTTTTGTAAACACTAAAAATGAACGAGCTTCCTCTATTCGGCTAATAGCGATAAGCAGATCTTTATTCTCATTAAGAGCTGTGGTAACAAGGTAATTCAACTCCGGGTCGTTAAAGAGTTCCCACCACTTGAGGTTTACTTCTTCCTGATCACTTTGAGTTGAAAATCTGAACTCATCGGGAAGGTCTTCCATTGTCGGCTGTTCAAAATCCGGTCCTACCAGACAGCCTGTAAGCAGTACTAATGCAGTCATTAATATTACAGCATTAAAGGATGTTATTTTATTTATAGTGCCCATGTTCAAAAGTCTCAACTTTTTGCGAGATCTCTTTTTTCTTCATATTTGCCTAGTTTCCCTATCATTACAAAAAACATCGGATAAAAGAACACACCCAGCACTGTAGCAACAGACATGCCCCCTACCAGAGCCATACCCATAACGACCCTTGCTTCAGCGCCCGCTCCTGACGCGACAACAAGTGGAAGCACTCCAAGAATGAATGAAAAAGCAGTCATCAAAATCGGTCTGAACCTCATTTGCGCGGCTTTTATTGCGGCATCAAATAACGAAAGGCCTTTATCAAATTCAAGTTTTGCGAATTCCACGATAAGAATGGCGTTCTTGGCAGCCATGGCTATAAGCATTACAAGCGCAATCTGAGCAAATATATTAAGCTCGTAGCTCTCACTGAATAACCTAGCTATGAATAGTGCAAAAAACGCACCGAAAATTGCAAACGGCGTACCTAACAAAATACTCCATGGTAAAGACCAACTCTCGTACTGAGCAGAAAGTATAAGAAATACAAATACTAGAGCGAATAAAAATACTACCCCAGCTGATCCTGAAGCAGCTTCTTCCTGATAGGACATATTGCTCCATGCATAGCCCATGTTTGCGGGCAGGACTTCTGCTGCAACTTCCTCCAGAGTACTTAGGGCTTGAGCCGAAGTATATCCGGGAGCCGGACCCCCGGTGAGTTCTACGGACCTGAATAAATTAAACCGGTTTGTAAAATCAGGACCTGCTATATCTCTAATGTCAACGAATCCGGCAAGCGGAACACTGTCTCCGCTTGAATTCTTTATGTAATAAAAATTGATCTGATTTTGGTTCTGTCTGTACTCGGGTTCCGCCTGAATATAAGCCTTGTATAGTCTGCCGAATAGCGTGAAATCATTTACGTATGTGCCGCCCAGAAATGCCCCCACTGTGCTATAGATATTATTTAATGGGATACCCGCCTTTAGAACCTTGTCCGTGTCAATATCCATAAATCTCTGGGGAACATTTGCGCGGAAAGTAGTGAAAATAGACCCAATCTCAGGTCTCTGCATGGCAGCTTGTATGAAATTAGCGGATTGCTGAGCAAGATATTCAGTAGTGTTTCCGCTCATATCCTGAAGCATCATTGTAAAACCAGAACCACTTCCAAGACCCGGAATAGCAGGAGGTCCGAAAGCAAAAACCTGTGCTTCATTAATTTGAGTCCGAAAGGCAATATTTAATAGATCTACTATTTCATTTGCTGTCTCATCCCGATCGCTCCAGTTCTTAAGTGAAACGAAAAGAAAGGATGCGTTTGAATTAAAACTCGCTGACAGAAGACTGAATCCTACAGCGGATGTAACATACTCAACCTGATCAAACTGAGCGACTATATTCTCCACTTTTTTAGTTACTGCGTCAGACCTTTGTAGTGAAGCTGCATCCGGAAGCTGTATATTTATAAATAGATATCCCATGTCCTCCTCAGGCATAAAACCTCCGGGAATTAGCTTTGCTAGAAAAACTAAGCCTATTACTAAGATTCCAATAAATACAAGTCCACGTTTGATCTCTGTTGCCACTACTCGAGTAAGGCTTACATATTTAGTTGTCAGCTTTTCAAAACCGTCATTGAATTTGTCGAAGAAACGTCCGAGTATTCCCTTGGCGGGCTCCCTTTTTCTAAGGAGCATTGAACATAATGCAGGACTAAGAGTGAGAGCATTGATTGAAGAAAAAACAACAGAAACAGCGACTGTTATAGCAAACTGCTGATAAAGTCGCCCGGTAATACCGGCCATTACAGCAACAGGAATAAAAACCGCAACAAGTACAAGCGTAGTGGCAATAACCGGTGCTGTAACCTCACTCATGGCCTTTACGGTTGCGTCCTTTGGGGACATGCCGTTTTCAATATGTGACTGTACTGCTTCTACCACTACAATTGCGTCGTCGACCACAATACCAATAGCAAGCACAAGACCCAGAAGTGAAAGCACATTAATTGTAAAGCCTATTAATGGGAATACCATAAAAGCAGCTATTAGAGACACTGGTATTGCGATAGTAGGAATCAGGGCTGCTCTCCAGTCCTGTATAAATATAAAAACAACTAATATTACGAGAGCTAATGCTATGAAAAGAGTTACTATTATTTCTTTAATACCAGCAGTGATGGCAAGTGTGGTGTCCATTGAAATGGTGAAACGCATGCTTTCGGGGAAAGATTTGGATAAGTCCTCCATTGTCTGCTTAGCTATACTAGCAAGCTCAGTTGCGTTTGATCCCGGTGCTTGGTAAAGAGCTATAATAGAACAAACTTTTCCGTCCAGCCTCGTGAATGAGTTATAAGTTTCAACTCCAAGCTCTACACGGGCAATATCTCTAATTTTTACTTGAGAGCCACCCTCGCCAGTTCTAACAACAACCTCGCCGAATTCTTCGGGTGAATTGAGGCGCTCTGGAAGCCTCACTGTGTATGTAAAATCAGTTCCGGGAGGTGCGGGTTCGGCACCGAATTTTCCCCCAGGGACAATAACACTCTGCTGCCTTATTGCGTCAACTATTTCAGGGACTGTAATACCAAGCTGTGCGATACGGTCGGGCTTTATCCATATTCTCATTGAATAATCGCTAGCACCCAAGACCAGTACACGACCGATTCCTTTAATTCGGGCTAGAGAGTCTTGAAGATTTATAATTGCATAGTTTCCAAGGAAGTCTTGATCGAATCTCCCGTCTTCAGAAGTTAAAGTGATGAGCATAAGTATATTAGGGAGCGATTTTTCAGTTGTTACTCCGAGTCTTGTAACCTCTTCGGGAAGTTTTGCCGTGGCCGCCGAGACCTCATTTTGAGTAAAGACCGTATTCATATCTGGGTCAGTGCCTACTTCAAAGGAGACGTCTATAGTCATTGTTCCGTCGTTAGAGTTGGTCGATTTCATATAGATCATGTTATCAACGCCGTTGATAGCCTGCTCAAGCGGGGTCGCTACGGATTCCTCTACACTTATAGCGTTAGCTCCGGTAAAGGTAGCTCTAACTTGAACAATTGGGGGGGTTATATCGGGATACTGCTCGACCGGCAGGCCTCCCATGAATACTAAGCCCACGATCACCATAATTATAGCGATCACCATCGCTACAATTGGTCTGTTAACGAAAAAATTGCCCATATTTTCTTATATGCTCTCTAGATCCGGGATTTTGATATCTACAATTTCAGGGTTTACAACCTGTCCCTCTCTAACTTGTTGGAGCCCTTCGTATATGACCTTCTCTCCGGGCTTAAGTCCTTCTTTAATAAGCCAGAATTCTTTAACTGTAGGCCCCGTTTGCACTAGCCTGGTTTCCACTTTGTTATCTTCCCCTACGACAAAAACACTAAATTTCCCCTGAAGTTCCATAATACATCTCTGAGGAACTAGTATTCCGCTCTTTACTACATCTACCTCGGCACGAACTCTGGCAAATAGACCAGGGCGAAGTAGTTGATTGGGATTTGGGAACAAGGTCTGTACAAGTATCGATCCAGTCTCAGTATCAAAATTTCTGTCAATGAAATCGAACTTCCCTTTGTATCCATATACAGAACTATCCGAAAGTATTAGTACCAGGTCATCGTCTTCTTCTTTGTTGGTATTGTCTTCTTGGGTTTTTCCTGCATCAATGATTTTACGTGCTGCTTCAAGATATTCTGTTTGAGTTAAATAAAACTGTACAGCCATAGTATCTATGTATGAAATTGTAGTTAGGACAATTGCGTTAGCGCTCGCTCCGACGTAATCACCTACGTTAGCTTGTGTTTTGCCTATAACACCATTAATGGGTGAATATACTTTTGTGTAGCTTAACTGTAATTCGGCTGCTCTAAGATTTGCTTCAGAAGCTTTGACTGATTCTATTGATGCTTCATAACGTGCTTGGGCCGCATCGAGGTCAATTTGACTTATTGCATTTTCTGCAGCAAGGGGTTTTATCCTGCTGAGATCGCTTTGTGCATTCGCTAAGTTTACTTGTGAAGCAGCAACTTGACTACTTGCCTGAGCGACTTTCTCTTCAAATGGCTGACTCTCTATTGTATATAGAAGTTGCCCCTTTTTCACGAAGGAACCCTCTTCGAAGTCTCTGGTCTCAAGAAATCCCTGTACTCGTGCTGCTATATCAACGCTTGTCTCTCCTAGGGTTTCCCCGACAAATTCTCTAAATATCGGGACATCTGTCGCAGTGGTTACATAGACTTGGACAGTTGGAGTCGGGAGCTGTAATTGGTCATCCCCTCCACAAGAAAAAATGAGAATAGTGATAATTAATACCGCGCTTAGTACTTTATTGGTCATAGTTTTTTCTCTATATAATTGTATTTTTTCTATAAATATGTTTAGTTCAAAAATCATCCCCCCACTAGGATAAATCATTATAACAGTTTTTAATGTTCTAGATCAAGTATACAACAATTAGAACTATATGTTCTAGGTTTCCGTGTAAAAAGGAAACAGTTTTTTTCTTGTAAGGTTAGAAAAGTTTATTATGATTACTCAATCTACAAGGAGTGAATATGCAAACTGAATTCTGGCCGGAGCAGGTGAGGGGATTACTCGAGAAGCTTGGAATCGAACATCCTATAATTCAGGCACCTATGGCCGGGGGGCCGTCCACGCCGGAATTAGTTGCGGCGGTATCAAATGCCGGGGGACTTGTCTCAATAGGCGCGGGGTATCTATCGCCCGAGCAGATTGACTCAGAGATTCATAAAGTGAAGGAGCTTACCGATAAGCCCTTTTCGGTCAATCTCTTCGTGCCTGAGGAAATAAGCTCTTTAGTTATCTCAGAGAAGGTTTTAAAGC
>PVMK01118401.1_pt1 | contig 11937 bp, 11 predicted proteins | sample 1853481 | NCBI WGS metagenome assembly PVMK01 (sample SAMN08533507, study PRJNA380276) | Marine sediment metagenome, whole genome shotgun sequencing project. | reverse complement strand
GGCCAAAATTCTTTTCGAGCCGGGACCGGTCGGGGTCATATCCCGCAGCGGCGGTCAATCCGGCACGGTGCCCTGGGCCCTGAAAGTGGCCGGCCTGGGTATCAGCACTGCCATGCACATCGGTACGGAACCCGTTCTGGGCCTTACCATGGCCGATGTCCTCAAGCTGTTCGAAAAAGACGATCAAACCCAGGCGGTAGCCATTTTTGGTGAAATCGGCGGGACCCTGGAAGAAGAGGCGGCCGAGACTGTAGCCAACGGAGAATTCACCAAACCGCTGGTGGTCTTTATCGCCGGAGCCTGGGCCCCGGAAGGCATGCGATTTTCCCATGCCAGCAGTATCGTTGAACGCGGCCGGGGGACCGCCCAGGGAAAAATGAAAGCATTAACTGAAGCCGGGGCTCATGTGGTTGAAAGCTTTTTGGCCCAATCGACGCTGCCGCCCAGCCAACCCATGGCGGCTTTGCCGGGGCTGATAATACCAAGGCTGCCGGGGCCCAGTATTTTGGCGCCATTTTTCATCGCATAGTTGACCATCGCAATAACATCATGCACCGGGATACGCTCCACCGGCGATACCACAAACTTAATCCCCGCATCAATGGCTTCATATACGGCAGTTTTTAAGGCCGGGCCGGGGATAAATGTCACCGTCGCATCCACCATGCCTTCGTTCTTGATGGCTTCTTTAACCGTGTCATACACCGGCAGGCCATGAACCTCCTGGCCACTTCTGCCGGGGGTCACGCCGGCAACCACCTTGGTCCCATAGTCCTTCATAAATGCGGTCCGCAAGGATCCCTCCCGTCCCGTCATTCCCTGCACAATGACTCTCGTATTTTTATCTAACAGTATTGACATATTTTCCCCCCTGCTATTGTGTTCCGTGCTTTTTCCTGTAGTCCGCCAACCCCTCGATGGGAACCTCGATGGTAATGGCCGCATTTCCCCTGAACCAGCATTCGTATTCGCAGGCCAGACACTCGGTGCCCTTGCGTGCCAACTCTTCAGGAGATCCTTCCACCGCCGGTTTGCCGTCTTTTAAGACCAGAATTCCCCGGCTATAAGTCTTGCAGGCCTCCACACAGGCATGGGTTTTACAGCCCTCGCATTTTTCGTCATCGATGATGACCTTTATCGTTCTCTCGTTAAATTCCATCGCATTCTCCCGCCTTACCTTAGAATTTGTTGGGTGCATTTTATGGCAAGATCTTTTTATGTAAAAATCAAGTTACTCCAAGAAATGCCTAAAATGCACTAAAGTGCCTAAAATGCCTAAAATGGTGGAGTCGCTTCGCTCCGTCATTATTATAAACGCCTGGCATTTTGAGCATGAAAGACCAGAAATCAGTAAGTGAATGTAATAGCATAGCTTGCTTTTTTTTAATAAAACCGATCCGCCGGAGGCGAACCTCAAATTTTAGGCACTTTAGTGCAATTTAGGCACTTTAGGCATTTTCCAGGTCAGGTTTATGACGCTGACCTTTCTTTTTTGTATGCCCCCACCAGGGCCTGGACCCGGCCGCCGATGAATTTGGCATCGTAGACATGCTCGCGATCATAGATTTCTATTCTGGCATCAAGATCCGCCAGGCCTTCTTTTAATATCTCCTGGGATTTTTCTTCCTTGTTTCCGCATAGGAGCAGTACCACGGGAAATCCCGGTTTTTTAGGGAGTTCTTCCCTCAAGGCTTTCACGATGCCATGGGCATGATGCCATTGTTCCTGATTGGCCATCATAAAGCCGGCCAGGAAATAAGCTTCAATACCCGGTATGGCCATAATCAGCTTTATCACCCGGTATACCTTGGATGCCGTCGGATTTCCGCTGGTATCGGCGTAATCGGCGACTTTCAAATCCACCTTGTTAAGGGCATCCATACCCAGCATGGCTGCGCCGCCGCCAATCCCATGGTAGCCGACATATCCGCCCTGGGCCCCCTCTTCGGGCTCGGCCATCTCGGCCACATAGCTGGTGCCGCGAAAATCGCTTTCCTCAAAAGACCAGGCAATCAGATCAAACTCGCTGGGCTCTTTGAGAAATTCGCGTCCGATTTTAATCCCCAGTTCGGGGTGCCGGAAAAGGGCCTGATCGTCAACGGCCATGCGACAGTCGGCGGCCAGGACTTTGTTATCCGCTGTCAGCACGAGGGGATTTATCTCCAGGCTCCGGCAGTCCATCTTCTGAAAGGCTTTAAAAAGCTTGAATACAATATCGGCCACCTGTCGCAGGACCTTGCCTTTGACACCCATCGAGGAGACCATGTTCAGGGTGTCATAGGGCATCAGGCCCTTGATGACATCCACATTCATGACCGCAATTTTATCCTCAGGCACCGATTCGATGTCCACCCCGCCTTCGGGACTGAACATCAGCACCGGCCCCCTGACTTTCTGGGCGGAGTTGATTATCACACCGGCGTAAAATTCCTGAACGATATCAAGCTTTTCCTCAACCAGGACCTGTTTGACCTCGAGTCCCTTAACTTCCATCCCCAGTATTTCCGCCGCAACTTTTTCAGCCTCATCCGGCGTGTCTGCAAACTTCACCGCACCGGCTTTTCCCCGGCCCCCGGCCCAGACCTGGGCTTTAACCACTACGGGCCGGCCTAACTTTTCGGCCGCCTTTCTGGCTTCTTCAGGGGATTTTGCGACGACCCCTTCAGGGATCGGGATACCCGATTTGCTGAAAATTTCCTTTCCCTGGTACTCAAAAAATTTTGCCATCCTGCCTCCATCACTATGAGTTATGGTTTTATCTTTAATTCTAAATACTACAGTGGTAAGACCAACTAACCATAAACCATATATATTGGTACCTGTCAAGGGCTTTATATGCTGTCAAAGTTTTGGGTTGACAACGATATTTGGTGATAATATAGTACGTTCACTAAGATTTGGTGCGTGTCGAACAATTTCGGCAGCCGACCGCCAAAACCGATTTTGCCGGATAAAATCTTAACTTTTAGCCCCAATTATTCCTTAAGGTATGATGGTCAGTCCAAAATTAAAGCGACAAATTATGAGCAAATCCGGAATTTCTAAGAAAAACTATGTATGATGGACACATCCGCACAATCTTCCAAGACACTGCCAAATAGCGGAACGTCGAACATCCAACGTTGAACATCGAATTGCGAGGATTTCCAGGTTAAAACAAATTTATCGTGTATTATAGATTGACAAAGCAGGATAATCGCAATAGAAAAGTCAGAACCGCAGATCTTTCATTCATGTAATGCTATTAAGCAGGATGAACTATGTCAACAATCACCACGATCCGTACGCCGAATGCACCGGCGGCTTTCGGTCCGTTTGTCCAAGGCGTAAAAACAGACACACTGGTTTTTTCCACGGGGCAACTTCCGCTCGATCCAGCCACCGGCGAGCTCGTCAGTGACGATGTCCAGGCGCAGACCCGCCAAGTTCTTTTCAATCTCAAGGCCATTCTGGAAGCAGCCGGATGTTCCCTTGACCGGGTACTCAAAGCAACGGTGTTTATTACCAACATGGACGACTTTGACAAGATCAACGAGGTGTATGCCGGGTTTTTCTCCGACACGCCTCCGGCCCGCTCGTGCGTAGAAGTTTCCGGGCTGGCCAAGGGGGCCAAAGTGGAGATTGAGGTTATTGCTCTGCTTTAGCTGGTGTCCGACCACAGAGGACATCTTGACTCCCCCGGCGACGTTTTTACGTCTTCGCCGGCCAAGTATCCGTAGCGTCTAATACTACCAGGATGCAAACCCCCTGTGGAACGCCTTCGCCCAGGTTATCGAATGTTCCGGAAACCGTCGATTGAAGTTTTCTGTTTTTCAACAACATGCGAACTTCACCCAAACCCGGTCCGAAATACGGGTTCCCTTCAACTTTTCCAAAAGGAGGCATTGCTATGAAAAAAGAAAAAGTCAAGAAAATCGTCAAGAAACCGGAGGATGTGAAAATTGGCCGGCGTAAATTCCTTAAGACGGCGGCCGTAGCAGGAGCCGCCGGCGCGGCAACATTGGGCTTCCCGATGGTCTCCCGGGCCAAGACCACCGTCTTGAAGATGCAAGGTGCCTGGGGCGCGAAGGACATTTTCAACGATTACGCCACAGACTACGTCAAACGCGTCAATGAGATGGCCGGGGGCCGGCTGAAGATCCAGTATTTGATCTCAGGCGCTGTGGTCAAGGCCTTCCGCGTACAGGACGCCGTTCACAAAGGCGTGCTCGACGCCGGGCACCAGGTGTCCGTCTACTGGTACGGCAAAAGCAAGGTCGCCTCGCTGTTCGGTACCGGACCCGTCTTCGGCCAGAACGCCCACCAGGGGCTGGCCTGGATCTATTACGGCGGGGGTCTGGAACTCTACAACGAGCTCCTCAAGAATCTGAAACTTAACCTGGTCGGGTTCTTTTCCATGCCGATGCCGACCCAGCCGCTGGGGTGGTTCAAAAAGCCGGTTAAGGACGCCAAGGACCTGGTGGGCCTCAAATACCGAACCGTGGGACTGGCGGCCGATCTGATGCAGGCCATGGGCGCCAAGGTCACTCAGCTTCCCGGCGGCGAAATCGTGCCGGCCCTGGAACGCGGCGTGATCGAGGCCTTCGAGTTCAATAACCCGACCTCCGATAGGAGCTTCGGCGCCCATGACGTCAGCAAGGTGTACATGTTGGGCAGTTACCACCAGGCGGCGGAGTTTTTCGAGATCATCTTCAACAAGACCAAGTTTGACGCCCTGGAAAAGGAACACCAGGCGATTCTGAAGTATGCCGCCGAAGCGGCCTCGTCAGCCAACTTCTGGAGAGGTCAGGATCAGTACTCCAAGGATCTGCTATGGCTCAAGGATTCCGCAGGCGTCAAGCTTTACAGGACCCCGACTTCGGTCATGAAGGCCCAGCTCGAGGCCTGGGACGCGATTATTCCTGGTCTTGAGAAAGATCCGTTCTTTAAAAAGGTTCTCGCGTCTCAGAAGAAATTCGCGCATCGTGTTGCGTTCTACGATCTTCTCAACTCTTGCGACTACAAGCTGGCTTACGACCATTACTTTCCGGGTGAACTGGGCTTCTAGAGCGACGGTTTATATCGGATCGAATTGGTTTCACTTAGATTAGGCGCGGCGCTTGCGAGCGTCGCGCCGCCGTTTATATCGGCAAGTCGCTCAAATTCCAATGAACCGCCCCGCGGCAAGCCGCGGAGTATCTTTAAAGGTAAAATTCATTTTAACGCAGCAAGCTGCGGGGAAGTATACCCTAAAAGAGATTAAAGGACGATAATATGAACCAGTTTCTTTTTTTCATCGATCGCTTGAGTGGCTGGGTGGGAAAGGCCTTTGCCTGGTGCATCCTGATTCTGGCCTTTGCCACCACTTACGAGGTGTTCGTGCGCTACGTGCTGCGGGCTCCCACCTCATGGGCCTTCGACATCAGCTATATCATGTACGGGACGTTGTTTATGATGGGAGGGGCCTATGCGCTTTCCCGCAACGCGCATGTGCGCGGAGACTTTGTATATCGGCTCTGGCCCCCACGTGTTCAGGCGGCGGTCGAGTTTGTGCTGTATTTCATCTTTTTTTTCCCCGGGATACTGGCCCTGATCTTTGCCGGAATCGATTATGCCGCCGAGTCCTGGTCGTTCCTACCATATGGCCCCGAAGGGCCCTTCGGTGAGATCAGCATCAACAGCCCCGTCGGGGTGCCGGTATTTCCATTGAAAACCATCCTGCCCATCGCCGCGTTCTTTTTGCTGCTGCAGGGCATCGCGGAAGCCATCCGCTGCGTTCAATGCCTGCGGACCGGGAAGTGGCCGGAGCGGCTGGGCGATGTCGAGGAATTGGAAAAGGAACTGATAGAAAAACAGCGCCAGAAGGAGGCTGAGATAGCCGCCCGGGAGGGTGGCGAGGGAAAGGAGGCCATCATATGACCGATCCTCAAGTCGCCATGCTGATGATGGGGTCCTTCATCTTCTGTATTCTCCTGGGTTTCCCCATTGCCTTCACATTGATCGCGATGGGCACGGGCTTCGGCTATTATGCATACGCCTCGTCCGGCCAGCTCAGTCACATCTTCGCAAACAATATCTTCGATCTCATAGTGAACCAGACGTACTCTGTGATGGTCAACGACGTGCTGGTGGCGGTGCCGCTGTTTCTGTTCATGGGCTATATCGTCGAACGTGCGCAGATCGTGCAGCGGCTGTTTTTTAGCCTGAATATCGCAGCCCGCATTGTGCCCGGCGCCATGGCCGTGGCGGCGCTGGTGACCTGTGCGCTCTTTGCCACCGCCGTCGGCATCGTCGGCGCCGTGGTGACGCTGATGGGATTGCTGGCCTTCCCGGCCCTGCTGAAAGCCGGCTACGACGAACAGTTGTCCGCCGGCGTCATCTGTGCCGGCGGTTGCCTCGGTATCCTGATCCCGCCGAGCATCATGCTGATCGTGTACGGGGCCGTATCAGGCGTCTCCGTGGTGAGGTTGTACGCTGCGGCGTTGATCCCCGGATTTATGCTGGCCGGCCTCTACATCATCTATGTAGTGGGGCGGTGCTTCCTGAACCCCAAACTGGCGCCGAAGCCACCTAAGGAACAGACGGATATCCCAAACAAAGAGCTGATCTATATGCTGCTGACCTCCGTCGTTCCGCTGGCTGCCCTGATTTTGTCGGTGCTGGGCTCTATTTTATTCGGGTTGGCGACACCGTCAGAGGCGGCGTCGGTGGGTGCATTTGGCGCCCTGCTCCTGGCTACGTGCTACCGTGAGCTCACCTGGGACCGTCTGAGGCAATCGGTTTATCTGACGATGAGGACCTCGGCCATGGTGTGCTGGCTGTTCGTCGGCTCCTGGACCTTCTCATCGGTTTTTTCCTACCTCGGCGGCCACATGGTCATCGAGGAGTTTGTGGTGGGCCTGAACATGTCGCCCGTTATGTTTCTTCTCCTGGCGCAGGCCATCATTTTCCTATTGGGCTGGCCGCTGGAGTGGAGCGAAATCATCATCATCTTCGTGCCGATTTTTCTGCCGCTGCTGGACGCCTTTAATGTCGACCCGCTCTTCTTTGGGATCCTCGTGGCATTCAACTTGCAGACCTCCTTTCTGACGCCGCCGATGGCGATGTCGTGTTATTACCTCAAGGGGATCGCTCCGCCGCACATTCAACTTACGACTATTTTCAAAGGGTCTTTGCCTTTTTTGGCGATGGTGCTGATTGCCATGGTCGTTCTCTATAACGTTCCACAGATCACGACCTGGCTGCCTGACCTGGTTTATGGTATCGCCAAGTAGGGACAAGCACCACAATGTTTGGAGAAAATATGGAATTAGCCCTGATGAGCGCCACCGAGGCGGCAGAGTTGCTTCGCGACGGAAAGGTTACATCGGAAGAGTTGGTGCGCGCCTGCCTCGATCACATCGCAGGGATCGAAGAACGCATCGGCGCCTGGGCCTATCTGGACCCCGACCATGCGCTGAAACAGGCGCGTGAGGCGGACCAGGCGCTGCAGGAAGGCGAGGTTCTCGGTCCGCTCCACGGCGTTCCGGTGGGCGTCAAGGATATCTTCGACACCAAGGACATGCCGACCGAGGACGGTACGATTTTGCACGCCGGACGTCAGCCAGAGGCGGATGCCACCGCAGTCGCCTTGTTGCGTGAGGCAGGCGCGATCATCCTGGGCAAGACCGTCACCACCGAACTTGCGGTCTTTGCGCCGGGGAAAACACGGAATCCGCAAGATCCTGAGTGCACCCCCGGCGGCTCCTCAAGCGGCTCCGCTGCGGCCGTGGCAGCCGGCATGGTGCCGCTTGCCATCGGAACCCAGACCAACGGATCGGTCATCCGCCCGGCCTCCTTCTGCGGAGTCTATGGGTACAAACCGACCTACGGCCGTATATCCCGACATTTTGTGCTCCAACAGTCGCGGCCTTTGGACCAGATTGGCGTGTTTGCGCGCACCATCGAGGATATAGCGCTGATCGCAGAACAGATCATGGCCTTCGATGACCGCGATCCCGACACCCGGCTGCGGGCACGGCCCAAACTCGTTGAGACGCTGGCCGAGGAGCCCCCGGTTCAGCCGCGCCTGGCCTTTGTCAAAACGCCGGTCTGGGACCAGGCCGAAACGGATACAAAAGAAGCCTTTGCCGAGTTGGTCGCGCGCCTGGGCGAAGACGCTGTCGAGGTCGAACTTCCGGAAATATTCAATGACGCAATCGAACAGCACCGCATGATCATGGAGGCAGACCTTGCCAGAAGTTTCGAGCGCGAGTATGCGCGCGGCAAAGACAAGCTGAGTTCCATCTTGCGGGAGATGATCGAACGCGGTCAGAAGGTTCTGGCCGTGGATTACAACAACGCGCTGAGCCAGATATCGGTTTTTAACCGTGCGTTAGGCAAAGTGTTTGATTGGTATGACGCCATTATTACCCCCGCCGCTACCGGTGAGGCCCCCGTCGGCCTTGAATCGACGGGAAGCCCGATTTTTTGTACAACATGGAGCCTGTGCGGTGTGCCCGCGATCACGCTTCCGATCCTGCAGGGCGCACACGGCATGCCGCTGGGGGTGCAACTGGTGGGACCCAGAGGTGACGACGCGCGACTGCTGCGAACGGCACGCTGGCTTGTGAATAGCGCCGGTGGTTAACGGCTCTCGTGCTATAAGAATGCGGACAAAAAAGATATTGAAAGGATGATAGTGACTTTATGAGTAACTTAATCAGTGGATTGATCGCGATTTTTTTAGCGCTGGTGTTCTTTCTTTTTTACGCCATAAGGTTACAATCTGTTGCGCTTTGGATTATTATCGTTGCGAACCTTGGCTTTCTGGGATACGACTTTTATAAATCGATAACGGAAGGCGAGGATCATATTTGAAGCCGAAACAGGCTGTAAATTTACGGAGGATAAAACAATGACGCCCGTCGTCCTCGTTACCCGTAAACTGCCGGATGCCGTTGAAGAACGTCTTCGACGAGACTACGACCCGATTTTGAATCCCCAAGATGCGCTCTATTCCAGTGACGAAATCATCGAACGCGCTAAAGGCGCCGACGCTATTTTACCCTGCCACACCGAGCAGCTTACCGCCGAAGTGATCGCCCGTTTGCCTGAAAGCGTGCGAGTCATTGCCAATTATTCTGTCGGCTACGACCACGTGGATACCGAAGCAGCCAAGGCCCGGGGTCTTATTGTAACGAACACACCCGAAGTGTTGTCCGACGCCACGGCGGAACTGACCATGATGCTGATGTTGGGCGCAGCCCGGCGTGCCAGCGAGGGTGAACGACTGGTCCGCACCCGGGAATGGAAGGACTGGAGCCCAAGCTTCATGGTGGGTACCCAGATGACGGGCAAGCAACTGGGTATTCTCGGATTCGGCCGTGTCGGACGGGTCGTGGCCCAGCGCGCACGCGGATTCGACATGGAGATCCACTATAACGACCTGCAGCACATGCCGCCTGCGCTCGAGGAAGGCGCCATCTATCACCAAACCCCCGAAGAACTGATGCCCCATTGCGACTTTTTGACGCTCCACACGGTTGCCTCTCCGGAAACCATCAAGCTGCTGAACGCCGACCTTATCGCCCTTTTGCCGCATGGGGCCATTGTGGTCAATGCCAGCCGCGGCGTCGTAATCGACGACAACGCTCTGATTGCGGCGCTCAAGTCCGGAAAGCTGACCGCCGCCGGTCTGGACGTCTACAATGATGAACCGAACATCCATCCTGAATACCGGCAGTTGTCCAACGTGTTCCTGATGCCGCACATCGGCAGCGCTACCAAGGAAACCAGGGATGCCATGGGATTCAGGGCGATCGACAACCTGGATGCCATCTTCGCCGGAAAGGAACCCCGCGACCGAGTGGCTTAAGCTTGTTCGCCATCCCCGTTTTACTACGGCTACCCCGATCGAAAGGGAATGAGCCATGCCAAAATTCAGTGCCAATCTGACCATGATGTTCAACGAGAAGGAGGAGAAACGATGAAGATAGGATTTATCGGTATCGGGATTATGGGCGCCCCCATGGCCGGGCGTCTGCTGGACAGCGGCCACGAACTGTTTGTGAACGACATCAATCCCATTGCCCAGGCGCTTCTGGATAAAGGCGCGACGGTGGCGGTGTCTGCCCGGGAGGCTGCGGAGATGGGGGAGGTCGTCATTGTCATGGTCCCTGACACACCGGACGTGGAAGTGGTTCTGTTCGGGAAAAATGGTGTGGCCGACGGATTGAGCGACGGCAAGATCGTTGTGGACATGAGCTCGATATCACCGGTGGAGACAAAGGAATTTGCCGATAAAATCAATGCCCTGGGCTGCAGCTATCTGGATGCGCCGGTATCGGGCGGCGAGGTGGGCGCCAAAGCCGGAACGTTGACTATCATGGTGGGCGGAGATCAGACGACCTTCGACAAGGTCAGGCCATTGTTCGAATTGATGGGCCGGAATATCACCCTGGTGGGAAAAAACGGTGACGGTCAGACCTGCAAGGTGGCTAACCAGATCATTGTGGCGCTGACCATCGAGGCGGTGGCCGAGGCGCTGCTATTCGCATCCAAGGCAGGCGCTGATCCGGCGAAGGTTCGGGAGGCCCTGATGGGCGGTTTCGCATCCTCCAAGATTCTCGAAATTCACGGCGAGCGGATGATCAAGCGAACGTTCGACCCCGGTTTCCGCATCACCCTTCACCAAAAAGATCTGAACCTGGCCTTGTCCAACGCACGCAAGCTTCAAATGGCCCTGCCCAACACCGCCACCGCCCAAGAACTCTTCAACAGCGTGGCCGCCCAGGGAGACAGCGGGATGGACCATTCGGCCATGGTCCTGGCCCTGGAGAAACTGGCCGAGCACAAGGTCAGCGGATAGAACCATGGATGTCAACGATGAGTAACGCCGATCCGAACTTCCTTCAAATGCGTGAGGCCGCCGTCCTTTGTAACCGGTGGACTGGGTGGGCTTTCTGCTGCTGGCGCCACGCTTTTCAGATAAAAGAGGGCATATCCGAAAGGCGGACTTAAAAAGGACATCTGCATGTTGACCATGTAGACCACCCCGAACCACAGGGACACGTCCGCGGGAGGGACTCCCGGCAGACCAAACACCCCATCCCAGGGCAGGGAGCGCATAATCGGGGCGAAAATCGGAACCGCCAGCAGCAGAATGCCGACCCAGTCCAGGAACATGCCCAGCAGGATCAACAGGACCATCATGATCATTAAAATGCCGTAGGGCCCAAACCCGGTGCCCAGCAGGGATTCGGTCACAAACTGCTGACCGCCGTTAACGATGTAAAAGCCGACGAAGATGCTGGCGCCGAACATGATCCACAGCACCATGGTGGAGGCCTTGAGGGTGGTCGTGGCGGCTTTGGCGATATTGGTCCAGGACAGTTTGCGAGACAGGGCCGCCACCACCAGGGCCCCAAAAGTACCGATACCGGCGGCCTCGACCGGAGTGGCCACGCCGCTAAAAATGACGCCTAAAACCAGTATCACCAGCAGGATCGGCGCGATAATGCCCTTGAGCAGTCTGATTTTTTCTTTGACACTGATCCGTTCCTCTTTGGGCAGGGCCGGTCCGTAGCCCTCCTTCATATAGCTGCGGCCTGTGACGTATAGGATATACATTCCCGAAAGCAAAAATCCCGGAAAAAAAGCGCCGATAAACAACTCACCCACCGATTGCTGGGCGACCACCGCAAAAATAATCGCCAGAATTGACGGCGGGATCAGGATGCCGAGCGTCCCGCCGGCCAAAATTGAGCCGCAGGCCAGCTCCGGATTATATTTTCTCTTGAGCATGGCCGGCAGCGCGATGATGCCCATGGTCACTTCCGCAGCACCGATCACGCCCACCATGGCGGCCAGAATGGTCGAGGCGATAATGGTGGCGGTGGCCAAACCACCCTTCAAACCGCCGAGAATCTTGTAGACCACATCAAACAGCTCTTCGATCAACCCGGCCGCCGCCAGCAC
>PVMK01181185.1_pt1 | contig 11942 bp, 9 predicted proteins | sample 1853481 | NCBI WGS metagenome assembly PVMK01 (sample SAMN08533507, study PRJNA380276) | Marine sediment metagenome, whole genome shotgun sequencing project. | reverse complement strand
CTGGATGTCACTTGCCACTTTTTCGGGGACATTTAGCTGTTCCTTTCACTTGCTTGTGTTATCTTTTCGTAACTTCTCAATAAATCCGAGAGAAATAATCGTACTTCTGGAGTGGGGTTCGGGTCCCGAATTTACATCTTTTCTGTTTCAAAAAACCGGCCGATATCTGACAGGGTGTGGCATATGGGCATCTCTGGCAGGCTTTGCATAAAAAGTTTTCCGTATCTGCTGGTTATGATCCTGTTGTCAAGGATGGACAGTATGCCCCTGTCTGAGCTGTTTCTTATGAGTCGCCCCAGCCCCTGTTTGAGGGCTATTATGGCCGATGGGATCTGGTATTCAAAAAAAGGGCTGCCCCCACGCCTGTCTATGACATTTATCCTGGCAGCGACCAGGGGTTCGCCAGGGGAATCAAAGGGAAGTTTGTCGATAATGAGGCAACTCAGGGCCTCTCCGGGCACATCGATCCCTTGCCAGAAGGAGCTTGTGGCCAGAAGAACCGAATGGATGTCGTTTCTGAACTCATCCAGCAGGGCCGTCCTCGGAGCGTCGCCCTGTTTGTGGACAGGATAGGGGATGTTATCCCGAATAATCCGATAGGCGATGTTCATGTTATAATAGCTGGTAAAGAGGACCAACCCCCTCCCTCTTGTCATTTTCAATATGTCCACGATCCTTTTTCCGGCGTGTTGACCAAAATTGGGGTCACTCGGGATGGGAAGATCTCTGGGAATGTACATCAGCGCCTGCCGGCCAAAATCAAAGTGGGAGGGATATATGGACTCGAGGGTCCTGTCATCGAGCCCGAGGCGCGAGCGAATATAATCAAAGTTTCCATTTGTGGAAATGGTGGCCGAGGTAAATATCACGGCCTTCAGCTTCTTATAAACGAGTTCATTCAGCCGTTCAGAAATGTCAAGTGGTGAGCAGTGGAGTAAAAGGCTCTTTTTTCGTCTCTCATACCAGTTGAGCCAACGAGTGTCCTTTTCCTTCAAGATCTCTTCCAGTAACCGGCCGAGTTCATCCGCCCTGGCCAGAAGTGTCTGGACCGTATGGTTTTCAAAGGCTCTGAGGTCCGGGTCTTCCCGAAGATGTTTGAGCTCTTTGACTGCTTCTCCGGCCGGGCCCTCTCTCAGATCCCGGAGGGTCTCTTCGTCCAAAATACCCTTTTCCGCACGGCCGTGAAAAAAACCCCGCAGATGCTCTGATGCTGCCCTGATGGCAGCCGATTGCATTCTTGTCTTGGTTTTGTCCGGAACGGACGGGTTCCTGTTTTCTTTTTCCAGGGTTTCTTTTTCCAGATCGCTTGCCAGTTCAACCAGTTGATTTGTGCTCAGGCTTTCTCCCAGATAGGAAGTTGCGATCTCCTCAAGCCTGTGGGCTTCGTCAAACACGGCCACCTGGAATCGGGGGATAATCTCCCCAAACCCCCCCTTCTTCACTTTCTGGTCTGCAAAGAAAAGGTAATGGTTTACAATGATGATCATGGCCCTGGCGGCCCTGTTCCGGAGCTTGCTTAAAAAGCACTCCTCCAGATACATACACTCAACACCCAGACATTGATCCGATGAGGACGTGATGCTGTCCCACAAGACATCATCATCTGCCAGCCAGGCGAGCTCTGATCGGTCGCCAAACTGGGTCTTGTTGATCCATTTTTCTATTCTAAACCGTGTCTCCTTGAGGCCCGGTGCCAATGGAGATGTCTGGGAAAAATATTGATGGTATCTGTTGAGGCAGAGATAGTTCCGTCGCCCCTTCATGATCATGGCATTGATTTCGAGACCTGTAGCATCCCTAAGAAGGGGTATGTCCTTGAGGTAAATCTGTTCCTGGAGGTTTTTGGTTCCGGTCGAAATTACCGTTTTTTTCCCGCCAAGGATGACCGGCACAAGATAACCAAAGGTCTTCCCGGTACCGGTCCCTCCTTCTATAACGGCAGGCAGCTCTTTCTGGAGACATTCCGCCACCATGAGGGCCATTTGGAGTTGAGCGGGGCGGAACTCAAAGCCTTTAAGGGCCCGGGCGAGCATTCCGTCTTGGCCCAGGATCTTCTGGATGGTAATTGGGGGGGGTGACATAAGGCTATATCAGATACCTAGATCAAACCCCTCTGTCTTGAGCTGGTCTTTTATCTCTTTTATATCGCGCTTTTCAGACATCATTTGGGTAATTTTGTTAAATCCTTTTTTGTCCCCAAGCATAATGCAGCCGATGATGAGGTTATTGTCGATGACTATTTTTTTATAAACCTGGTCATCCGTCACCACTTTGGCATCAAATTTCCCCTCTGCGTCGATTTCACCGGCCGAGGCGAGGTCCACACCGACCACTTTCAGGCTGTTGGCCATGGTGGTTCCTTTGTAAACCAAACCCCCGCCTGCCATATTTGTCCCGGCGATCTTTCCCTGCTCCATTGCAGCAGGCCAGATGCCATACGGCATACCCTTGAATTCCGCGACATCACCTGCACAATAAATATCCGGCTGGTTTGTCCGAAGGTGTTCATCGATCTTGATGCCTTTGTCTGTCTCCAGACCAAGGGACTGTGCAAGTTTTATGTTGGGGCGGACACCGGCTGAGATGACGACCATCTGAGCGTTCAGGTTTTCGCCCCCTTCCAGCGAAACACCCGTCACCTGACCGTCTCCGGTGATCTCCTGGGTCTTGGCGCCCAGCCGAAAAGAGAATCCCATCCCTTCCATGATCTTCTGGAGCCTCCCTGCCCCATCTTCATCCAATTGTCTTGGCAGAAGCCTCGGAAAGAATTCCACCACATGGACCTTGAACCCGAGTTTCAAGAGTGCATTTCCGGCTTCGAGTCCCAGGAGGCCTCCACCGATAAGCACCACGTCTTTCACCTTCTTTGACCAGGCCATGATTTCCCGGCAGTCCCGGATCGACCGTATGGCAAAGACACCGTTTGTTTCTGACCCCTTGATGGGAGGGATAAAGGAGTGGCTTCCGGTTGCGATCAAGAGCGTATCATAAGAAAGCTCCTCCTTGTCCCCGGTGACCACCACCTTCTTTTGAGGGTCGCCTCCGACAACGGACGATTGCAGCCTCAGATCTATTTTGTGATCCTTATACCATTCAGCCTTTTTTGCCAGAAGATCTTTCTCCTCGAGATCACCTGACAAATATTCGTTGAGCCTGATCCTGTAGTAAAAGGAAAGGTCCTCATTGGTGACCATTGTAATGGCACCCTCTTGATCCAGTTTTCGAATATTCTCCGCCGCAGTGGTCCCTGCAACGCCGTTTCCAACAATGATATATTTTTTCATTGTCAACACCTCCTGAACGTAAGGTTGGTGATTCCCAAAACACTCCTGTAAAGGTTGTCTGCGGGATGCGCTATCACTTTCCCTTCATGGTTTAACCCGCTCAATCCCTTTGCAATCGCCCCTCCAGATGACCTTATCTATCTTGCCGGCCTTGTTTACCTCAAAGTATGAAATACAATAATCCATAGAGGGATAAGAGCTTCCGACGACGTTTCCGAACACCTCGGATCGTTCCTTTCGGGGGTCAACCCGCGGCGGGTACTCAATGAGCGCGGAATGGGATAGGGGGTTGAGGGAATATTCATCTTTTGTCTCCACATATACAAGCACTTCCCCGCCGTCGGGCTTGTTAAAGGTCCTGCCGGGCTGGCCCCATTGTTCAACCAGGTCCTTGCTGTCATGGCCCACATAGGTTTGGCATAACTGGGAATATCCCTTACTGGTGGGCAAAGTGTAATTCCCGCACCCTCCGGCCGCCAATATAATAGATATGAGAAAAAACAATAATAATGGTTTTATATGTTTCATGCTATCCTCCTTATAGGCCCTCTTTTCTTATCTTATAGATATCAATGATAAACATCCCGCGTCCGGGCACCGGTAAGCCGGGCCCTTTGTGACCATGGCTTGAGCTCTTCAAAACATCTCCCTTATGTATAAAAAAAGCATGACGCCGGAAAAACCCAGCTTTAGTCCGGTACTCAGCATATTTCCCACAAAGACACCCCAGCCTGCCCGGAGTGCGCTTTTTCCTTTGCTCCCTACAAATAGCTCTCCCACAACCGCTCCCACAAAAGCCCCGATGATCATGCCCCATGGTGGAAAAAAAAGCAGTCCCCCGACCATCCCCACCATGGAACCCCACAGGCTTAATCTTGACGCGCCATATTTTTTTGCCTTTATAGCGGGCAGCAGATAATCTGAAATAGTCACCAATAGGGTCAGACAGGCCATTATAATCAAAAAGGTAGCGCCAAATGGTTCCCAGTCTTTGGCCCAGGAGATGATAATCAGTGCTAAATAGGCAAGCGGGGGGCCGGGGATGATGGGAAAAACGCAACCAAAGACACCGGCCAACGCAAGGAGTAATCCGAGAATGATCAATAACGTCGTCAATATTCAATACCGGTTGGACTATCCATTTCCGCCATGGTAGGATATCCTAGGAGACTGGGGGCCTGGCAATCACATACCCATGGCCTGTCTATACATCGAAGCCAGGGGGTTTGCAAGGGTATTTGCCCCCTCTGATATCAGCAAGCCAGGGCAATATAATATACAGTAACCGTTCACAGGTTCCCCGCCCTGCGGGATCTTCGACAGAGACTCAACGTTCAGGGTTAGGAACAAAGACAAAATTGAAGACCCTAAGTCCTTATAAAAAATGCTGGTTTTGCCACATAAGTGCCCATACGCCGCCAATTTTGAGATTGGGAATTACGAAGCCGGGTGGTTCTCACATACATACGCCTCCAAAATGGAGTCGGGGGCAAGAACGTAACCTTGAACCTCTGAACCTTTGAACCCCTGAACGGCTACAACATAGAAAAGACGTTGTTTTGTCTGGAAAGCTCTTTTTGAGGACTGCAACGGGCAGAATATGGCATCTCTCACCCTCAGGGCAATCACCCAAGAAGTTTGGCAGGATACCGGCCCTTGCCGGCGTGGATCTTCACGTGGCGGATGGTGAATTCTGTGTGCTGCTTGGGCCTTCAGGCTGTGGAAAGAGCACGCTTCTAAATATCATTGCCGGCCTGATCCCGCAGGACCATGGCACCGTGATGCTGGATGGTGAGCCGGTGGATCGGTTGCCCCCCCGGACCAGGGACGTGGCCATGGTCTTTCAGAGTTATGCCCTTTACCCTCATATGACCGTGGCGCAGAACCTGGGCTTTGGTCTTCGGATGCGTCGAACCCCCAAACAAACTATCCAAAAACAGGTCCAGGAGGCTGCCAGCCTCCTGGGGATAGAGGGGCTTTTAGACAGAAAACCGCGGGAACTCTCCGGCGGGCAGCGCCAGCGAGTGGCCATGGGCCGTGCTCTGGTGCGGCGTCCCAGGATTTTTCTTCTGGATGAGCCGTTGAGTAATTTGGATGCCCGTCTGCGTGCCAGTGTACGGCTCGAGCTAAAAGAACTACATCGTCAAATAGGGAGCACCATCATATTTGTGACCCACGACCAGGTGGAGGCCATGACCCTCGGGGATAGTGTAGTGGTCATGCGCGAAGGGACGATCCATCAAAACGGTCCCCCGGAAAAAATCTACTCACACCCTGCAGACACATTTGTTGCCACCTTTATCGGATCACCGGAGATGAATCTCTATCAGGGGAGGCTTGTTCAAGAAGAGGGTAACCCCCATTTTGAGGGGTCAGGTTTTTCCCTGCCCCTTACCGGTCTCAAATCCGGATTACCAACGGGTGAAGCGGATTTGGGGATCCGCCCGGAGGACATCGGGTTAGACGGAAGCGATGCCGCGGGTTTAGAGGGGTGCGTGGAGATGATCAGTGATGTGGGGTCTGAAAAATACATACACGCCCGCATGGGTCAGGAGCGGATCACCGTGCGCGTCCCCAAGGACTTTGTCTGCCGGGTTGGTGATATCGTCCCCCTGGTCATCGATCCCCACAAGGTACATCTGTTTTGCAAGGGTCTCAGCCTGGACGTGTATTAAGGAGAGACTTTACATCCACCTATCCGGCCTAAGAAGGATATCCGATACCAGATCTACCAGACCCCAGATGGCATCAGGGGCGAGGTGATTTTCTATAGAACGGTCAAAGAGGACGGAAAGATCCGGGGGAAATTCTTCATCCCCCTTCCACAGCAGATAGCAAAGAGGCACTTTGGGGAAGGCCCAGAACCTGTATGCAGCATCCCCCATATCCAGGGGTTCGCCCCCCAGTTGTTCCGCTGCCCGTTTAAAACCTTCCACGTCATTCCCATACCGCTCCAGCACAGACCTTATCCTCAATTCGTGGGGTCCCCTGAAGAAGTGGGCGCTTTTTAGTTCCTTTACGCTGACAATCCTGTTTCCGAGCGGCTCCGGGCCTGCGCCCAGTAAATATATCAGCGAGGTCAATTCCAAAAGGGGGCTCTTAAGGGGTATCTGCCCATTTGGAACTTTCCGAAAGAGACACCGTTTTTGTTTGTCGACCAGGATGTCCTCCTTCAAAAAGGGGAGAAGGAATCCTTCCGGAGGGTGATTTTTTGCCAGCGCCCTCATGCAAATCATTTCAGGATCCTTGGTCTCAAGGTCATTCCAGTGCTGGTCAGGGACCGTCACGCTGTTACCCGAAGGTGTCCTTTCCGACGGGGTCTCATTGGGTGGTCGTTTTTTCATGCTAATAAATCCTTGGTTAAGGCCCTGCACAAAAACAACTTCACATTTTCGCATCCCTGCTTCAGGCCGTCTTCGGTTGCGCCTCAATTGCAAAACCCTCGAAATAGTATCACTATTCCTCTGGTTTTGCTCAATCGGCACAGCCAAATCTGACCCAAATCCGGGCGCCAGTTCTGCGAAGTTATTTCTGCGCAGGGCCTAAAGGGAAATGGGTTTCAAACCTTGCAGAATCATTGCCCGAACCCCACTCCATATATCTTATTATTTCTTCAGGAGTTATTGAAAAGTTACCTGAAACACTCTCCAACCTTGAACCGTGAACCCTGAACCCCTGTCGAAGATCCCGCTACGCGGGGAACCTGAGCAGTGACAATATTTTTTGGTTTCGCAAATATGTCTCAATTTTTTCTAGCTCCCCGCCGATGACAGAAATCGTCCGGCGATCTGTTGCGCAATGAGGGGGGCGTTGCCGCCTGATCGGTTATTGACGATAACGTTTATTCCGACGTCTTCCCGGACCGCAATCTTCATCAGATCCGCAGTTTCCGTTACCATTTGCGGGTGCAGCATCCCATTCACCAGTTTGTTAAAAGGGTGGGCCTTTGCATAGGCATCCTCATAACGCATATTTCGCGGGGTCATAAGCCGGATGATGCAGCGTTTGCCTCCATTTAGAAATCGCTCCCCGGAAAGGCCAAACTGACGTAAAAGGGGGGGAAGCCATGTCCAGTGTGACAACACCTGCCCTACCCCGTATCTTTCAAAGACCTCAAAGAGGGGGGGCGACAGGAGGGTCTCGGTCCGCAGTTCCACATGGTAGCGGGTGTCCCTGGGGATTTGGTCAAAAAAGACATCCAGTTCTTCTGCTTGTGTTTGGGGTGATGACCGCTCCTCCTTTCGCTGGTATTCCTGTTCAAAGATAAGGCCGTCCAGCCAGGGTTCCAGCAACTCCAGGGCCGGTTCGTAGAATTGATTCAAGAAAATCGCCGGATCCAGATACTGTTCGTTTGACAGAAATTTACCACCCCGCCGCAGCTTTTTTGAAAAAATGACCTGGGGCACCTTTAGGATGATGCGGTCATCGCGACCAAGATATTGGCGGTAGGTGCGGAGCAGGTGAAAATTCCGGGTGGGTTGCCCGTCTTTACCCCTGAGGGGCCGGTAGAAGGTAAAATCCAGTTCCAATGTCCCAAAGTGCTGAAAATATTCCACAACGCTTTGGACCGGCAAGACCTCTTCTACAAAGCTTTCCCCCTTTACCCTCTTTACGCGGCTGTTTATTTGACCCGTGTAACGTTGCGGTGAATAGATCTGCCCGACCCACCCCGAATAGCGGTCGCTGGCAGTCCCCATGCGGACATTGGGGTACAGGTCGCGGAACTGAAAATGTTCCAAGCTTAAGACCTTTTTAGTATCAGGGGTCATGGTTATGGCCACGTCATCCTTGTTAACAACAAAAAGGCTTAGCGTCTTCAAAATTCAGGGGCTGTCCCATGACCGGGACTTCATATCCGGTTATCGCACCCCTTTTTACTTGACTGTAGCCGCTCAATTACCTATTTACCTCATTAGTCATTATTTATTGTATTTGTAACTACTCACGTAGTCAGGCTGAAGCTGTTTAGACTGAAGGCTGAAAGGGTCAGAAAAGCACGATTGCCGTACTTTGGCGGAAATATCTGAATTTTTGCATCAAACATGGCTTTAAAATGAGTTTTTTCCTAACAGTCTTCAGCCTTCAGCCTATCCGCCTGCGTAGTTACTTGTATTTTAATTACATCCGGGTGCAAAATGTCAACTAATTGAAAAAACAGACCCCTGTACCGATCCACCTATGACTATAAAAAGAGCCCTCATTTTCGCCCCTGTCATCCTGATAGTTTTTCTGCTGCAGTCCTATCTATGGGTACCGACCTATGACGAGCAGACAAAGGGGAATCCCCAGCGTCTCAACGAATATATCACGGCCTCCACCGGAGACGCGACCCTTTTGAACCCCATTCTTTCAACCGATGCCACAAGCAGCCAGATTGAGAATCTGATCTTTGACGGACTTATTGACTACAACGAGGAACTGCAGTTCAGGGGCCGTCTGGCCACGTCCTGGGAACTCTACGAGGAGGCCTATTTCTATGTAAACAGACAGGCCGACATTCCCGGCTCCAGTGAAAACGACGTCAAGGCCGTGTTGGCTGTCCTCAGAAAATCCATGCAGGCACCAGGATCTTTGGACCCGGCCCTAAAGAATTCCTTTGAAAATATCAAAGAGATCTCGATCGAACCGCCAAAAGATTTCAGCACCGTCAAACCGGAGAAAACTTCTCAAACAGACAAAAAGGCACGTGAGATAAAGATTCAGGTGAGGGCGCCTGCCAGGATAAAATTGAGCCTGGCTAAAGTAATTGAAAAAACAGACCCCTGTACCGATCCACCTATGACTATAAAAAGAGCCCTCATTTTCGCCCCTGTCATCCTGATAGTTTTTCTGCTGCAGTCCTATCTTTGGGTACCGACCTATGACGAGCAGACAAAGGGGAATCCCCAGCGTCTCAACGAATATATCACGGCCTCCACCGGAGACGCGACCCTTTTGAACCCCATTCTTTCAACCGATGCCACAAGCAGCCAGATTGAGAATCTGATCTTTGACGGACTTATTGACTACAACGAGGAACTGCAGTTCAGGGGCCGTCTGGCCACGTCCTGGGAACTCTACGAGGAGGCCTATTTCTATGTAAACAGACAGGCCGACATTCCCGGCTCCAGTGAAAACGACGCCAAGGCCGTGTTGGCTGTCCTCAGAAAATCCATGCAGGCACCAGGATCTTTGGACCCGGCCCTAAAGAATTCCTTTGAAAATATCAAAGAGATCTCGATCGAACCGCCAAAAGATTTCAGCACCGTCAAACAGGAGAAAACTTCTCAAACAGACAAAAAGGCACGTGAGATAAAGATTCAGGTGAGGGCGCCTGCCAGGATAAAATTGAGCCTGGCTAAAGTGGACCAGGATCTTTTCAAAAACCTCGAATCGGTCTTGGGGAACGCATACTTCTCTTCCTTTACAGGCGTCAAATTCCTGAGCGCATCGCCTCTGGTGGACAAGGAAAAACTGGCGGTCTATGCACGGGAACTTCTTCCCCCAACCGAACACAACCCGGTCCTGATCTTTCATCTGAGACCCAATGTCAAGTTTCAAGACGGCCACGTCTTTGACGCCAATGATGTGAAGTTTACGTTTGACGCGATCATGAATCCCAAAAGCCTCTCACCAAGGATCGCCGATTATGAACCGGTAAAATACGTTGAAGTCATCGATCCCCAGACCGTCCGCATTGTCTATAAGCGGCTCTATTCACCGGCATTCGGTACATGGGGAATGGGGGTATTGCCGGAGCATCTCTTAAATCAGGAGGCGCTCAAAAAGGAGGCCCTTCGACTCGGGGAGGACCCTGAGACCTTTTCCCTTCGCCAGAGTTCCTTTAATCGCCACCCCATCGGCACCGGTGCCTTTGTGTTTACGGAATGGAAATCCGATCAGTTTATTAGTCTTACCCGTTATGAAGATTATTGGGAAGGTCCCCCTAATTATAAACGTTTTACGTTTCGTATTGTACCTGATCTGTTGACCCAGGAGCTGGAGTTTTACTCGGGGACCCTGGACAATTACGAGGTCCAGCCACACCAGGTGAAGCGTCTGGAAAAAGATCCCCGGTTTCAGAGTTTTTCGGGGATCTCTTTTGGCTACTCCTACATTGGCTACAACATGCGGCGAAAGCCCTTTGATGACCCAAGGGTCCGCAGGGCACTGGGAATGGCCATCGATATCGAAAAAATCATTGACTATGTCCTTTATGGTCAAGGAGAACGGATAACCGGGCCCTTTGTCAAACAGACCGACTACTACAATCATCATATCAAACCCCTTCCTTACGATCCCGAAGGCGCCCTCCGGCTGCTGGGCGAGGCGGGCTGGAAACGGAACAAAAAAGGGTGGCTTGAGAAGGATGGCAAGAAATTGCAGTTCACGCTTATTACCAACAGCGGCAATGATATACGGAAGGCCATCCTGGCGATCGCCCAGGACGCCTGGAAAAAAATCGGGGTCGATATCCGCACCGACATGCTTGAATGGTCCGTTTTTATCCAGGAACGCGTGCATAAGTTAGACTTTGATGCTCTGATCCTCGGGTGGGTCATGGGTGTTGATCCTTATCTCTACCAGATATGGCATTCCTCCCAAACGCATCCCAACCAGCTCAATTTTGTCGGATTCAAGAACAAGGAAGCAGACGACCTCATTGTCAGAATCAGACAGGAATATGACCACAAACGACAGGTGGAATATTGCTATGAACTCCAGTCAATCATCGCAAATGAGCAACCATACACATTTTTGTATGTGGGTAAATGGACGGCTGTTCTGGATAAACGGATTGTGATCAAGGACCTGGACCAAGGCGGAAACATGCTCTACAAAAAGATCACGCCGACCAAAACGGGGAATTACACCTTTCATTTTAACCGGTGGATAAAAATCCCGGAAATGCCCGAAATGTCACAGGGTGGGTAGCTAAATGGGTGCAAACCCAACCCGGGTAAACCGGAACCGAACAGGTTTCTGCATGAGGATGGGGAAATTTCAAACCCCAAATAACAAATAACAAACAAATTCCAATGACCAAAATTCAAAATTCAAAACCACAATATGACCTTGAAGAAAGGACCTTTAAGTTCGCTAAAGCTGTCAGGCTTTTTGTTAAAACCTTGCCGAAAACAATTGCGAATATCGAAGATGGCAAACAATTAATCAAATCCTCCGGCTCAACCGGTGCAAATTACAGGGAAGCTAACGAGTCGTTAAGCAAAAAGGACTTCTTGATGAGGATCAAGATAAGCCGTAAGGAAGCGAAAGAAAGTGCCTATTGGCTGAGGCTTATGTATGAAACCAATAATTTAAAGAATTCTCATGATGCTCAAGGTTTGATCCAGGAGGCAAATGAATTAAAGAAGATATTTTCATCAATTCTGGAAAAATCGAAATAGTTTCAGTCCTTGGAATTTTGAATTTGTGATTTGTTTGTAATTTGGTGCTTGTCGCTTGGGATTTGTTTCTCTGAAGGGTGAAATCTTCAGGGCCGTTAGCACTAAACCTGCAACCCGAAACCCGGAACGTCCAGTTCAAGGTATTGCCTATGGTATCATTCATCGGACGGAGCATCATACAAAAGATTGTCACCCTCTTTTTTGTTTCAGTGGTGTCATTTCTGATCATCCATCTGGCGCCCGGAAAACCGAGTCAGATAGATCCGCTCAA
>PVMK01156087.1_pt1 | contig 11942 bp, 11 predicted proteins | sample 1853481 | NCBI WGS metagenome assembly PVMK01 (sample SAMN08533507, study PRJNA380276) | Marine sediment metagenome, whole genome shotgun sequencing project. | reverse complement strand
GATTGAGGCCTCACTTGCAGGATCAGAGGCTGGCCACTCACGCGTGAAGATCAGCAAGATTGATGATCCCGGTAAGTATGACAGAATAAAGAAGGGTCTGAAAAAGTTCAATATAGACGGACTGATTATAAGCGGCGGTGATGACACGGGAAGTGTTGTTGTGGACCTTTCCGGACAGGGCATTCCCTGTGTGCATGTTCCCAAGACTATGGATCTTGATCTTCAGCCGTACAGTGTGGGCGGTGATTCCGCCATTAACAGGATCGCCATATTCACACGCGACCTGAAGACCACCGGTATGAGCCACAATCGCATAATAATCATGGAGGTCTTTGGAAGGTATGTAGGCCACACCGCTTTTCGCGGAGGTATTGGGGCGGAAGCTGATTGCATCCTTATTCCGGAAGTACCGGCAGATTTTGATATTGTGTATGAGCATATGAAAAAGACCTTCTTTGCACGAATCGAAAGAAGTGATGTAAAGGCCGGGACGTATGTCATCGTTGTTGCCGAGGGACTGTCAAATGCAAACGGTGAGATGCTCTATGATGAATCTGCCGGGTTGATGCATTTGGACACAAGAAACTGGCAGGGGCAGGCAAATATGTAAGACAGCAGCTTGAGAAGAGGTTGAAAGAAGATCCTGAAGTTGAGGCATTTATGAAGAGGACAGGGATGTATGTACCGGGTATATACAATATTCCTGAAGCAAGAGAGGTCACTCCAGGGCATCTTGTGAGATCAGGCCATTCCTCAGCCTATGATGTTAATTTTGGATACAAGGCCGGGGCCGGCGCAGTCATTCTCCTGACTGCAGGGAAAATTGGCAATACTATTACCGGGGTAGAGGGGAGTGAAGTTTTGTATATGTCCACATCAGAAGCAATTAAGAGACGGGAAGTAAATATTGAGGAGCTGTCATTGTTTGAGAGCCTGGGAATCTGCTTTGGCCGCAAGCCAGAAGAGTTTAAGCCTGTACTGCGTGAAGAACACAGATCAATTGACAGGGCAATGTAATGAAAGTAAGAAATAAATAAGCAAAACTCACAATCAGGGGGAAAAGCTATTTATATGTAACTGTTTAACATAATGTTACTTTTGGAATTTTATATTAATCTCTTTTGTTATACCAGATACTCAAACCTTTCCCTGAACTCCGCTGCAGTCATTTTAGCGACCTTTGCCATCTTTGTGATAGCCGGAGGGTTGAAGTCCTCTTCTTCCAGCCTTATCATGTACTGTCTTCCAACGATGTAGGGATCGGCTTTAATATTTACATGCCTGATCCGGGTTCGTTGTGTTGAAGGATCAATGATGCTTTTCAGTGAAATTGGTTTTAACTTGCCTTCATAAAAACTGATCAATGCACCGGACTTTCCCTTTAAAAGATGTTTAACCGCACTATATCCGAGATTTCTTGTATACTCTGCGTCAAAGGGAATGGGGTCTGCAGCCCTTAATTCATAACCGATGGTTTTGTGAACGATTTTCATATTCAGTCCCCGGGTAATCAATTCGTTGTGAACAACATGCTGCATAATTCTTCCGAGCTGAATCTCTGATAATCTTAAAAGCCCTCTCTCATCGTTTTCAAGCATTTCATAACGGGCAAGATCTTTTATGTCCATCTTGCCTGAGAGACCTTCAGCAAGAAGTGCAACGCCGTATGTGTATCCACATGACAGCCGCTTAATAATTGAGCTTTCGAGGATATCAGCTACTTTGGAGAACTTTAATTTTTTCTCCTTGAATTCTTCAGGGATCAGAGTTAGTGTTGCTCCAGCTGATTTCCCTATACCGAGCGTAAGGTGACCGGTATTGCGCCCCATGGTTGTTATAAAATACCATCTGCCTGTTGTACGTGCATCTTCAATTATATTTTCAACTATTTCTGTTCCCCAGTGCCGGGCTGTTTCAAATCCGAATGTAGGAGCACCGCCAGGGAGAGGGAGGTCATTATCTATGGTCTTAGGTACATGCACTATAGATATTGCACCTTTTGTTCTCTTTTCGATTTCTCTTGCAACATAGGATGTACCATCACCGCCGATAGTGATGAGATAGTTGATTTTCAACTTCTTCAGGGCCGAGACCATCAGGCCAAAGGCCTTCTTGGTATCATCAGGGAAATCTCTTGATATTCTAAGAATGGACCCTCCCTTGCTGTGTATAGGCCAGGCATTCTTGTGGGTCAGTTTCATGGTTTTGCTCGTGTCTCCGCGGAAGAGCCATTTAAATCCATCCAGGATGCCAACTACTTCCATTCCCCTGTTAACTGCCTCAACAGTTGCAGCACTAATTACTCCGTTAATGCCCGGGGCAGGTCCGCCTCCTACTACAATTGCCAGTCTTTTGCTCATGATCGGTCCTTTGGTTACGGTTTTTATTTAGTTGGAATTTTAAGTGATTATAAATGATTTGGCAAGAAGTTAGTAATGTGATGTCAAGCCAAAATTAAAATGTCCGGTTTTTACCAAAATAGAAATGTCCGGTTTTTATGTTTGAATAACTGGTAGTTCTTTTGGTTTAATTCCCCGCCAAGGATGATTTGCCGCAGGTATATATTTTTTCTTCTTTTTTCGGATAAATATAAGCGGTTTCTTCTGCTCCCTATGCGGTCTTTCCGTGATTTCTTTGAATCTTAAACAGGTGCTTCCATGTTTAATTTCCATTTTGCCATTGATCTTTTCCTCAACCATGACCCTCCTGGCATCTGTTTTATCCTTGATCTGATAAAGCTTGCTCTTATGTGCTACTGTAGAATCGTTCCTCAGTACCCTTTCTGTTTTGATACAGAGAATGCTGTCAAGCTTGATTCCTTTCGGAATCTGCCTGTGAAGATTGTTCTCTTGACTGGGCTTAACGCGAAACTTCCTGTTGTATAGGGGTAAATATTTAACCAAAAACTTATTGGCCTCCTCTATCGTGCTTATCCCTTTTAATCTCATCTCTTTTATTACTCTGTCCTGAAATGTTCTGAACAGTCGTTCTATCCTGCCTTTGGCCTGTGGGGAATGTGCATGTATTACTTTTACTCCCAGCTCTTTCATTGCTCTTTCAAACTGGCTTAACGGCTCGCTCCCATCAATTGCTTCTTTTACCGACAACTTGGCAGGGGACTTGTAAGTTGTATGTTTATCAAGGTACACACTCATAGGCAACCCGTACTTTTTAGCATATTGCATGAAGCTGTCCATTGCCGGAATTGTTCCCTCATATTCATAAAATCGCCCAAATACATTGCTCGTTGCGTCATCAATATAGCCCATCAGTACACATTTAGGCCCTCTGCCTTCAAACCAGTCGTGATGGCTGCCATCAATCTGGATCATTTCACCAACATAATGTTTCCGCTCTCTCCATTGACGATGCCCTCTTGTCTTCCTGACTTTCTTCCAATCCCCAGACTCTATAAGCCACAGCCGCAGGGTTTCATCACTTATGTTGATATCTTCTATCTCTTGAAGCTTCTCTGCCGCAAGGGTTGGTCCAAATCCTTTATATTTCTCTCTGTAAAGCTTTATTACCTTGTCCCTTATTTTCATGGGCAATTTCCTGCCCGATGACTTGCCTCTGGATTTATGACCTATTCCTGCATCTCCTTCAACTTTTACCCTCTTGATCAGCCTCCTTATCTGACGATCACTTAATGTGAGCATCTCCGCTGCTTTGATTTGCTTTACTACTCCATCCAGCACCTTCCTGATTACGTGTAACTTCCTCAACTCCTTCTGACTCAACATGATAATGTCCTTTTCTGCCAATCTGTCCTCCCTTGAAATAGGACAGTTTAGCATTCTCAAAACCGGACATTTCTATTTTGGCTAAATAGGACATTATCATTTTGGTATTACAGAAGTTAGTAATGTGATTAATAAAAGAGGGTATCACATGCCTTGCATATAAAAAAAGGGCGACTAAAGAAGTCGCCCCTACAAATCAATTAATTTCTTGATTATGCTTTATCAGCAGAGCCCAGTACATTTATGTTTTTATGCATGTAAAGTTCTTTTAATGCGTCTCTTGCCGGGCCAAGGAATTTCCTTGGATCAAATTCAGCAGGTTTTTCAACAAAGACCTTTCTGACAGCAGCGGTCATGGCCAGTCTTCCGTCAGAATCGATATTGATTTTACATACTGCTGATTTAGCTGCCCTTCTGAGCTGGTCTTCAGGAATACCGACAGCATCTTTCAGCGCGCCGCCATGATCATTGATAATTTTGATTATATCCTGAGGTACGGAAGATGAACCATGCAGCACAATAACAAACCCGGGAAGCTGCTTCTCTATCTCTTCAAGTATGTCAAACCTGAGAGGCGGAGGAATGAGCATGCCTTCTTCGTTTTTTGTACACTGATCGGGTCTGAATTTGTTAGCACCATGTGAAGTGCCGATAGAGATGGCCAGGCTGTCGACACCAGTACGGTTAACGAATTCGATCACCTCTTCGGGCTTCGTATATGTTGATTTCTCAGCAGACACATCATCTTCAACACCTGCCAGTTGTCCAAGCTCTCCCTCAACCGTTACATCATGCTGATGTGCATATTCAACGACCTTTTTGGTCAGCTCTATATTGTCATCAAATGAGTGATGGGAGCCGTCGATCATGACCGAAGAGAACCCGTTATCTACACAGTCCTTGCAAAGCTCAAAGGTATCCCCATGATCAAGGTGCAGTGCTATTGGTATTTCATATCCCAGCTCTTTTGCATACTCCACAGCGCCTTTAGCCATATTTCTGAGAAGCGTTGAATTCGCATATTTTCGGGCACCTGAGGAGACCTGCAGGATTACAGGTGATTTTGTCTCAACGCATGCCTGTATGGTCGCCTGCATCTGCTCCATGTTATTAAAGTTATAGGCCGGGACGGCATATTTGCCCTCCATTGCTTTTTTAAACATCTCGTTAGTGTTGACAAGTCCTAAATCCCTGTAGCTAACCATATCGTCTTTCTCCTTATGATGATGATTTATTTATGCTAAAGGCAGACAGCCTTTGTTTAATTTCTTTTAATAAAGTGGATATACAAGCCATTGTATCATAAAAGGTAAGAATGGAAAAATAAAAAAACCGGAAACAAAAATATCATGTTTATTGATGATGTTTTTTGTACCGGATAATAAAGGTTATTAGATTTATTTGGCTATAACTTTGTCTGAGACTTTCAGGACTGTTTTGTCGCCATTGTCGTCGGATATGTGAGCGCCCTCAATATCCTGGCCGGCAATAAATTCCTCGTTCATTTTATAAGCAATATCGTCAGGAAATTGCCTTGGAGGATGCTTCATAAAGTAAGCAGAAGGTGAATAGAGCACGCCTCCCTTGCCTCTAATAAGAGCAAGTTTGCAGCACCTGATCGCATCTATTGACACCCCGGCAGAGTTTGGAGAATCCTCTACAGAAAGCCTGAGTTCAATATTCATCGGCACATCACCAAAGAGTTTACCTTCCATGCGTATGAAACAGAGCTTGTTGTCCTTCTGCCATGGCACATAATCGCTTGGTCCGATATGGATGTTTTCAGGATCAAGCTTTGTGTTGAGGATTGACTGGACCGCTTCGGTCTTGGATACCTTTTTTGAGGCCAGCCTGCTTCTGTTTAACATATTCAGAAAGTCTGTGTTGCCGCCCGTATTGAGCTGATATGTCCTTTCAATCTTCACGCCCCTCTTATTAAAGAGGTCCGCAAGGGTCCTGTGTGTGATTGTGGCTCCAAGCTGGGCCTTTATATCATCACCAATGATCGGGAGCTTTTTCTTTTTGAATTTATCAGCCCACTCTGGATCGCTTGCGATGAAAACAGGCATGTTATTTATAAATCCTATGCTAGCCTCAAGTGCACAGTCTGCATAAAAGCGTGTAGCCTCTTCTGAACCCACAGGCAGATAATTAAGGAGCATTTCAGCCCCTGATGATACTAATTGATTTATTACCTCTTCCTTTGTCGGCTCTTTGGCATCACTTAAGAGAAAGGTATATTTTTCTTCATAACTGCTCATGTGCTCGGAAAAACCGTCAAGGATTTTACCCATGCTTACTTTTACCCCTGTTGAAGGCATGTCGCTGCAAAATACAGTCGTGTTGTTGGGGGATGCAAAAATCGCCTCGTTGACATCGTTGCCAACTTTTCTCTTGTCAATATCAAAAGCAGCAACAATTTCTATATCATTGGGCGTGTAACCACCGATGTCCCAGTGCATCAGTCCGATTGCGTTTGAGCTGTTTTTTGTTTTGTAAAACTCAATACCCTGAAGTAATGAACTTGTACAGTTACCTATTCCAGCAATAGCAATTTTTATTTTATCCATAATTCATTACCTCCTTCACACAATAAAAATTCGGACCTTAGTACTATATGTCCGTAATAAAAAAAAAGCAACTGAATGATTGTAAGAGCGTTTCATTACAAATCATATCAAAAAGTGATGATTCAATCAACCAAAAATATCATAACTATGATATACGAGTCGCTTTATACTTGCAATATGTATATCTAATGGTATAATATTTCTTGATGCCGGAGGTACTTGAAGAGACGGTAACGTCTCAAAACGAACTACAAGAAAGCAACGCAGTACTCCTGCCAGACTCAGGAACCAATTCCGAGTCAATAAACGGTGTTCACTTTAAACTCCCTGCATTTGAAGGCCCCCTTGATCTTCTTCTTCACCTGATCAGAGAAAATAAGATAGACATTTATGATATTCCCATAGTAGATATTACCCGCCAGTATATGGTTTATATAGAACTTATGAAGGAGCTTAACCTTGAGATAGCTGGTGATTTCCTGGTGATGGCTGCCACACTTATATATATTAAGTCCAGGACCCTCCTTCCTCCTGCTGAAGAAGAAGCTGAAGAAACTGACGAAGATCCCAGATCAGAACTGGTCAAAAGGCTGCTGGAATATCAGACCTATAAGGAATCCTCATTAAGTCTAAGAAAAAGGGAAGAAATATGGAAAAATGTTTTTTACAGGGGTCTGCCTGACAAGAACGAGTTTGAATTTGAGCCTGAGCCCGTGCTTTTTGAAGCAAATGTGTTTGATCTGATATCAGCCTTTCAAAAGATGCTTGAAAGGGCCCCGGAGCAAAACCTTGAAATTACCCGTGAGACCCTTACAGTAGCGGACAAAATCAGCTACATCTTAGAACGGATTGAAAATGTCGATGGTGTACGCTTTGAAGACCTGTTTGAGGAAGGATTCACAAAAGTTACATTGTTGGTGACATTTCTTGCGGTGCTTGAAGTTGTCAGGCTCGGACTTGTAAAAATATACCAGGAAAGTGCATTTGGCCTTATCTGGTTAATGAATCCTCAGAAACAGGGCGAACAGGCTTCAGCAGGGGCAGAAGAGGAAGCCCTGACTGAAACAGAAAATAATTAACGGTTGTTTTTTATCTCTTCAATGGCTTCTTTGACGTTCTCTCTGACCATATCATGATCATCACTCAAGGCTTTTTCCAAATAAGGCAAGGCATCTCTGTGACCGATAATACCGAGTAAACTGGCAGCATCACCCCTGATAGTGACATTATTATTATTTAATAATTTTGCTATCCCAGGGATTGCATCAGGGAGTTGGTGGTTTTCCAGATCCACAAGAGTTTCGACAAGGGCAAAGGTACCGATTCTGACCCCCATTCTTTCATCACCAATCATAGTACCGATGTAAGGATAATAACTTTGGTCAAGCTTGAACATATCAATAATATTTTCAAGGAAACCATTTTCCATGTAATCCGTAATCATTCTAATTGTTTCGTCTATTTTCTGATCTTTATCCATAAGAACTGATTTAAATTAAGAAACGCCTATTTAATTCAACGGATGAACAGGATTTAACTATTTGAGGAGTCAAGGATTGGGACATTCGTATTTTGTAGAGTTCAGGCTTGCTATCTGACTATTATTCTTCCCTTGCCTTTTTCCACCTCACCTATAATCCGGTAAGGCATTTCCCCCTTTTTTGCGACTTTGTCAAATTTCTTTAATCCTTCCGGCGGAAGAGATATCAGTAGTCCTCCTGAGGTCTGGGGATCAGCAAGAGCTAATTTGTCCCCGCTGGTAATAGTTTTATCAAAGCTGGTGTTGCTGATGCAATAATCCAGGTTGTTTCTTGCTCCTTTAGGAACTGCACCGGTTTCTGCAAGGTCCTTTACTTTTTTCATGAAGGGTACTTTTTCATTATCGATAATCAGGTTAATTTTTGAACTTTTTGCAATATTCATCCCGTGGCCCAGCAAACCGAAGCCTGTGACATCTGTTGCTGCATTGGCCCCTGCTGATACAGCAGCCTTTGAGGCTGTTTTATTTAGAGTTAACATGGAGTCAATTACATCTTTTAAGTACTGCTTTCCGATTTTTTTCTTTTTGACAGCAGATGTAATAATGCCTGTGCCAAGGCTTTTAGTGAGGATAAGGATATCACCCGGCCTTGCACCTGCAACCTTCAGTATTACATCCTTTTCAACTATGCCCGAGACGGCAAACCCGAATTTCAATTCATTGTCTTCAATAGTGTGTCCGCCTATTAGACATGCATCAGCTTCATTCAGTTTGCTGATCGCACCCTTTAAAAGCTTCCTGATAGTGGCTGAATCATAATCGCATGTGGCAAATCCCAGTATGGCAAGAGCGGTCAGAGGTGTTCCACCCATTGCATACACATCGCTTACAGAGTTGGCAGCACATATGGCCCCGAATGTATAGGGGTCATCAACAATGGGAGTAATGACATCAACAGTCTCTACCATCAGGGTATTTTTATAACGATAGACCCCTGCGTCATCACCAGGACCGACAACAACACCACGGTTTTTGCACTTATAAAGGTCTGACAGTATTTCCGATAGGTCCGCCGGACCTAATTTGGCTGCTCAGCCTCCGGCTTTGACCTTTTCTGTTAGCTTTATATTTTTCATATTTGATTATATTACTGAAATGATTTTGCCATGTCAAAAGTAAGAACAGGTTTTGACTTTTGTCGTATGATTACTGCATATTACATAGTTATGATCGACCTTCATACACATAGTCTTTTAAGTGATGGTGTGCTGCTTCCAACAGAACTGGTCCAGAGGGCCAATCACGCCGGATACAGGGCACTTGCCATCACCGACCATGTTGACAGATCAAACATAGACTTTGCAGTTCCAAGGTTAGTTGAAGCCCTTGATGAGCTGAAAGATCACACACCTGTTCAGGCGATTCCTGGAGCTGAGGTTACCCATGTTCCCCCGGCCCTTGTTGGTACACTTGTTCAAAAAGCCAGAGAGCTTGGGGCCAGGATAGTTATTGTGCATGGTGAAACAATAGCAGAGCCGGTTATAGCCGGGACAAACAGGGCAGCCATTGAGTCAGGCGCAGATATCCTTTCACACCCCGGCCTGATTAGTATGGAGGATGCCGTACTTGCCAGAGAAAAGGGAGTGGCCCTTGAGATAACGGCCCGCAAGGGGCACAGCCTGTCGAACGGTCATGTAGCAAAAATTGCAATGGCAGCCGGTGCTACCATGATTATAAATACAGATGCACATGCGCCTGAGGACCTTATATCGCGTGAAAGAGCGGCTATAATATTACGGTCTGCAGGCATTCCAGAAGAAAATATAGAGACGATCTTTGCGAATTCGCAAAAGCTGGTCGATAATGCAGGGAGGGGTTAGATGCCTAAGGTAATAAAGAAAAAAGCAACAAAGAAAAAGGTGGTCAAGGAAGATGACGTCAAGAGTGCTGCTTTCCAGGCGCTGGATGTTATAAAGGAAAGACAGAAAGAGGTCATCATTGGTGTAGCTGTAATTGCCACTATAGTTATTTTATTTATTATTTTTTCATTGTATTCTACCTCCCAGTATAAGAAGGCCAGTACGCTTCAGAGCAATGCAAACAATTATTATTATGGACTTACAGATGCAGAGGCACCTGAAGATCAAAGACTCAAAAAAGCTATAGACCTGTATAAGCAGTCACTAGAGATTAAAGCAACCCCCATTGCGCTGTTTTATCTAGGCAATTCCTATTTCAAGATGGGTAATTTTGAAAATGCTAAAACAGAGTACAACAGATTTATAAATGATTTTAGCGGAGACGAGCTTATACTGCCGCTTGTTTATCAAAAACTTGCGTCTTCTCATTTCAAAACAAATGAAAATGACAAAGCCCTGGACGCAGTCAGGAAACTTTCCACCCTGAATAATGGGATTTTCAGAGATACTGCACTGATACTTGAGGCTAGATATTATGACAGCATTGGTGATGCTGATAAGGCCACGGCCTTGTATCAGGAGATCGTTGCTACTTTCCAGTCTTCTCCCTGGAGTGCTGAGGCTGCATCAAAAATAGTAACAGCTACAAAAGAGACTGTTGAAGGAGAAGCTCCGGCTTCTGATGTTAAAGAGGCAGAAAAGACAGAAGCTTCGACAGCGGAAAAGTCTGAAGGAACAGCAGTAGAAAAACCGGCAGCAGAGAAGAGTAAATAATTCAGGTTAAGTACTGTTGTATTTTTTAACGCTGTTTTTTAATACGTCCAGTTCCTTCCAGTCATATCCTTCATAAAGGGAACTGAACACGGAGTTGTTGGTCAGGAGAGGATCAATATTCTCATCGATTATGCCGCGATCAATTAAATCATTCCAGCATTTAGTGCCGGGAATGGGTGAGAACTCGGTAAGGTTAATTCTTACATCTAAGCCCTTTAGAAAATTGATGCCTTCTATAACTTCAGCTAATTCCTGCCCAGGCAGGCCATACATTAAGTAAACCCCTATATTCTCTTTTGTAAATCCCGCAGCCTTTAAACTTTTTATACTTTCCCGAAAAGTGCCTGATGTGATCTTACCCCCTGTTTCAGTCTGTCTGTTGGTATCAACAGTTTCAAGGCTTACTCTTAGAGTGGTGAATCCCGATTCCTTTAAAAGATTAGCTAATTCATTATCGATAAATCGTGAATGAACACCATTGGGGCAGTGAAATCGCATAGACATTCCGGAGTTTATAATTTCTTGAAGTATAATTTTTAGATGTGAATCAGCATTTACAAAAAGGGCATCATCATAAAATGCAAAGTCTCTGACCCCCATACTGTAAAGCTCTGTTATTTCCTTTAAAATCTCTCCGGGAGGGCTTTGCACAAACCCCGGAGCAAGGGATGAAGATGCACAGTAAGAGCAATTGTACGGACAACCTTTGCTAGTCATTAAAGGGGCAAAGGGATAAGACTTGTACAGGCCCATTTTGTAGTATGGGCTTTGTCTATTGTTTTTATTAAGCTTCAGACCAAAGCTCTGCATGATTTTTACAATATCACTGTTAATGGGACCTGTATAGATATGGTCTGCCCCGGAGATATTTGCAGCATGTTCTTCACATAGACTCGCATATACGCCGCCTAGTATTACAGGGACATGAGGGTGAAGATCTCTGACCATCTCAATTACCTTCAGCACCCCGGGATACCAGTAAGTCATGATAGATGTAACAAATACCATGTCAAAGGGAGTGTGTTTATTTAGCAGATCTTTAAAGTCATCAGTTGCAATACCGTACCGAGCGAAATTCCTGGGAACAGCCTTTAGAATGTCCGGCTTTGCAATAATTTTTCTTGGGAACTTGCCTGTCCCGTATCGCCTGTTTGTTTTGTAGCTATCAGTACAGTCGATCAGATTGATATCAATGTCATATTGACTGAGGAACTCGGCAACCTGAAGAAGACCGAGCGGTCTTGACCAGAGGTTTACAGCAGAAAAATCATAAATCCAGGGATTGATAAGGAGCAATTTAGGTGTCATATTTTTATTTATATTATCATGCCTGCTTTAGAGCATGTTTGCAGATTTGTTGATAACTTTCGTTATGGTATAATCACTTCATAACCTAAATACTAAATATACCTGAATAGGGGGATAACACCATGAAAAAATATTCAATATGTTTGCT
>PVMK01147960.1_pt1 | contig 11942 bp, 10 predicted proteins | sample 1853481 | NCBI WGS metagenome assembly PVMK01 (sample SAMN08533507, study PRJNA380276) | Marine sediment metagenome, whole genome shotgun sequencing project. | reverse complement strand
GATTCCGATCTCAGAATCCATACAGAACCCCCTTCTGTATGGATTCTTCCGATCTCAGAATCCATACAGAACGTAACGCAGGTTGGCAAGCAGGAGGTAGAAGACAAGCAGATCCTCACGGAAGACGAATTCTGGGACTTGACCGAGAAGGCTCGTGAGGAAGGCGACACGAAATTCCGGGCTGAAATCGGTGCCGAAGCGGCGCGCACGATGTTGAGCCAGCTGAACGTTGACAAGCTGAGCGAGGAATTGCGGGTCGAGGTAGCGAACGAAACAAGCAAACAACGCAAGCAGCGCAAGCTGAAGCGGCTCAAAGTGCTCGATGCAATCCGTCACAGTGACGAAGATGTCGCCAAGCGGAATGATCCCGAGCACATGATCATGGATGTCATTCCCGTGATTCCGCCGAACTTGCGGCCGTTGGTCCCGCTGGACGGGGGTCGATTCGCCACGTCGGATCTGAATGATCTGTACAGGCGCGTCATCAATCGGAACAACCGGTTGAAGAAGCTCCTGGAGATGCGTGCGCCGGAAGTCATCCTGCGCAACGAAAAGCGCATGTTGCAGGAATCCGTCGATGCTCTGTTCGACAATGGGCGTCGAGGCAAAGCGATTCGTGGCCGGGGCAAGCGGCCACTGAAGTCTCTGTCAGACATGCTCAAGGGCAAGCAGGGCCGGTTCAGGCAGAATCTGCTCGGCAAGCGCGTAGACTACTCGGGTCGGTCCGTCATCGTGGTCGGTCCGGAGTTGAAACTGCACCAGTGCGGCCTTCCGAAGGTCATGGCCGTCGAATTGTTCAAGCCGTTTATCATCCACGAGCTCGAAAAGCGTGGCGATGCGGAGACGGTGAAGCGGGCGAAGAAGCTCGTTGCGCGTTATGACCCGAAGGTCTATGAAGTTCTAGAGGACATCATCACCGCTCATCCGGTGTTGTTGAATCGCGCGCCGACTCTCCATCGTTTGGGAATTCAGGCGTTTGAGCCAGTGCTGGTAGAGGGGAAAGCCATCCGGATCCACCCGCTGGTCTGCGCGGCCTTTAATGCGGACTTCGATGGCGATCAGATGGCTGTCCATGTGCCCCTGTCGTTCGAGGCGCAGCTTGAAGCCCGAATCCTGATGCTGTCGTCGAACAACATCCTCAAGCCGTCGAATGGCAGGCCGATCACCAGCCCAAGTCAGGACATGGTGCTGGGGTGCTACTTCCTCACAAAGACACCGTTCGAATTCGAGAAGCGTGTCGCCGCAGGGGGGTTGATGCACTTCCAATCGGCCGAAGAGGTCGAATTGGCGCTCGCGAACGGAACGCTCCAGACCCCGAAGGGGACACCGGATTTTCACAGGCCAGTGAGTTATCTGAATGATGGGGAGTGGATCGATACGACAGTCGGTCGCATTCTATTCAACGCGATCCTCCCCGCCGGTGTACCGTTCAAGAACGATACGATGAACAAGGGGTCGTTGAATGATCTTGTCTTCGAAACGTACCGCAAGACCGGACTGCGTTCGACGACTACTTTCCTTGATGAATTGAAGGACCTTGGTTTCCGGTATGCGACGCTCGGCGGCGTGTCTGTCGGCATGGAAGACATGGTCATTCCGACAGAAAAAGCGACGATTCTCGCCGAAGCCCAGACCCAGGTGGATCGGTTCACCAAGGCCTATCACAAGGGCGTGATCTCATTCGGTGAGCGCTACAACAAGGTGATTGATGCGTGGACGCATGCGAATAACGATGTCGCTGATGTGATGATCGATTCGCTGGCCAAGTCGGAAGACGGCTACAATCCGATCTTCATGATGTTCGATTCTGGTTCGCGTGGATCGCGTGACCAGATTCGCCAGCTTGCAGGCATGCGCGGCTTGATGGCCAAACCGCAGAAGAAGCTGACAGGTGGAATCGGGGAGATCATCGAGAGCCCCATTCGCGCGAATTTCCGCGAAGGCCTCAGCGTGCTCGAGTACTTCATTTCGACCCATGGAGCCCGAAAGGGACTGGCAGATACGGCGCTGAAGACCGCTGACGCTGGCTACCTCACTCGCAGGCTTGTCGATGTCGCGCAGGACGTGACTGTCACCATGGAGGACTGCGGCACGGTGCTCGGCCTCGATGTTTCTGCGCTCAAAGAGGGCGAGGACATCATCGAGCCTCTGCGAGAAAGGGTCATTGGCAACGTCGCGCGAGATGACATTGTCGATCCGATCAGCGATGAAATCATCGTCAAGAGTGGTGAGATCATCACCGAGGCAGATTCACGGGCGATCGAAGAGGCTGGGTTGCAGTCTGTCCGAATCCGCTCGGTACTTACCTGCGAGAGCCGGAGAGGGATTTGCCAGAAATGTTACGGCCGAAACCTGGCCACGATGGAAATGGTGGATATCGGTGAGGCAGTGGGTATCCTGGCGGCTCAGTCGATTGGTGAGCCTGGGACCCAGCTGACACTCCGCACATTCCATATCGGAGGAACGGCAGCTCGCATTGCTGCGACGACTCAGCGCAAATCCAAGTTGGAAGGCACCATCGGATTCGAGCGCATCGTGGCGGTTGAGACACCGGATGGTGCCATGGTGGTGACGAGTCGTGAGGGCCAGATCCAGATGCGGACGGAAGGGGACCGAGTCCGGTCCCGGCTTGCAGTTCCGTATGGTGCGACGTTGCACACCGAGGACGGAGCAGAAGTGAAACCCGGCGACTTGCTGTTCAGTTGGGATCCGTACTCGGAACCGATCGTTGCCGACCATAATGGTGTGATCAGTTATAACGACATCGTGCCCGAAGAAACGTTCCGCGAAGAGCTTGATGAAGCTACGGGCAGGCGCCAGCTGGTGATTATCCAGGACCGCGACAAGAAGCTTCACCCGCGTATCGAGATTGTTGACGCGAAGGGTAAGAAGCTGCGTGAGTTCATCGTCCCGGTGGGTGCCCAACTTCTCGTGCGAGACGGCGAGAAGGTCAAGCCTGGCGACACGCTGGCCAAGATCAGCCGTGAGGCCTACAAGACTCGCGATATCACCGGGGGTCTGCCGCGCGTGGCTGAGTTGTTTGAGGCGCGTCGACCGAAAGACCCGGCGACGATTACCGAAGTTGACGGTCGCGTGAGCTTTGGTGGCATCAAGCGCGGGAAGCGCGAGATCCTCGTTGAGATGGAGGGTGGCGGTGATCCGCAGGTCTATCAGGTGCCCGTGGGTAAGCATCTCAGGGTGCACGAGGGAGACATGGTGCGGGCCGGCGATCGGTTATCCGAAGGGCCGGTGAATCCGCACGATATTCTCCAGGTCAAGGGTGCGCGGGCGGTGCAGGAGTATCTCCAGGACGAGATCCAGGAGGTCTACCGACTGCAGGGCGTTCGGATCAACGATAAGCACATCGGGTGCATCGTTCGGCAGATGCTCCAGAAGGTTAAGGTCACAGATCCCGGAGAGACCGAGTATCTCGAGGGCGAGCACGTTGACCGGATGGAATTCCGTGATCATACGCGGATGACCGTCGAGGCAGGCAAGCAGCCCCCGCGTTCTGAGCCGGTTCTGCTTGGCATCACGAAGTCCAGTCTCACTACGGAGTCATTCATCAGCGCCGCCTCCTTCCAGGAGACAACGCGCATTCTGACAGATGCTGCCGTGCACGGTGCCAGGGATCAACTCAAGGGTCTCAAGGAGAACATCATCATCGGACACCTGGTCCCCGCGGGCACGGGAATACATCGCTTTCAGGATGTGGAATTCCTCGTCGGCCAGCCCCTCCAGGAGGAGTTGGATTCGATGCAGCGGTCGAGCCGGAACCCGCTGTTCCCGCCGGTGGCTTGTTCGCCGAACTGCGCGGAGATGCAGAGCCGGTAGCGGCAGAGGCAGGGGGAGAGATCGAAGCCAGCTGACTCGGGCTCAGGTCGGTTCCAGACACACGGATTGCGAGCATGCGCCTGCCTTCTTTTGAGGGCAGGCGTTGCTTGACATCCCTCGCCAGGTCATCTACTATTTGCAGTCTGCCGACTAGACGTTCGGCAACCGTTTATTGATGGGGCAATGTTGCCCCGAGATGGTATTCACCGCTTCTCCGGCTTCGCACTCGGGCGCTGCGTGTGCGAGACACCTGGAGGGCGGTTTCTGACGCATGGGGTCTAAGGCTGACCGCAGCAGGTTCTGCGCTTCGGCTCTTATTAACGGAGCCTTCGGGTTTCAAAGCACGTAAACGACGCGACACAGGCGGCAAGCAGGGATATGCCCACAATCAACCAGTTGGTTCGCAAAGGGCGGGTAAAGGCCGAGAAGAAGCGCAAAGCGCCGGCACTCGAATCCAGTCCGCAGAAGCGAGGTGTCTGCACGCGGGTCTACACGACCACACCGAAGAAGCCGAATTCGGCGCTTCGGAAAGTTGCGCGTGTTCGACTGACCAACGGCTACGAAGTAACAGCATACATCGGCGGCGAAGGACACAACCTGCAGGAGCACAGCATCGTCCTGATCAGGGGCGGTCGGGTCAAGGATCTGCCGGGTGTGAGGTATCACATCATTCGCGGAACACTGGACGCATCCGGCGTTTCGGACCGACGGCAGGGTCGCTCCAAGTACGGAACCAAGCGTTAACCGGCCACGAGACGGCGATTCGGTTGATACCGGATGCCATCTCGTGAAGAACGGACAGAAGGGTCGACCCGGCCGCTAACAGGCCGGGTTATCTGTTCAAGGAAGGGTATATGTCACGCAGGCAACAGGCAGTCTACAGAGAGCCCCCGGCAGATCCGAAGTATGGGAGCCAGGAAGTCACGCGCTTCGTCAATGTGTTGATGCTTGACGGCAAGAAGTCCGTGGCGGACGGGATCTTTTACGAGGCGATGCGGAAAATCGAAGAGAAGACGGGGCAGCCCGGACTCAACGTGTTCCGTCAGGCACTGGCAAACGCGAAGCCGGTACTTGAAGTCCGGAGTCGGCGGGTTGGTGGAGCGACATACCAGGTTCCGATGGAAGTCAATGCTCGTCGGCGAGATTCACTCGCCCGACGCTGGCTTGTCAGCTTTGCTCGGGGTCGGAGTGGCAAGTCGATGTCTGATCGGTTAGCCGGTGAGTTTCTTGACGCCGCGAATGGTGAGGGCGGAGCAGTCCGCAAGAAGGAAGATGTGCACCGGATGGCGGAAGCGAACAAGGCGTTCGCCCACTACCGCTGGTAGTACGACATCCGCGATTCGATGATTTTGATTTCGACGACGTGACGCGAAGATAGATATAGAGATGGCACGCACAACACCGCTGAAAAAAGTTCGGAATATCGGCATCATGGCGCACATTGATGCCGGTAAGACAACCACGACCGAACGAGTCCTCTACTACACGGGCCGCACGCACCGTATGGGCGAGGTGCATCACGGTGACGCCATCATGGACTGGATGGAGCAGGAACAGGAACGCGGCATCACGATTACGTCGGCTGCCACGACCTGTTACTGGTCGCAAGAAGGTGAAGAGTATCAAATCAACATCATCGACACTCCCGGCCATGTCGATTTTACGGTAGAGGTCGAGCGGAGCCTTCGCGTGCTGGACGGCGCGGTTGCCCTGTTCTGTGCTGTCGGTGGTGTGGAGCCGCAATCGGAGACGGTGTGGCGCCAGGCAGACAAGTATGGCGTTCCGCGGATTGCCTTCGTCAACAAGATGGATCGCGTAGGCGCGGACTTCGCCAACGTGGTCGAGATGATGCGTGATCGACTTGGTGCCAATGCGTATCCGGTGATGTTCCCGCTCGGTGAAGGCGAGCTCTATACCGGGCATGTGGATCTGATCAAGATGGTTGAGGTGGTCTACGATGAGGCCTCGCTCGGCGTCAACTGGACGGAGGGCGAGATTCCCGAGGCTCTTCGGGAGCGTGCGGAGACTCTGCGCCACGAGTTGATCGAAGCTTCCGTGGAACATGATGAGGAATTGCTGGAGCACTATCTCGAAGGTCGCGAGCTTGGCAAAGATGAAGTCCGTCGGGCCGTAAGAAAAGCGACTCTGGTAGGAGCGATAACTCCGGTACTGTGTGGCGCGTCCTTCAAGAACAAGGGAGTGCAGCGATTGCTGGATGCGGTCATCGACTATTTGCCGTCTCCCCTTGATGTTCCGCCTGTCATTGGTCATCTGCCGAATCACGACGAGCAGTTCGAAGAAAGAGCAGCCGACGACGATGCACCGTTCGCGGCGCTGGCGTTCAAGATCATGACCGATCCGTTCGTCGGACGATTGACCTTCTTCCGAGTCTATTCGGGAACGATCGAGGCCGGTTCGCACGTCATGAACGCGACCCAGGGCAAGAAGAAAGAACGCATTTCGCGCCTCCTTCAGATGCACGCGAATAAGCGTGAAGAAGTGGATGCGATGCGGGCGGGCGACATTGGAGCGGCGATCGGCCTGAAATCCACGAAAACCGGCGACACGTTGTCGGACGCGGATCGGCCCATCATCCTTGAGTCCATGAGCTTTCCCGAGCCAGTGATTCGTGTAGCTATCGAGCCCAAGACGAAAGTCGACCAGGACAAGCTGTCCGAGGCTCTGGCGAAGCTCGCTGAGGAAGATCCCACGTTCCGCGTACATACGGACGAAGAGACAGCCCAGACCCTGATCAGCGGGATGGGTGAGTTGCACCTTGAGATCATCGTCGACCGTTTGCGTCGCGAATTCAAGGTGAACGCGAATGTAGGCCGCCCGCAGGTGGCCTATCGCGAGACGATCCGGTCCGGTGCGAACAAGGTCGAGGGCAAGTTCGTCAAGCAGAGTGGTGGCCGGGGGCAGTACGGGCATGTCGTAGTCAACATCGAGCCGGCCGAGAAGGGCGCAGGTTTCGTGTTCGAAGACGCGATTACGGGTGGCTCAATTCCGCGCGAATACATCAACCCCGTGCAGCAGGGGATGAAAGAGGCGATGGAATCGGGAGTTCTGGCCGGGTATCCGTTGATCGATATTAAGGCGACGCTGATCGACGGTTCGTACCACGACGTGGACTCAAATGAGATGGCGTTCAAGATCGCTGGCTCGATGGCCCTGAAAGAGGCCGTTCGCCGCGGTGATCCAGTCTTGCTGGAGCCGATCATGGATGTCGAAGTCGTAACTCCAGATGACTATCTGGGCGATGTAATGGGCGACCTGTCGAGTCGTCGAGGAAAGATTGGTGGCATGACGCAGCGGGCAGGAGCGCAGGTAATCGGCGCATCGGTTCCGCTATCGGAGATGTTCGGGTACTCGACGACGCTACGTTCCCTGAGCCAGGGGCGGGCAGTCTACTCGATGCAGTTCGCGAACTACTCCCAGGTGCCGAAGACAAAGGCTGAGGAAATCATCGAGGGTCGCAGCTAAGCGGTCCCGCTTGTATCGGAAATTTTAAGGAGCGACGTCGAGATGGCGAAGCAAAAGTTTGAGCGCACAAAGCCGCATGTAAACGTGGGAACGATTGGTCATGTGGACCATGGAAAGACGACGTTAACAGCCGCGATCACACAGAACCAGGCGGCAAAAGGCCTGGGTGAATTCGTAGCGTTCGATCAGATTGACAAGGCACCGGAAGAGCGCGCTCGTGGGATCACGATTGCGACGGCGCACGTGGAGTATGAGACGGAGAACCGTCACTATGCGCACGTGGACTGTCCGGGGCATGCCGACTACGTGAAGAACATGATCACGGGTGCGGCACAGATGGACGGGGCGATCCTGGTAGTGTCGGCAGCAGACGGACCGATGCCTCAGACAAGAGAGCACATCCTTCTCGCCCGCCAGGTAAACGTACCGTACATCGTGGTCTTCCTGAACAAAGTAGACATGGTGGACGATGAGGAGCTGCTGGACCTGGTGGAGCTGGAGGTCCGGGAGCTGTTGAGCGAATACGACTATCCTGGTGATGATATTCCGATGATCCGTGGCAGCGCGCTGAAGGCGCTGGAGGCCGCGGACACAGATGCGACACAGTGCATTGATGAGTTGATGGAAGCGCTGGACTCGTACATCCCGGGGCCGGAGCGTGAGATCGATAAGCCGTTCCTGATGCCTGTGGAAGACGTGTTCACGATTACGGGCCGCGGGACGGTGGTGACGGGTCGTGTGGAGCGCGGAATGGTGAAGACGGGCGAAGAGCTTGAGATGGTGGGGCTCGGGTCCGAGAAGAAGGCCGTGGTGACGGGCGTGGAGATGTTCCGGAAGATCCTGGACGAGGGTCAGGCCGGCGACAACGTCGGGCTGCTGCTGCGAGGTGTAGGCAAGGAAGAAGTAGAGCGCGGGATGGTGATGGCGAAGCCGGGCTCGATCAAGCCGCACACGAAGTTCAAGGCGGAAGTGTACGTGCTGACGAAGGACGAGGGAGGGCGGCATACGCCGTTCTTCAACGGCTATCGTCCGCAGTTCTACTTCCGGACGACGGACGTGACGGGATCCGCCACACTGCCGGAAGGCGTGGAGATGGTGATGCCGGGCGACAACGTGAACATGGACGTAGAGTTGATTGCGCCAATCGCGATGGAAACAGAGCTGCGCTTCGCGATTCGCGAAGGCGGCCGGACCGTCGGCGCCGGCGTCGTCACGGAAATCACGGAATAAGGCGGAACTCATGGCAGAGAGAATCCGGATTCGACTTCGCTCGTTCGATCCTGCAGTGATCGACCAGACCGCCGCGGACATTGTCCGTGCGGCTGAGAAGACGGGTGCATCGGTGAGCGGTCCGATCCCGCTGCCCACGAAGAGACAGCTCTACACTGTTCTTCGCAGTCCGCACGTGGACAAGAAGTCACGGGAGCAGTTCGAGTTGAAGACGCACAAACGTTTGATCGACATCTATGACACTCGCCCGCAGACAGTGGACGCGCTGACGAAGCTCGACCTGGCTGCTGGCGTCGATGTCGAAATCAAGGTGCAGTAGACCATGGCAGGATTGATAGGCAGAAAGATCGGGATGACCCAGATCTTTACAGAAGAGGGCAAGGCTGTCGGCGTTACCGTGCTGGAAGTCGGTCCCTGTCCCGTAGTCCAGGTGAAGACGACCGAGACTGACGGCTATGATGCAATCCAGTTGGGGTTCGGTCGTCGCAAGGAAAAACGAGCGAAGATGCCGACGGCTGGTCACGCTGCACGTGCCGGTCTCGACTACGTTCCCGAGATTCTTGCTGAGTTCGCACCCGAGCAGGGCCGCGAGTACGAAGCGGGCGAGCAGCTTACAGTGGATATATTTGAGGTTGGCCAGCGCGTGAAGCTCAGCGGTCGCACGAAGGGCCGCGGGTTCCAGGGCACCGTAAAACGCCATGGCTTCGCGGGTGGACGGGCGTCGCACGGCGGCAGCTCTGCTCTCCGGAAGCCGGGATCTATTGGCCCCGGAACGGATCCGTCCCGAGTGATCAAGGGTCGGAAAATGTCGGGTCAGATGGGCGGCACGGTTCGCACGGCAATGAACCGGAAGATCGTGGCGATTGATGCAGAAAAAAACCTCCTGATGATCCAGGGTTCGGTTCCAGGTGCACGCAATAATGTCGTGCTGATTCGCTCGGCCTGAGCGCAACGTAGAGATTCGACGAGTAGAGGGCGGGATGAACGCGAAGGCATACACAGCGGCGGGCGTGGAACGGGGTGACTCAGTGAGTCTCCCCGCCAGCTTGTTCAATGGCATAGTGAATGAGTCTGTGCTTCACCAGGTGGTGACGGCACTCCTTGCTCACAAGCGTCAGGGCACACACAGCACCAAGACTCGACAGACGATTCGGGGTGGTGGAGCCAAGCCGTGGCGCCAGAAAGGCACCGGTCGGGCGAGAGCCGGATCGAACCGTTCTCCGCTTTGGCGCGGAGGTGCCGTGACATTCGGGCCACAGCCACGGGACTACGCACCGCAAATCCCGCGTAAGCTCAAGCGGCTCGCGATCAGCTCGGCACTGAACGCACGGGCGGCAGATGGAGCTGTTATCGCGGTTGAGTCGATGGCGATGGATGCGCCGCGCACGAAAACAGTCGTCGAGTTCATCAAAGCGGTGAAGGCCGACGGAAACGTCATCGTGCTTACCGATGGCCTCAAGCGCGACTTGTACCTGTCGGCGCGAAACGTACCGGGTGTCCTCATTCGACCGTGGGGAGAGGCTTCTGCCTACGACATCTTGTGGGCTGATCTCGTTGTGGTCGAAGAGACTGCTCTCACGAACGGTGACTCCACTGCTGAGGAGCAGGCATGAGCCGGCTGCCGAGAGAGGTTCTGATCCGTCCGCTGATTACTGAGGAGAGTTCGATTCTCCAGGCGGAGCAGAACAAGTACACATTCGCCGTTCATCCGAGCGCGACGAAGATAGACATCCGTACGGCGGTAGAGACGATGTTCGACGTTTCTGTGTCGAGTGTTCGCACCATGAACTGCATCGGCAAGGATCGCCGGGTAGGACGCAGCGTGGGACGCCGGCCGGACTGGAAGAAGGCGATCGTCAAGCTCGCTGAGGGCGAGACGATCGACATGTTCAGGGGAGTCTGACCACATGGCGCTCAAGAAATTTCGACCGGTAACGCCTGCGAATCGATTCCGATCTGTCTCTGGATTTGACGAGATCACGCGATCGACGCCTGAGAAGTCGCTCACGGAGGGGTTGAGCAAGAAGGCGGGCCGCAACAACCGTGGCCGTATCACGATGCGGCGGCGTGGGGGCGGACATAAGCGTCGCTATCGCAAGATCGACTTCCGGCGCAACAAGACCGGCATTCCTGGTACCGTGCGAGAGATCGAATACGATCCGAATCGCTCCGCCCGTATCGCGCTGCTTTTCTATGCGGACGGCGAGAAGCGTTACATCCTGCACGCTCGAGGAATGGAAGTCGGTGATGTGATTGTTTCTGGACCGGGATCTGAGCCGAATCAGGGGAACAACCTCCCGCTGTCCGAGATCCCGCTGGGTACGACGGTCCATTGTGTTGAGCTCGTACCAGGCAAGGGAGCGCAGATGGCTCGCTCTGCTGGTGCAGCCGTACAGGTGATTGCCAAAGAAGGCGACTACGTCACGTTACGGCTTCCAAGCACGGAAGTCCGTATGGTCCGCGCCGATTGTAGTGCGACGATCGGCCAGGTCGGCAACGTTGATCACGAGTTGATCCGATCAGGCAAGGCGGGTCGCTCTCGCTGGCTGGGTAGGCGACCGAAGGTACGCGGCGTGGCTATGAACCCCGTTGACCACCCACTGGGCGGTGGTGAAGGAAAAACTTCCGGAGGCCGTCCGCCGGTTTCTCCATGGGGAGGCGCGGAAGGCAAGAAGACACGGAAAAAGAAGAAGGCGAGCAATCGTCTCATCGTGCGCGGCCGCCGTCGCGGCAAAGCCACGACGTAGCGGAAACGGAGATCACGAAGCATGGCGCGTAGCATCAAGAAGGGTCCGTACATCGATGAACGGCTCTTGGGTCGGATCGAGCGGATGAACAAGTCGGGTGAAAAGCGGGTCCTCAAGACTTGGTCTAGGGCCTCGACAATCAGTCCGGAATTTGTCGGTCACACAGTGGCCGTTCATAACGGAAACAAGTTCATCCCCGTGTACATCACGGAAAATATGGTTGGTCACAAGCTCGGAGAGTTCTCCCCGACGCGGATGTTTCGCGGTCACGGTGGAAAGCTTGCCGACAAGCGGGGCCGGCTCTAGGCCGTCGACGGCAACGAGGAGATCAGGGAAATGCACGGGCGAGCGATCGCGAAAAATATTCGCATGTCAGCCAGGAAGATGCGGCTGGTGATCGGCGAGATCAGGAATCGTGACGTCAACGAGGCGTATTCGATTCTCCAGTTCTCGAAGAAGGCCGCAGCGGAGCCGATTGATAAGGCGTTGCGCTCGGCTGTGGCCAATGCGGTCGATAAGGCAAACCTGAGCGGCGAGACATTGGACGTTGATTCATTATTCGTCCGCGAGGCCTATGTGAGCGAGGGAGCGACGCTCCGCCGATTTCGTGCTGCCGCTATGGGGCGGGCTGCACCAATCATGAAGCGC
>PVMK01156942.1_pt1 | contig 11943 bp, 15 predicted proteins | sample 1853481 | NCBI WGS metagenome assembly PVMK01 (sample SAMN08533507, study PRJNA380276) | Marine sediment metagenome, whole genome shotgun sequencing project. | reverse complement strand
GCACAAGCATACTTTGCCATAGAGGTTCCAAGGGGAGGAATAACGAGAGTGATCCTTATGCTAACGATTTGATAATCGGATATGCGAATTTCTTACATAAAAAACAGCGAAGACGAACGATTTATGTACTGGATTCAAAGACTTGATTATTCCGGTGAGTTTAGATTCAGCCATGCTGCTCATTATACCCAAAATTCAACAATTCCATTACTTAAATCATTCATTTTTGCTGTTTTTTAGGTACGAAATTCGCAATTAAAATTATCCGCTCGTTAGCAGCAGAATTGCTCTTGCAAGATCTCCCTTTGCTTCCTCTAAAGCATTTTTAGCTTTTTCTTCATCAACACCAGCTTGCTGACTAACCAATTGAATATCATCATCAGAAAATATTGGAACTTCAAGTTCCATTTCCTCATAGCTATCTGCCGTAACTGTGAAAATTGAATTATCTTGTGCCTTCATCTCAGTAACGGATGGTTTTGAAATAATGATTTCTTTTTTATCTGTCTTGATAATTACTTCTTGAACATTAGGGATCTCTTTCATATCAAGACCCATTTTATCCATCATTCTTCGCATTTCGCGGTTACCGCCTCGCATCATGACGGTATTTCTCCTTTACGACTTTTTAAACTATCCCTGACTTTTACTGCCACACCTCTTTCAAAATCAACAATCATTTCTGAAGAAAGAACTGCTCTACCTACTGCAATTACCTTATTTTGAAACATCACAGGTGTATCAGAAGCAATTTGGATATTTTTTCCACACCAAATAACATGTTTGCAAAAAACAGAACGCCCTTCTGAGACAAATGGTGCAGCATCTTTATTTATCTCAAGACAATTTTCTTTGAATTTTTTACTTTTTAGTAATAATTGTGCAAAATAAGGAGTTATTGCTAAACCTCCATCAATTCTTAATGTACAAAGTAATTTTTCATGAAAATGAACTGTTCTAATTCTGCCAGTTTTTTTTGAAAAAATTATTTCAATGTCCTTTGGTAGAAATCTTGATACTCCCTTTCCAAACAATGCATCAATAGTTTGCCTAAGTTTGAGAAGATTATCCATATACACGAAATAGATCGATTCTAAATATTAGTTCAGTGTTTTCACTTATGCTTAAGATTAAACTATATAGATAAGATTTTTTTCTTTAGATTATGGATGAAAGAGAAGAAACTAGAAAAATTCAGTTTACTGGTAAATCTTCATACATAGTTTCTCTACCTAAACAATGGATAATGGAACTCGGTTTAAAACAAGGAGATCAAATAAGGATGGTACGAAAGGGAGCATCCACATTAGAACTGTATCCTCCAAAGTTTGAAACAAGATTGCAAAAGAAAGAAGATGCAACAATAGAAATCGGTATTGAGGAGAAAGCCTCATCTATTGTTAGAAAATTAATCTCTCTTTACTTTTTAGGCTACAAAACCATTAATGTCAAACCAAAATCTGGAAGATTTAATCCAAATCAACGGACCGCAATAAAGGAAGCAGTTAAAAAAATGTTAATGGGTTCTGAAATTATCTCAGACTTTACAGGAGGAATTACCATCCAAGTTTTGGTAAATCTTTTAGAACTTTCTGTAGATGGAGCTTTCAAAAGAATGATTCATCTTGCAAAATCAATGTCAAGTGATGCGATTTTGGCAGTAAAAGAAAATAATTTAGATCTTGCTCAAGAAGTTATTAATACAGATGATGAAGTAGATAGATTTGGATTCTATATTATTCGACAATTAAAAATTGCCATTCAGAATGAACATATGCTAAAAGAAATGGGATTTAGAAATGCCAGAAATTGTCTTGGATATAGACTAGTTGTAAAAAATATTGAAAGAACAGGAGATCATGCTACCTTTATTGCAAAGGATCTTTTAGAATTCAAAAAACCTGTAAAAAAAGAAATTCTCGATAAGATTCAAGAAATGCATGAATTTTGTCTGAGTGTTTTGGATGATTCATGTTTGGCTTTATTCAAAGAAGATTATGTTCATGCAGAGCAGATAATTGAAAAAACCTTTGAAATCACAAAATATGAGAAAAAAATTAGAGATGCTTCAAAATGTCTAAAGGATGATGAGGAAATTTACAGAATAAGAAGGATGACTGAGAGCATTAGAAGGATTTCAGAATATGCCAGTGATATTGCAGAAATCGTGCTAAATATGAATATTGAAAAAGCTCTAAAGAAAAGTACGTAATTTTTTTGAAAGGAAAGATAGTCAGGTTTTAATTTACGATAAAATAAATTAATTAGAAAAATGAATTCTGCAATTTTAATCACGTATGATAAAGAAGATGTAATAAACGAGGCAATGGGTTTATGCGATGCCGCAGGATATCAAGTAGTACATACTATTACACCAAAATTTCTAAAGAAACGAAAATATGGAATTAGTGGTGGAATACTGGAAAAACTGGAAGAAGTTACTGAAAAACTTAGGCCAGATGTAATTATTTTTGATGAAATTCTAAAACCCAGTCAAAATTATAATCTAGCATCTGTACTTCATATAGAAATTTTAGACAGAGAAGCTCTAATTCTTGAGATTTTTGAAAGTAGATCTTCTAGTTCGGAATCTAAATTGCAAGTAAAACTAGCTCAGTTAAGATATGAAATGTCAAGAGCAAAAGAAAAAGTACGTTTGTCTAAAGCAGGAGAGCAACCAGGATTTGGTGGAATTGGACAATTTGAAGTAGATGTTTACTATAACGATATCAAACATAGAATACAAACTGTAAGATCAAAATTAGAAAAAGCTGGTAAACAAAGAGAACTACATCGTCAAGGTAGAAAAAGACAAGGATTCAAAATCATGTCTTTGGCAGGTTATACCTCTTCAGGAAAAACAACATTATTTAACAAATTAACTGGAGAGTCAAAAAAACAAAGTAAAGAGTTATTCACAACTCTCTCGACCACCACAAGAAAATTAATAATAAATCAGGAGCAATTTTTAATTGCAGATACAGTTGGTTTTATCAGCAAATTACCGGCTTATATGATAGACGCATTCAAATCTACCTTAGAAGAATTAATTTACACAGATATTATTATTCTCGTAATTGATGTAAGTGATTCATTATTTGAATTAAAAAAGAAGTTTGCAAGCTGTATGCGTACATTAAATGAGATAGGAGTAGAACAAAATAAAATAATTTTTGCGTTAAATAAATCAGATTTAGTGTCAAATTATGAAATTCAAGAAAGAGTGAAAATTTTAAATTTAACAGATAATAAAAAATGGATTTCAGTGTCTGCCTTGGTAGGAAGAAATTTGAATGAATTAAAAACACTGATTAAAAATATCATTGAAAATCAAAGTTCACCAAATTTCAAAGAGAGTACGGTAAAGGAGTCTAATGATTTCTATGGTAATTGAAGTAGCCAGAATCGGTCAAAGAGTTGTAAGAGATGATAGAGTAACTACCCATGTAGCTTTAGTTGCAAGGGCATTTGGGGCTAAGAAAATTTTAATGACTGAGGTAAATCCAGATATTAAAAATACCTTAGAAAAGATAAACACTACTTGGGGTGGAGATTTTTCAATAGAATTTATTGACAGTTGGAAGCCTATTATAAAAATGAAAAAAGAAAATGGCTTTAAAATTGTCCATCTTTCAATGTATGGAGAAAAAATTAATGATATACAATCTGATCTTAGAAAAGAAGAAAATTTGCTAATTGTAGTTGGTGCTGAAAAAGTACCTAGAGAAATTTATGAATATGCAGATTATAACATAGGGATTGGGAGCCAACCTCATTCTGAAATTAGTGCTTTAGCCATACTTTTGGATCGTATTCAGCAAGGTAATCAATTTAACAAAGTATTTCCAGATGCAAAAAGAAAGATCATACCCACAAAAAAGGGCAAAACCGTAGTTATGAAAGAAACAAGGGATTAATAATAGAATACAGGTAGTCATTAAAGTTGGTAGACAAGTACGAAGATCCCTTTGTAAGAATCGCTTCTATGATTGGTGGTGATGAATACCTAAAAGTTGCTAGATCACTTTTAAAAGCTGAAGATGCAACTGATGAAGAAATTGCTAGTTCCACAGGTCTCAGAATAAACATGGTTAGAAAAGTACTATATGATTTATTTGGAAAATCATTGATAACTGGAATAAGGGTAAAAGATGAGCGAAAAGGTTGGTTTGTCTATAGATGGAGAACTAGACGAGAAGAAGTAGAGCACTTTATTGAAAATCAAAAAAAGAAAATTACTGAAAGATTGCAACAAAGATTGGATTTTGAGAATTTCTCAGATTTTTATCATTGCGGCAATGAAGATTGTTCTCGAGTAACATTTGAAGATGCCTTAGAGGGAATGTTCAAGTGTCCTTCCTGCCAAGACGTTTTGAATTTAAAGAAAAATGATAAATCAAAAAAGGCATATGCAAAGAAAATTGATGAGATGAAAAAAGATATGCAGCAAATATTCTAAGTAAACTTTACAAAGTGATTTTAAATAATTTAATCTGGAAATCTTTTAGCAAAGAAAATTTTTGATAAAGCGAATATAGATAAAGAATTTTAAAATTTGGGGTTTCCTATGAGAAAACCTCCACACTAAATTAAATATGAGTAATAATTGGAAAAGATCCTTGGATCAAATTACTACGATTAATCCAGCAACTGGTGAAGAAATTTCAAAATTTACCCCAATGGATAGAAATCAAGTTTTTCAATTAGTAGGTAAAGCAAAACGGGCTTTTCCAGAGTGGAAAAAAGACTACGAAAAGCGTAGAAGTTATATTTACAATTTAGTAGAATATTTGAAAAAAAACAAGACTGAACTAGCTAAAATTGTCACCTCTGAGATGGGAAAGGTTCTCAAAGAATCTATAGGTGAAGTTGAAAAATGTGCATGGGCCTTAGAGTTTTATGCTGATCATGGAGATAGTTTTCTTTCAGATGAAGTAATAAACACAGATGCCCGAAAAAGTTTCATAACCTTTGAACCAATAGGAGTAATTGGTTCTATTATGCCATGGAATTTTCCTTATTGGCAAGCCCTAAGATTTGCGGCACCATGTTTGATGGCAGGAAATGTGATTGCGATGAAACCATCTAGAATAACTCATCAGTCTGGTATTGAAATTGAAAAAGCTTTTACTGAATCAGGTATTCCAGATGGAGTATTTCAAACGGTGATAGGGAGTGTGGATAGTGCTAATCACCTCATTGACTCTGACGTAAATGCTGTTACCTTTACTGGAAGTACAAGTGCAGGTGCAAAGGTTGGTGAACGTGCAGCCAAGAATTTAAAAAAATGTGTGCTGGAACTTGGAGGAAGTGATCCATTCATAGTATTAGATGATGCAATAATAGAAAAGGCAGCTGAAGGAGCAGTTAAGGGGAGATTCATCAATTGTGGACAAAGTTGTGTTGCTTCTAAAAGATTTTTTGTTGGAAAAAATATAGCCGATAATTTTATTGAGTTGTTTATAAAAAAAACCTCTCAATTAAAAGTTGGAGATCCTACATCTATTGAAACTGATGTGGGCCCACTTTCTAGTAAAGAAAGTTTAGAAACAATTTCAGGAATTGTTGAGGATGCAAAAGAAAAAGGGGCCAAAATTCTTTTGGGAGGTTCAGAAATTGAAGGAAAGGGTTACTTCTATCAACCCACAATTCTCACAAATGTTAAACCAAATATGCGAATTGCAAAAGAAGAAACGTTTGGCCCAGTTGCCCCAATAACAATAGTTGAAAATGAAAGTGAAGCAATCAGATTTGCGAATGATATTGAATTTGGATTAGGGGCTAGCATTTGGACTAAAGATTTACAAAAAGCTGATAAAATGTCAAGAAGAATAGAATCAGGTATAGTAAGTGTAAACAATGTAGTTCTTTCAGATCCACGAGTTCCCTTTGGTGGGATAAAACACAGTGGATTTGGAAGAGAATTATCAAGATATGGGATGCTAGAATTTGTAAATATCAAGTCAGTTAGATTCTATGAAAATCTTACTCACCATCATTATGTGGAATAGGTAATTAACGTTATTTTTTACTTAAAAAACTGAATTTCATCAACTGTGCCTAAAATACAAACCAAAATCTGGGACAAAAGTGACAATAAACCTGTAAGTTATTATACTTAATTTGAAACAAAAGGAGGAGAAATTGGCAGCTAAAAAGAAAACCACAACAAAAAAGAAAACTACTACAAAAAAGAAAGGTACCAAAAGCTCAAGCAAAAAAACAAAATCTACCACTAAATCCAAGAAACCAGCATTTGGTGGATATGCTATTAACTTTGCAGGTCGCAAAGAAACTGTTGAGCAAGTCTTTGGTAACAAACCAATTGCACCAAGCGAAATGACTAAAAAGATTTGGGTGTTTATTAAATCAAACAAACTTTCTAACAGATAGAAACCAATTGTTAACGAAAAAATCTGTTAACTACTTTCTTATATTTTAATTATTTTCTAATTAATCAAATAAAAAATTGATAACCAGTAAAGGACTTCATTGTTCTATATCTTACCGTTTTGTATAATGTAAAACAAGGTCATTTTCAAGCCTGTTGATCCCCTTTAGCCGAAGTTCATATGATTTGGCAATTTTATCAAACCCCTCTCCTTGAACCAAAGAAATGGCTCTTTTTCCTCCTAGAATAAACGGAGTAACTGTTATAAAAAATTCATCGACCAAATTATTTTTTATAAATTCCCAATTAATTGTACCGCCTCCTTCAAGAAGTATTGTTTTAATTTTCATTTTTTCAAGATTTTTCAACAATGATTTAATATTTACTTGATTGTCACCTACTACCATAATTTCCACAGAGAAATTTTTTAATTTTTGTAAATTTTTCTTTGTTATTTTTTTTGAAACAACAATTATGGTTTTTACTTTTTTGCTTGTTTGTAATATTTTTGATTGGTTTGAAATTGTTCCACCTGAATCTAGAATTATTCTAATAGGATTTTGTCCTTTTGAGTATCTTACTGTAAGTAAAGGATCATCTTTGTTAACTGTATTTTTTCCAATTAGTATAGCATCTACTTGTGAACGTAATTTGTGAAGTCTAATTAGATCCTTTTTAGAAGAAAGTTTGGAATCTCCTGATCTAGTTGCTATTTTTCCATCTAAGGATATTGCTGCACTCAAAATTATTTTTGGACTAAATTTTTCCATGAACTATCTTACCTCCAATCATTACTGCCCTAATAGTAGATTCTGAAGCCCGGTGTACAATTGATGCATAAACATTGTGCATTGGTTCTAAATCAAGAGAATGTTTTTCAATGAATATTCCATCGGCATATTTTCCCGTTTCGATTACTCCTATTTCTTTTTTTAAAATTTTTCCGCCATTTACTGTTGCCATTTTTAGAATTTCTCTTGGACTCACTCTTGTTTTACGAATTCCCATTGAGACTTTCCATAAATAATCCATTTCTCGAAACATATCTGGAGAATTTATCATGATATTATCCGTTCCTAATGCAACGGTACATCCAGTTTTGTTCATTAAATCAATATCTGGAATTCCTTCTGCGAGTGAAGCATTTGCTCGTGGACAAATTACAATACCTCGGGTTTTTTTGGCAGTTACAAAAAGATCTTCCTTTGAGGCATAGGTCATATGAACTATAAAATGGGGTTTAAGATTTAAGGCGCGTATTGTCTCTGATTTACCAGTATTCTTTTTTGATATAGAAACACTCTGTTTTGTTTCAGAGGAATGAATGGCTCTAATTTTGGATGTTTTTGAATAATAATTCAAAACCGATTGACTGTTTTCATTTGCACCACTAATCCCAAGTCCGTCACATTTTTTAAGCAATTTTTTTAATTCCTCAATTTTGTTTTTTGGAAATGAAATATTTTTTTTTATTTCTGTATTGTTTTGATAAAATTCTAATCTTCCAAGTATTATTGAACGGATAGGAACCTTAGTTAATACTTCTTTTAACATCAAAATTCCTTCTAACCCACCTTCTCTAAAATCCACAAAAGTTGTAATACCTTTATTCAACATTGAATCGCATGAATTTTTCATGAAATTTTTAAGATGATTGGGATCAGTTTCTTTTAGGATTTTTGACTTGATCCCTAAAACTGGATGAACACGATTATCTACAGAACTGTTCAAAGTAATGTCCTTTGCAATGGAATCACCAATATGAGTATGACAATTGACAAATCCTGGAATTAATAATAATCCCTCACCATCAATTGATTCCTCTTTTGCACTTGAGCCTATGTTAGATTGAATTCTTTTAAATCGATTATTCTGAATTTTCACATTAGTATACGAAACAAATTCTAACTCTTTGCCAAGTAGTGCACTTACATTTTTAATTAACATTGTAATTCATAAACTTCAGGTTTTTCTTTTCCTGAATCTCGAATTTCTCTAATTGTATCCAGAGATTTGGTAGCAAGATTTACAGCCTCTCTTGAAGTTTTTCCAGTACCAATCCCACAATTCAAAATAATTCCATCTTCTTTTTTGATCAATTCAATGAAATCTTTTGCATTTTTTGTGCCATCTATACCTGAAACTACCATAAAATTATCTCCCCCCATAAAAAATGCTAGAGAATTTTTTTCTATAAAGAATTTTGACATTTTTACATATAGGCTAAAAATGAATGAAGATATTTCAAATGGAGAAAGTATTTTTCTTTTAGAAGAAAGATCATCTACATCAAAATGCATTATGGTAACTTTTTTTTCTGATGTTTTATTTACAAAGCCAAAAATATTATGTTCGTCACTTAAAGAAGCTCTTTTTTTCTTTCCATCATAGGCCTTTTGATTAGCTTCTAATGGAGAATCTGCATAGCCAATGGAAATTGAAAGTCTTATATCAAATTTTTTTTTAAGATTTTTTTGAATTTCTATGTGATCCTCTAGATCTAAACCATTAGATACCACAAAAAATTCATCTGCTCGATTTAGGAAAACAAGACAATTTTTTTTTGAAAATTCTTTTTGTAGTTCCACGTAAAGAGATGCTTGAAGAATTTGAAGCTCATGTTCTCTATCACTTCCCAAAGTCAAAGTCCAAGGACCATAATCGTTTATTTTTAAAATGCTGAGTTGAATCATTCTTTAATCCTTTCAAGTTCATGTGTGATTTTTACAATAGCTTCCACTGCACGCTCAGCTACTGGTCTAATTCGTGCGTATGCTTGTCTTTCTTGCATGCCAGGACCTGAAATCCCTAGGGAAACAGGTTTCTGATATTTTATGGATAATTGGGTTAAAGCATTTGCTGTAGAATGAGCAATTACCTCGTCATGTTTTGTTTGTCCTTTTATATTGACACCTAATGTGACTACTCCATCTATATTTTTTTTTGTAATAATGCATCAACAATAATAGGCATGTCATATGCCCCAGGAACATGACAAGTATAGATTATTTTTAATTTCAATTTCTTTGCTTTTTCTTGGGTCACCGAAAGCATTCTAGATGTCACTTCTTGATTAAATTCCGAGACCACTACAGCAATTTTCAAAATTAATGCACCTTTGCGTATTCTAATAGTTCTTTTCCATCAATTAATGGAATAGCATTTTGTTTTGCATATTTTTCTGCTTTATCTATAGATAAAGCAGTGTAAGTTTCAGCATCCATCATTTCACATATCGCAGTTACTGGTGTTAAACCTGCAAGTTTAGTCAAGTAAATTGACATTTCAGTGTGACCTTGTCTTGATTCCAACAATCCTTTTGATGCCAGTAACAATGGTACATGACCTGGAGTTTTGAAGGTAGAGATAAATTTTTTCTTTTTGTTTTCAACATTAAAAATTTTGGACATTTCTTGAATAGTCAATGAGCGATCTTTATCTGTGATTCCAGTATAGGTTTGATAATGATTTACTGAAATGGAGAAAGTTGGTCGATCTCCATATGGAGCAAGACCCATTATCATTTCTTTATCTGTTAATGATTCGGCTAAAAGGTCGTGCATATAGCGTAATCCTAGTGAATTTCCAAAGTCATTATCAATTGCAATACATAATAGGCCTCCAGCATGCTGACGCATTCTGGCTACATGTTCTGGTGTTACAAATTCTGCAGCTACTACCATATCAATCTCATTTTCTCTTCCTGCCGAATCAAATAAAAGAGCAAATTCGCCTCTTTTTAACGACTGAAGACCTGATTCAAGTGCCATGCAGTGAAAAAGGGTTTAGATCTGATTATAAAGTTTACTCAAATATTGGTAATTACCACAAAAATGGTAAACTAATTATTTTATTTTAAAATATATTTTCCTAGAATATCAGTTTCAATATTAATTTTATCTCCAATATTTTTTGTTTTGAAGTTTGTGACTTCAACTGTATGTGGAATAAGACACACAGAAGCTAAATTATTTTTTATATTCACCACAGTAAGGCTAATTCCATCCATAGCAATTGAGCCTTTTTTTACAACATACTTTGATAAATTTTTTGGAACCTCAAACCAAATTTGTACTTCTTTAGGTTTTACCTGTATTTTTTTTATTATTCCAACTCCATCAATATGACCCAAAACAAAATGTCCCTCTAGTCGATCACCCACTTTTAAGCTTCTTTCGATATTTACAAATTCACCTGTTTTTAGATTACCCAAATCAGTTTTTTTTGTAGTTTCCTCAATCATTTCAAAAGTACATTCAGTTTTAGATAATTTTGTAACAGTTAAACAAACTCCATTCAAAGCAACACTTTGTCCAGTTTTCAAACCTTTTCCATATTTCCCTAAATCTACAATCATTTGCACAGCACTTCTATTTTTGGTAGCTTTAGAAATTTTCTTTACTTTTCCAATACCTTGAACTATTCCTGTAAACATCAATCTTGTAACCCATTCTTTGTATAAATTGATTTAGATATACTAAAGATGAAATTACAAATTAACGTGGAATATTTTTGTTTGATTATGGAATGTAATTATCATTTATTTCATAAACAAAAATTCCTAGTAAGACTTTGTCTTCGTTCACAAATGATGGTGATCCATGAACAAACAAAAATGGTCCTTCTCCATTTGCGGGATATTTAATATCCTTAACATAGATTGGTGTAAATCCAGGTCTGTATGTTTCTGATTGCAATTCACTAGCCCTTGGATCAACATATGCTAGAACAGAGAAGGGAAATAGTTTCCCCAATAATGTATTATTCCAAAAATTATCTGTACCACTAATACCATCTGAATGCAAGTATTTTTCTACAGGCTCTCCAGCAATACGCATAAACCATTGTTTTTTTGATTCGTCCCCGCCTCCACTAAGAAGATACAATGGTTCATCATTTGCTGTGTCTATCCTTTGCCCCGCAACAAAAACCACTACATAGTCAGCGCCCATCTCTTGGAGAGTAATCCATGATTGATCGGGGGAGCTAAGCAGAGTTTTTGCAATTTTTTGAATTTTTTTAGAATCTAGCGTAGCATTGTCTGTTAAAGTGGCTCTATCAGACATTGTAGAAATCCAATACCCATAATCCCACCACGCAGCCACAACAGAGTCTTTTGGGGTGTTTGTTTTTATCCACTCTAGCGATTCTTTCCAATCATCGGTGGCAATATCATATACTGATCCGCCATTTAGAATTGTTGGAGGAACTTTAGAAACTGTCATCCAATTGCTATTTTCATGTATTAGCAATTGCATTACAAGAAGTAAAATAATTGTCACTAGATAGGAAAATTTCATTAAATTTTTTTTAACTTTATTTTCAAAAAATAATGTGAAAGATCTCTTTTATTAAAATTGACAATCCGATTGACGAAAGAAATATCAAAGAAATTGAAGCAAAAACTTCTAGTCGTATAAATGCAGAACTAACATAAACACCAACAAGACCTAGTATCAAAGTGAATGCTATCATATCTTTTTCTAAATAATTGATTTTTGATTTTTTAATAAGAACAAACCAAACTCCTAATCCAGCAAAAATCATCAAAA
>PVMK01181945.1_pt1 | contig 11944 bp, 13 predicted proteins | sample 1853481 | NCBI WGS metagenome assembly PVMK01 (sample SAMN08533507, study PRJNA380276) | Marine sediment metagenome, whole genome shotgun sequencing project. | reverse complement strand
ATCCACAATATTATAAAAAAGGATAAGATCTCCCCGGAGGAGATCTTATCCTTTTTTTTTAATATTGTGGATTATCCAGCCAGGTAAGTTTTCAATTCTGCTGTCAGGGGCGGTAGAATTTCATGCATATCTCCCACAAGCCCAAATCTGGCAAAGTTGAAAATAGGCGCATCGGGATCTTTGTTGATGGCCACGATGACTTTACTGTTGCGCATGCCTGCCAGGTGCTGAATGGCACCGGAGACTCCACAGGCAATATATAGATCAGGTGAAACTACTTTGCCGGTCTGTCCGACCTGGTGTTCGTATTCAATGTAGCCCGCATCAACTGAAGCCCGGCTGGCGCCAACAGCGGCACCCAGAACATCAGCCAATTCCTGGACCAGGGCGAATCCTTGTTTGGCTTTCCAGATTTCAGCGGCTTCTTCATCCAGGTCACCAGGTGGCTCCAGGTTCGGGTTCAGGGCTACACCTCGTCCACCTGAGACAATGACATTGGCATCATTTAAGCTGACCCCGGAAGATTTTTCTTGGTGATCAAGCACTGTTGTCATCTCAGAACTAGGATCGATCTTGACATCTAACGGAGTGGCCGAACCTGATTTTGAGTCATCCGGTTCGGGTTTATCAAACGCCCTGGTTCGTAGAGTGATAATCTGAGGCGATGTGCTGCACTGCAGTTTCGCCAGCAATTTACCGGCATATATTGGTCTGGTAGCGGAAATCTTCCCGCCTTCCCAGGTGAGATCAGTCACGTCCACCATCACACCAGTATCCAGGTCAACTGCGGACATGCCTGCGAGTATCCTGCCGCGTGATGTAGTGGGAAAGATCATCACATCAGGCTGGAATTGCTCAACAGCGATTTTGATCATATCTGCCATGATTTCGGGACGGAAATCCTTCAGGGCCGGGTTCTCTGCCGTGAAAACCTGGCCAGCCCCGTATTGAAATGCCTGGTTTGCCAGATCCTGAAGGTTGTCTCCCAGGATCAAAGCGGCAGCTTCGCCGCCATTATCGGCTGCCATTTTGACAGCAAGTCCCAACCCTTCCCAGGAGGAAGGCTGGGCTTTTCCGTGAAAATGATCTATGAAAGCAAGTATTTTCTTTGTCATTAGAGCACCTTCTCAGCAATTAGTTTTTCAACCAGGTTTTTGGCTTTATCAGCTGCGGTATCACCTTCGACGATCTCAGTAGAAATTTCCCTCTTTGCTGGTTCAAATATTTCCGGCCAGGTAATGGAGGAAGCTGGCTTCTCGATCCCAAGATCTTCCAGACTCCAAACTGGAAATTCAGCTTTGGAGGCCTTGCGAATTCCCATGAATGAGGGGTAGCGCGGATCTCCATAATCTTTGGTCACACTGACAACTGCAGGCAGGCTGCCTTCAACAATTTGCCCGGCCTCTTCCATGGATCGCAGCACCTGGAGTTTCTTCTCATCAAGAGAAATCTTTTTAATTTTTGAGACCAGGGTCAGCGAGGGCCATTTCAAGTGCCGGGCTGCCTGAACGGGAAGCAAACCGGTATCGGTATCAACCGATTGCTGCCCAAAAAGCACCAGATCCACATCGCCAATTTTAGTAATGGCAGCAGCCAGGACTTTTGAGGCTGCTACATTATCTGATCCCTTTAATGCTGGATCTGAAACCATCACTGCAGAATCCGCGCCCATTGCCAGGGCGTGTTTGATGGCTTCGGTTTCCTCTTCCTTGCCGAGACACAGGGCGATAACTTCACCACCATGGTCAGCAGCCAGGTTAAGGGCAGCCTCCACAGCAAATTCATCCCAGGGATTGATGATTAAGGGTGCATCTCCCCAGCTGATGACCCCGCCATCAACCGACATGGTTGCTGCAGTGTCCGGAACCTGCTTAACGCAGACAATAATTTTCACACGTCTACCCTCCTCGTAATTGAAGCATTAATGACAATCCTAGCTTGAATTTGAAATCACGACCAGTTATCAAAATCATACGCTGGTAGCTCTTTTCTCAGTTTTTTATCATGACGTTTGTCCAGGGCGTAAGCCGCCTGGATCAAGGCTTGAATTTCATTGCTGCCTTCGTAAATCATAGCGCCTTTGGCATTGCGCAAATAACGTTCAACCGGGTATTCATCACTGAATCCATATGCGCCATGAATCTGGACTGCTTCTGCTGCAGCCTGGAATGAAGCATCTGTTGCAAACCACTTGGCGGCAGAAGTTTCCCTGGTATTTCTTATCCCTTGATTTTTCATCCAGCCAGCCTTTAAGTAAAGAAGACGGGATGCCTGGTAATCTAATGCCATCCTGGCGATCTTGGCCTGGATCAGTTGTAAATCACTGATTTTTTTACCAAATGCGTCGCGCTCCTCTGCATAAGATTTACTGGCCTCCAGGGATGCCCGGATTAAACCAGTTGCGCCGGCAGCTACGGTATAACGACCACTGTCAAAAGCTGACATGGTCACTTTGAACCCCTCGCCTTCCTCACCCAGCATATTTTCCGCCGGGACCCTGACATCCTGAAAATTAATCCAACCCGTGGATCCAGCTCGAATGCCCAGCTTGCCGTGAATATCATCCCGGGAAATACCAGGAGATTTCAAGTCCACCAGGAAAGTGGATAATCCTTGATATGCCTGGCTGGCAGCCTGGTTAGTACGGACTGTTACAACCGCATAATCGGCTGCTGTGGCCAGCGAGATCCACATTTTTTCACCGTTTAGAATGTAATATTTGCCATCTTTTTTGCCTGTAGCCCTGAGCTGGGCGAGATCTGTCCCGACATTGGGTTCTGTAAACGCACCGCAGCCAATTTTTTCCCCTTTAGCCAGTGGTTTTAAGAACCTGTTTTTTTGTTCTTCCGTCCCCCATTGAAGCAAAGTTAAGCAAGTCAATCCATTATGAACAGAGATGACCACCCGCAGGGAAGTATCAACTACTTCGAGTTCTTCACAGGCTAATCCCAAAGCCACATAATCCATGCCCTGACCGCCGTATTTTACTGGCACAGTTATGCCCAGAATACCTAGTTCTGCCATACGGGGAAGCACAAACGGAGCCATACCTCCCAGCCGATCCTGTTCCTGAATTGTAGGCTGAACTTCTTTGGCCGCAAAATCTCTGACCATTCGCTGGGTCATCTGATGCTCTTCTGTTAATCCAAAATCCAAAATAGCTCCTTTGTTTATCCTCTGACTGCCTGTCTGGTTTCATTTCAGAAGATAATACAATATAATCTCAGTTATGAATGATGGACAAAAAAATGCACTCCGATTGGTCCTGTTGATTTTAGTGGGTTCAGCCCTTAGTTTTAGCCCATCTGCTATTAGTGTAACCCAAAAAATACAGAACGCACAATCAGCATTTGAAGCTGAAGATTACCAACTTCAGGCTGATATACTTATCAGTTTAGCGGGTGAAAATCCGTGGTGGAAATCTCTCTGGGAGAAAGCTGGTGATGCTGCATTTAAAGCTGGTGACTACTCCCGGGCAATTACTTCCTACGAAAATGCTTCCAGGATCAATACCCTTTCTTTGAATGGGAAAATTCAACTAGGAGAAGCCTATCAATATTCAGGGGATTATGAGAGAGCTGAGTCTACCTGGCAGGATCTTGAACTGACCGCAGAAGCATTGACCCGGCTGGCTGCTCTATATGAAGAGCAAGGGGATATCGCTTCAGCTGTTGATACCTGGGAGCGATACCTGGCAGCATTCGATGAGGGCGATAACCTGGAAATCATCTTCCATTTTGCTTTGCTGATGGCAGCTGAATCTCCTCCAGAGGCATTAGTGTATCTGGAGCAATCTGCTGCGAACTACCCTGAGGCAAAAGTCTTATCGAATGCAATTAAAGGATCCCTGTTGGAAGAAAGAGCTTACCAATATGTCACAACCGGTCAGGCTCTGGCTGCAAATGAATATTGGCAGCTGGCAGCATATTCCTTTGAAAAAGCCGTTGCTTTGAGACCGGATTACATGGAAGCCTTTTTATATTGGGGTGAAGCCCTGCAGCATATTTCAAACCCCGGCGAGGATGCCAGGGAAATTCTGGAAAAAGGATTAGCGCTTGATGAAATGGCACCCCTGGCGAACCTGTTTCTTGGGCTGTATTGGCAGAGACTTGGGTCCCACAACCAGGCCCTGGAGCATTTTGGGATTGTAGAAGAATCCTGGCCAGACCGGCCTGATGTGTATATCGAGCAAGGCCGTTCGCTGGCAGTCCTGGGTGAAATTGAAGCCGCCCTGGAAAAATATCAACAAGCTATCGCAATCTCCCCGCTGGATGATATTTACCACCGGCAGCTGGCAGAATTTTGTGTTTTGTATTCATATCAAATTCGGAGTGTTGGATTACCTGCTGCCAGAATTGCCGTCCAGCTAAATAGTAAGGATCCGGCTAATCTAGACAGCATGGGTCAGGTATTGTTAAATCTTGATGACCAGATGAATGCCATAAAGTTCTTTCAGCGCGCAATAAATGTTGATCCAGCCTATGCGCCAGCATATTTTCATCTTGGTATACTATACACTGCCCGAAATGAAACTGAGCTTGCTGTATACTATCTTGAGCAAGTATTGACCTATACAAAGAATCCTGCCATCCGTGATCAGGCAGAAAGATTATTATCCAGCTATTGATTTTGGCGGAAGAAAACCCCTGCAGCTCCGGGAATATTGATTCCCGGGTGGAGAATCTATGATGATTAAACAATCCAAGATTTTATTGGTTCTGTCTTTCCTGGTTATTTTTTCCATGGCTTGCAGCCTTTCCCAGGTTGCAAAAATATTTGGTGAATATCCCACTGGCCAGGGTGACTTGCTTTTTCAAGATGGATTTTCTGACCCATCAAGCGGCTGGGATCGAGTCCGAACAACAGAAGGTATGACTGATTATGAAGCTGATAGATATCGGATTGTAGTTAACACCTCCAACGCTGATTATTGGTCCAATCCGGGTCTGACCTTCGGTGATGTGGTGATTGATGTGGATGCAGGCAAGATCAGCGGTCCAGATGACAATGATTATGGTGTGCTTTGCCGCTACCAGGATATCAATAATTTCTATTTTTTAATTATCAGCAGTGATGGATATTATGGTATTGGTAAGGTAGAGAATGGCAAGCAGCAGCTGCTAGATCCACCTCAGATGTATCATTCAAAATATATCATCCCCGGGAACGGCTCAAACCACATTCAGGCTATTTGCAGCGGTAATGAGATAAAACTGTCCGTAAATGGGGATTTGCTTGCAGAGGCAACTGATGGAACGTTCAATACTGGTGATATTGGTCTGATCGTAGGTTCTTTTGATGACCCTGGAGTTGATATCTGGTTTGATAATTTATCTGTACGAGTCCCCTGATCTGGTCCTTTCTGAATTTCGATCCCTGAGAATATGAATATATACCTGGATATGATCGGCTGCCGATTGAATCAGAGTGAAATAGAAATCATGGCCCGCCAGTTTGCCGCGGCAGGACATACCCTGGTAGCAGACCCTGCAGAGGCTGATCTGGCAGTGGTTAATACCTGCACTGTGACGGGAGCAGCTGCAGCAGATTCTAGAAAAACCATCCGGCGTATAGCCCGCAGCGGAGTTGAAAGAATTATCGCCACGGGTTGCTGGTCCAGTATGTATCCTGGGCAGGCTCTGGAATTACCGGGAGTTACCCGGGTAGTTTCTAACCTGGAAAAAGGTAATCTTGTGTCAGACTTATTCTCCCTTGATCTCGAGATTTTTGATAAAGAACCCATCGAGAGAATGCCCATACCCGGTTCGCGATTGCGAACTCGAGCGTTTATAAAAGTCCAGGATGGATGCAGGCACAACTGCACTTTTTGCGTCACCACAATCGCCCGGGGAGAATCCCGGAGCGAATTGGCAGAAAAAGTTATTCGTGAAATCAAAGCAGCCCACGATGGCGGCGTCAAGGAAGCGGTGTTGACAGGTGTTCAGTTGGGGTCCTGGGGAATGGACCTGGAACCAGCCAGCAGTTTGAACAGTCTGGTAAGGAGAATACTTAAGGAGACGGAAATTCCCAGGTTGCGGCTCTCCTCTATTGAACCCTGGGATGTTAACCAGGACCTGATCACCCTGGTGCAAGAAGATAGAATTGCCCGCCATTTTCACCTGCCACTGCAATCCGGCTCTGCCAGTGTGATGAGAAGAATGGCGAGAGCGATCACTCCCGCCAGGTACGCGCAGCTCATCAATCAAATTCGGGATTTAATACCCGACACTGCCATAACAACTGATATTTTGAGCGGTTTTCCAGGCGAAACGGACCAGGAATTCCAGGAGGGTTTAAACTTCATCCAGGAGATGGATTTTGCTGATGGCCATGTATTCACATACTCAGCCAGGGAAGGTACACCGGCCCATGATTATCCTGACCAGGTTCATAATTTCCTTAGAAAAGAAAGAAGCGCTCAGATAAGAGAAATCCTGGCCGCGAGCGCGGAGTCATATCGTCAAAAACAAATCGGAACAGAGCTGACAGTCCTTTGGGAGAAGGTTGAAAGTCTTTCAGAAAATACCTGGCAAGCCTCAGGATTAACAGATAACTACCTCCGGGTAGATGCTGAATTAACAGAGAATCTTTGGAATAGGTTCTCAAGGATCAAGGTCAGGGGCATCACGCCCGAAGGTGTGAAGGGAGATATTTCCTAGGCAACCCCGTGCTGCCCTGGGATGAAAAGATTTATCGTTAAGGAGGAGTAATGGCAGATTGTTTGTTTTGTAAAATCATCCAGAAAGAGATTCCAAGTGAGATCATTCATCAGGATGACGACATCACAATATTTAAGGACATTAACCCATCCGCGCCTGTCCATCTTCTGGTGATTCCCAATAAACATATCCCATCTGTCACTGAAATGACCCCTATTGATGAATTGATCCTGGGGAAATTGTTTTCCGGAGCTAAAAGAGCTGCTAAAAACATGGGAATTGACAAGACGGGTTACCGCCTGATTATGAATAACGGACCAGATGCTCACCAGGAAATCTTCCACATTCATATGCACCTGTTAGGCGGGGGCGAAATGAAGCATCCCATGGGATAAGAGATTGAAAAGGGTATAATGGTGACATGAAAATAAAAGAGAAACTACGCGTCGAGTTAACCGCAGCATTGAAAGCTGGAGATGCTCAGCGTAAGACTACGGTGCGCATGGCATTGGCATCCATTAAAAATGCCGAAGTTGAGGCCCGGGGTGAGATCAAGGAGGATTTGGTATTAAATCTGATCCAAAAAGAGGTAAAAGCCCGACAGGAAACCATTGAAGGCGCTCAGCAAGCAAATCGACCTGATTTGATCAGCAAAGCAGAAGAAGAAATAGCTATCCTGAACGAATTTCTCCCTGAACAACTCAGCGACGAGGAGCTTCGGACTCTGGTCCAGGAAGCAATTGAAGAATCCGGAGCAAGCTCGATGGATGAAATAGGTGCCATCATGGGTGTGTTAATGCCCAAAATTCGCGGCAAAGCGGATGGAAAACAAGCCAACCAGATTGTCCGGGACCTGTTGGGGGCTGGATAATTCTGGAATAAGTCTGATCGGACCGATCCAGGTATTCAGGATGGCTCGATATATCCTTTGCATGTGATAAAGTCTGTCAGACAGTGGATTATTTATGGATAATAAGACTCTCAATCCCTCCCTGACCAGAATCGTCCTTTTGATAGTGATTCTGCTGGTCTGCATGACCGGGATCTGGTGGATTATCAACTGGTCCCTCACCGGGGCATTATCAACGGTTTTGGTATCGGAAGGCAATGTAGCATCCCAGGATGTCATGTCTCCTTATGCTGTTACTTACCAGAGCCAGGTATTGACAGAACAATTACAGGGAGAAGCGGCTGCAGGAGTCGAACCGATTTACACATTCCCGGATTCTGCTATTGCCCGCCAACAATTAAATTACTTGAAAGAAGCCCTGGATTTTATTGAATCTGTCAGACTGGACCAATTTTCCAGCCTGGAACAAAAATATACCGATCTGGCAGCCCTGGACGGGATCTTTATCTCTCAGTCCTCAGCTGATCAACTTCTTTCTTTGAGTGATGTTCGCTGGCAAACTGTTCGCCAGGAAAGTGTAGTGATCCTGGAGCAGGCGATGCGAACCAATATCCGTGAAGTCGATCTTGAGGATACCAGGCAGCAGCTGCCATCACTGGTCAGTTTATCTTTGTCTGAAGACCAGGTGCAGCTTGTTGTGGAGCTTGCCTCGGCATTTGTTGCCCCTAACAGTGTTTATAGCGAAGAAGATACCCAGGCAGCCAGGGATGAAGCCATAGCTGGTGTTTCGGCTGTGACCCGGTCAATTGTTGCCGGGGAAACTATTATCAGAAGAGGGGAAATTGTCCAGGCTGAAGATATCGAAGCTCTGCAAGAAGTGGGCTTATTAACCACTTTTTCGGGTTGGCAAAACCAGGCTGGGACCCTGGCCGTAGTCGTCTTATCAGCTGTTCTGTTGATCCTGTTTTTCCTGTCATATCCCGGGACATTGAGAAATACAAAAAAATTGACCTTATTCGTTATTCTTTTCCTTGTATTCCTGGGAATTTCCCGCTACGTCACACCGGGTCACCTCGTGATTCCATACTTATTCCCGATGGCTGCTTATCCCCTGCTTGTAGCAGCATTAATTGATCGCAGGGCTGCGTTATTCACAACAATTCCCCTGGCAATCCTGGCTGCATACGGAATGCCGCATGCTCTTGATCTAACCCTCTACTATAGTTTGGGAGGGATGATGGGACTGCTGGCACTAAGGCGCCCTCAACGATTGTCCGCCTATGGATCTGTTGCTGGTATCATCTCGGTCTCGGGGGCGGTTATCCTGGTTGCCTATCGGATCATCGATCCTGCAACTGATATCACTGGCTTGGCGACTCTGATCGGCGCTTCGGTCTTTAATGGAGTTGCCTCTGTTGGCCTCACTGTCCTTCTGGAATATGCCCTGGCTCCTCTGCTTGACTTAACGACAACCTTGCAGCTCGTAGAATTATCCCGTCCCGACCATCCCCTGCTGCAGCGTCTGCTCCGGGAAGTACCCGGGACATACCAGCATACTTTACAGGTATCAAACCTGGCAGATCAAGCGGCGGAAAGCATTCAGGCAAACAGCATGCTTGCCAGGGTGGGCGCCCTGTATCACGATATTGGCAAGATGAAAAACCCTCAGTTTTTTATTGAAAATCAGGGATCAAACCAGATCAATACCCACGATGATATGGAACCGGAGGAAAGCGCAAAAATAATTATCGAGCATGTTCATTACGGGATAGAGCTTGCAAAAAAATACCGGCTTCCCCGGCGGATCAGGGAATTTATTCCTGAACACCATGGAACTTTGTTAACCCGGTATCAATATGGAAAAGCCCTTGAAAAAGCCGACGGTGATGAGAGCAAGATCGACATATCTGATTTCCGCTATCCCGGACCGCGTCCGCAATCAGTTGAAACTGCCCTGGTGATGCTGGCTGATGGATGCGAAGCCTATGTGCGGTCCCAGATACCAGATACTGATGAAGAATTAAGGGCCTTGATCAAAGATATGGTAGACCGGCGAGTAGAAGCCGGCCAATTGAATAATACTGAGATCACACAGAAAGATCTTAAGGTGATCATTGATTCATTTACAGCAACATTAAAAGGATCTTATCATTCCAGGGTTGATTATCCAGATGATGAACCATCACCGGATAATTCCGCCCAACAATCAATCAATGATGAGACCCTGGTTGGATCAGGGGAGTGAGAGAAGAACCCCGATGATTGTTATTGTGGTTCAAGATCCGTTTCAAAAAAATATATCTGAACAGATACTCTGCATTGCTGCTGAAGCTGCCCTGCAGATCAGCGGCGTAAATGATTCCCCATCCCTATCGATCAGAATAACTGATGACGCCGAAATGCAGGATTTAAACCTTCGCTTTCGCGGCATGGATAAAACCACTGATGTGCTATCTTTTGGTGAAGATTTTATTGATCCGGATCTGGAGTCACGCTATCTGGGGGACGTTGTGATTTCCTATCCCCGAGCCGAAGACCAGGCGAACAACCGGGGCCATACAGCAGCTGAAGAATTACAACTGCTTGTTATCCACGGTGTGCTGCACTTGCTGGGATATGATCATGGAAAAGAAACCGAAAAGAAAAAAATGTGGTCGCTTCAAGGAAAAGTCCTGGAAAAGATCGGTATAACAATTCAGGTTGAGGACACGTGAGTGAAAATAAATACCTGCCATCCAGGTTAAAATCCATCCGCATTGCCCTGGAAGGAATCAAATATGTTCTGATCACCCAGCAAAACGCCAGGATCCATGGGGCATTCACCCTGGCTGTTATTTTGTTTGCCTTATTGTTGAGGATAACCAGGGTGGAGTTGGTCAGCTTGCTGCTTGTCATCGGTTTGGTCTGGACGGCAGAGATATTTAACACAGCAATGGAAGTGTTGGTTGATATGGTCAGCCCTGAGCACAGCCAGGGAGCCAAAATCATCAAGGATATCAGTGCCGGGGCAGTGTTAATAAGCGCTATTATTTCGGTACTGGTTGGTATTATGGTATTTGGTCCAAAAGTGCTTTTATTTGTACGTATATTATTCAATTAATGAGGATTTAATGGTGGAGACATGTCATGAATCAGGTATCTTTTCGTTTTGGCACAGTAGGAACCCCTAAAAACAAACCCAAGAAACCCGGAGGAAGTGTAGGTGGGATCTATTATCTCGCTGAGCTGGGATTAAATACCATGGAGCTGGGTTGGGTGCGCTCAGTGCGCGTATCTGAGGCTACCGCCCAGAATATCCAGGATGCTGGAATTGAGCGGGATGTTGCTTTAAGCGTTCATGCTCCCTATTACATCAATCTCAATGCCGATGAAGAAGAGTGGCCTAAGTCTCGAAAAAGATTGATGGATGCTGCCCGGGCAGGTTATGCCTCGGGCGCTACTGACATCGTATTTCACCCCGGATCCTATTTTGGCAAACCTCCTGAACAGGTTTTATTAAAAGCCCTTCCCCGCCTGGAAGATTGTGTTTCAGAACTGAGGACTGAAGATAACCCTGTGATCCTGAGGCCTGAAACCATGGGAAAAGCAGCCATGCTTGGTTCCCTTGAAGATACCTTGGAGATGAGTAAGATCGAGGGTGTTGAACCTTGCCTGGATTTCGCCCATCTGCATGCCAGGCCGGGAGACGGCACCATAAATACCCTGGATGAATGGCTGGGAATTCTTGAAATCTATCGGAATGCTCTTGGAAATGAAAGCCTGACCCGGCTGCACTGCCACCTTTCCGGAATCGAATATTCCGAAAAGGGAGAACAGAACCATTTGATACTCCGTGAGTCAGATTTTAATCTTGAGGCATTATTTAAAGCTCTTCACAAAGTTGGCGCCCGGGGAAGAATATTATGTGAAAGTCCTACACTTGAGGAAGATGCTCAATATATTCAAAAAACCTGGAGTTCGTTGAGCGGCGAAGAATATTAAAGTCATCTAACCGGGAGATAGAAGCGTGGTTGAATCACTTCAAGAAATTCAAGCGAAGATGAAAAAATGCCGATTGTGTTTGGAAGCTGGTTATGAAATATATCCGCCAGCAGTCTTTTCAGGGGATTCTTCAGCTGAATTTATGACAATTGGACAGGCACCGGGAATTACTGAGCAGCAAGCTCAACGCCCCTTTAATGCCGGCAGCGGAACACGTTTGTTTGGATGGTTGACCCGGGCTGGGCTGGAAGAGGATTGGTTCAGATCCACCCAGTATATGTCCTCGGTCACCAAGTGTTATCCAGGAAGGCAGCCCTCTGGGAGCGGCGATAGAGTACCGGGCAGGATAGAGCAGGAATTCTGCCGAACCTATCTGGATCAGGAGATCAACCTGGTGGATCCTCAGATAATAATCCCCATAGGGCGATTGGCTATCAACCTGTTCTAGCCCAAG
>PVMK01114143.1_pt1 | contig 11946 bp, 12 predicted proteins | sample 1853481 | NCBI WGS metagenome assembly PVMK01 (sample SAMN08533507, study PRJNA380276) | Marine sediment metagenome, whole genome shotgun sequencing project. | reverse complement strand
AGAGCCCGTGAGGGACATTGCGAAGGTATCGGTAAACGAGCCATTCCAGTAAAAATCGCCGTAAATACGACCCCTGGAGCCGCCGTAGACCTTCACCCGGCCACCATTCTCGTCGCCCGGCTGGCGGGTGATGATGTTAATAGCGCCACCAATGGAGTTACGGCCGTACAGGGTGCCCTGCGGGCCACGCAACACCTCCACTCGTTCGATGTTGGCCAGCGACCAGTTCTGGCCGATTTGGCGGCCCAGGTATACCCCGTCTACGTATACGCCGACGCCCGGGTCGGTTGTAATCAGGTGGTCCTGCAGGCCAATGCCGCGAATGAAGGCGTTGACGGACGAAGTGTGACCGCCCGAGAAACCGGTCACGGTCAGGTTGGGCACAAATTTACCGATATCGATCAGGTCCGTGATGCCCTGTCTCTCTATCATTTCTGCGGTAAAGGCAGTTACCGCCATCGGAACGTCGTAGATGCTCTGCTCGCGCTTGGTGGCGGTAACGATTACTTCTTCGAATACAGTGGCTTCGTTGGAATATTTGTCATCCTGGGCAATGGCAAGGCCTGACAGGCCCATTGCAAACACGGCGACTCCAAAGACTGTGTGTCGGTTCTTGTACATTGTTTGTTCCTCCATTTACGGCCCTGGCCTTCTTAATGGCCGGTGTTTGGTTCCCGGGCCCACACTGCCTGGCCGTATTTATTTGTTTTAGTTAGGCGTGCCCAAACCAGCCCGCAACATCCTACCATGATCACAGCGGGCATTTACGCCTAACGCTTTTGATCGTCTTTTTCCGCCGGTTTCTTACCGGAATCTTTTTTGTAATCCCCGATAAAACCTTTCGCGGGGCAAACTGAAAAAACCGGGCACTTCTTGCAGCCGACGGCAAGAGCAACTGGGCAAAGGGTCATAATATTCTCCATTGATTAATAATAACTATGGCATCATAGCTGGTCAGGCCGCTATTTATATAGGCCCGCGCCATCATGCCTGAAAGACCTGCTCTCTTAATGATAGTCCAGAATGAAAAAAACAGACGATCCGCATTTTTTCTGCATTGTGTACTATAACTAAAAGCAACCACCTGCAAAAACCGGAGAAGAAAAATGCCAAGCCCGGCCTGGTTCCTGTCTCACAGTGCTCATACCCGTTACACCACCGGCGCCCTTGCCTACTTTGCCCAGGGCATTCCGATGGGGCTCCTGCATATCGCGTTGCCAGCCTGGCTGTCCACGCAAGGTGTGCCGGCCATACAGATCGCCACCTCCCTCATTCAAAACCGTGTTTTCCGATCTCAATCATGTCTTGTGGCTGAAGGCCAGCCTGATCGTGATGGCCATCATGTTTTTCGACGGACTGGTGGCCGGCTATGGCCGTGTACTGATGCCCATCGCCGCCGTGCAAGTATTCAATTTCACGACGCCTCAATGGGCCATCTGAACGCCGTCATGGGCCTGGCTGGCGCTTTTCTGGCTTTGGCGCTGGGGCCCATGATCGACCGCTTCGGTGCAAAGCGCATGTTGACACTCACCATATTCGTGGTTGGACTGCATGCCTTCCTGCTGGCGGGATCACAACAACTGTGGAATAACAGCACGTATGTGCAAATCATGATGGCCGCGTGGATCCTGTTGTTACCGGTCACCATGGCTTGCGTACTGGCCCTGGCGATGAGTATTTGCTCACACGCCACCTCCGCCACACAATTTGCGATCTACATGTCGATTTCAAACCTGGGTGCAGCAGGTGGCTCCATGGTTTACGGCTTCCTGGCGGACTACACCAGTTGGTCCCAGAACTATGCACTCAAGGGCTTCATGGTATTCATCCTGCTTCTGATTATTCTCCTGTTCCGCTCCCACGGACATCCTGAGGAATTATTGGAAGAGAAGCCTGCCTAAGCTGCAGCATCGAAGATGGCGACACATTTTCGATGCCCTTATTTCGATCTGTAAAGCGAACTACTTTTTATAATCCGGTATGACGACTTCGCCCTTTATGTCTTCCGAGCGAATTTTTCCGCTGCTGTCTTTGAGTACCCTGAAATCACCTCCAACGTTCTCTGCGATGATATCGCCGGATGAATCCTGCTCAATAACTACGTCTTTCCTGACATTAGTAAACCAGATTTCGCCGGAACTGTCAGACTCTACCCGTACATTACCTTCAATGTCGGATCCACGAATGTCGCCGGAACTGTCGGAAATTATCGTGAAATCACCCTGAAGCCCGCGAACCTCGATATCACCTGAAGAATCCTTGATTTCAACCAATCCGGCAGCATTCCTGATCTCGATATCACCCGAGCTATCCTGGAGCCAGAGTGTGGAGATATCCTCAATCTCGATATCACCGCTGCTGTCCCGCAGCTCAAGGGCCAGGCCATCGGGTACTTCAAGCTCCAGGTCCATATAGGCGTACTTGCTGCCCCATAAAGACCAGCTACCGCTTACATCAGGCAAAACGACGTTTATTTCCGCCCGGTCACCGGAACGGGTCTCCAGCCGGGACTCATCCAGCCACTTCTCCTCGGAAACACAGATTCTTCCGTTGATCTTCACCTCATCCGAACCGGAAACACCAACAATTTCGAGGTCGCCAGCCGCTGCAGCAATAGCCAGGGATTGACTGCCTGAAACATCCAGGGACTGGTCGATCAAGCGCTCGAATTCGCATTCCGCCTGCACGTCTGCAGCTATCAACAACAGTAAAAGCAATACCAAAAGTACAATCCACCTGTTCATAAATTAACTCCATCCTTTAAGTTCCCCGACTATAAGATTATGCAAGAAAGAGGCCAAAAGCAGTAATCCTCTGTTAATCAGTATAAGAAGCACGTCTCCGGCCCCGGGATGCCACTTCGTGCAAAATGCGGGTTAGGTGTGAATTCCAGCTACATTGTACATCTACTTTTTGTGCTACTTGCCGGCGCGCCAGTCCGGGGTAAGGGGTCTCCTCCCAGCACACGGCATAAACCCTTCCCTGGGGCCTCCTCTTGAAACTTCGTGTTTCAAAGGGTCCTGGAAGGAGACCCCTTACCCCGGACTGGCTTGTACCAATCTGAGACTCAGAATGGTACGTGTCGGAAAGAGTGGTGAAATTCACCGATTAATGGATAAATTTCACCAACTAATTGGTAGACTTGACCGGTTGACCGATAGCCATGATTGCCTACTCTATGAGACAGAAATAATGTTGATCAAATCAAAGCCTGTTGTTTCATTTACGTCCCTGCTGGTCTTGCTGATCCTTATGGCCTGGCCTGCGCTCGCCAGTGCCCGCGAGTCTGTGGATACGGCCCTGCTCAAAGGCCTCGAGTGGCGCCTGGTCGGCCCGTATCGCGGCGGGCGGGTGACGACCGTGGCCGGTGTGCCGGACAATCCGATGTTGTATTACATGGGCGCGACCGGCGGTGGCGTATGGAAGACCGAAAACGCGGGCACGACCTGGGAGAATCTTTCCGATGACTTTTTCAAAGTCGGCACCATCGGCGCGGTGGCGGTTTCGGAATCGGATAACAACGTACTTTATGTCGGCACCGGTGAGGCGCCCATCCGCGGCGTGACCACCAGCAGTGGCGACGGCGTCTGGAAATCCACCGATGCAGGCAAGACCTGGTCCCACATCGGCCTGGAAAAAAGCGGCCAGATCGCGCAAATTGAAATCCACCCCACCAATCCCGACATCGCCTTCGTCGCGGTTCAGGGCCAGATCTGGGGACCGAATGAAGAACGCGGCGTATTCCGCACCACGGATGGTGGAAAAAGCTGGGAACACGTTCTGAAAGTCAACGCCAACACCGGCGCAACCGATCTCAGCATGGATCCCACCAACCCCCGAATCCTGTATGCAGCCCTGTGGAACCACGGACGCAAACCCTGGTTCATCCACTCCGGCGGCACCGATGGCGGCATCTATAAATCGACTGATGGCGGAGATTCCTGGAAGAAACTCACCGGTGGGCTACCGGAAATGATCGGCAAGATCGGCGTGGACGTGTCGGCCAGTAATCCGGACCGCGTCTACGCCATCATCGAGGCCGAACCTGAAAAAGGCGGCTTGTGGCGCAGCGACGATGCCGGCGAAACCTGGAAGCTGATCAACGGCCATCGCGTTCTGCACTCGCGCGCCTGGTACTACATTCACATCACGGCCGACCCGGTGGACGAAGACACCGTCTACGTGCTGAACGTGCCGATGATGAAGTCGGTCGACGGCGGCAAAACCTGGAAAAAAATGACCACACCACACAGCGATCACCACGATCACTGGATCAACCCGCATAATAACAAAAACATGATCAACGCCAACGACGGCGGCGCAACCGTGACCTTTGACGGCGGCGAGACCTGGTCCAGCCTCATGAACCAGCCCACGGCCCAGTTTTACCGCATCTCCACCGACAATCTATCACCGTTCCGGATCTACGGTGGCCAACAGGACAACACCACCGTCGCGATCGCCAGCCAGAGTTACTACGGCGGAATCGGGGTGGAGGATTATTTTGACGTCGGCGGTGGCGAAAGTGCGCATATTGCTTTTAACCCGGACGATCCCACGCTGATTTACGCCACCACCATTAACGGCACATTGACCGAGTATGACCACTCGACCCGGTTGAGCCGCTACATCATTCCTTTCCCGGAACTGGTCTATGGCAAGGATTCGCGCGACCTTAAGTACCGTACCAACTGGAATGCGCCGGTCGCCGTTTCCCCGCACGATCCGTCGATCATCTATTACGGCACGCAGGTCGTGCTCAGGAGTACCGACCGGGGTACAAGCTGGACCGAAATCAGCCCCGACCTGACCCGCAACGATCCGGAAAAGCAGGGCCGCAACGGCGGTCCCCTGACGCCTGAAAATGTAGGCGCCGAGTTCTACAATACTATTTTCTACATCGTGGAATCACCGCACGAGGAAAACCTGGTCTGGGCCGGCAGTGACGACGGCCTGGTGCACCTCACGCGCGATGGCGGCGCCAACTGGGAAAATGTCTCCCCCAACCATCCGGGCGAAGCCATGATTAACGCCATTGAGCTCAGCCCCCACGACAAGGCCACGGCCTACCTGGCAGTCACCGGCTACAAGCTGAATGACTCCAAACCCTACATCTACAAGACCAGCGATTACGGCAAACACTGGAAGCGTATTGATGAGGGCTTGCCGCAGGATGCTTTTGTACGTGTGGTGCGCGAAGATCCAGCGCAACAGGGCACACTCTATGCGGGTACTGAGCTGGGCATGTTCGTGTCCTTCAACAATGGTGGAGACTGGGAATCCCTCGATCTCAACCTGCCGCCGGTGCCCATCACCGATCTCTCCCTGCGCCACGACAAGCTGGTAGCCGCTACCCAGGGGCGGGGTTTCTGGGTGTTGGACGATCTGTTCGTGGTACGCCAGGCAGCCGGTGGATTCGCCGGCAAACCCTTGCACGTGTTTACACCGGGCACGGCCGAGCTGATCCCCAGTAGCGGCAAGGCAGGCGCATTCGAAGGCGCTAACCCGGAACGCGGTGTGCCGCTTTATTACTACCTGGAAGACGAGACAGATGAGCCACTCACCATCGAGATACTCGATGGCGGCGGCAAAGTCGTGCGTAGCTATTCCAGTGAGGAAGGCGATTTCGAGCGCTGCAAGCTCAGCAACATGGATCCCCGGCTGCCGTTTGAACTCAAATATCCCGCCACCGATAAAGGCCTGAACAAGTGGACCTGGGACTTGAAACACCAGGGCCTTAACTGCATCGAAAAGATCACCTTGTTCGCGGGTTTCGACGGCCCGGGTGTGGCCCCGGGCGATTACAGCGCCCGGCTCTCCATCGGTGATTCCGTACAGACGGTGTCTTTTTCAGTAAAAATGGACCATCGCATCAGCGCCACGGACGAGGAAATCCGATTCTGGTCTGATCGCCTGGCAGAAGTGGGCGCTTTGCTCGACGACACTCTGAGCAACCTGGATGGGGCACGCCAGGCACAGCGCCAAATCGAAGCGCTGATGACGGAACACCCCGGGGACAAGGACCTACAGCAGACTGGCGCCACAGCGGTTGAGCACATTACCGCCTGGGACGGGAAGATCATCCAGGTGCTGCACCAGACCTACGAGGACGAGGATGCCTGGGAAACCATGCTGGCCGGACAACTCCGTTTCCTGCTGGATGTCATCGATGCTACCGGTGCACCGGTAACGGAGGGCGCCCTGCTGCGGCTCGCGGACCTGAAGGCCGAGTGGTCTGAGCGGCAAGTGGAATTGCAGGCCATCAAGATGGACTACATCGATGTCATCAACGAATGGGCGCGCCGGCAGAATGTCCCGCACGTCGCCTCACCTGGACAGTGATCCTGCTGGCGACAGACGAACGCAAGTTTGGCCAGGTAAATAGAAGCATTCATGCCATGATGCAGGTGCTGTAATATGCAGTTTCAATCCGGAGCAAGCAGTGACAAAAGACCAGCACCAGGCTGAAGCGCATTTGGAACAGGTGAAAAAACTCGACAAGACGCTCGGGACAAACCGGGGCATTGAAACCATGTTCCGAAGCGCATACCGCGTGCAAATGGACCTGACCGGCCTCGCCGATAACAAGGCCAACATGATGATCAGCATCAACGGCATCATCATATCCATCATCATCGCTGCCGTGGCGCCCAAACTGGATGCTAATCCCTGGCTGACCAGACCTACGAGGACGAGGATGCCTGGGAAACCATGCTGGCCGGACAACTCCGTTTCCTGCTGGATGTCATCGATGCTACCGGTGCACCGGTAACGGAGGGCGCCCTGCTGCGGCTCGCGGACCTGAAGGCCGAGTGGTCTGAGCGGCAAGTGGAATTGCAGGCCATCAAGATGGACTACATCGATGTCATCAACGAATGGGCGCGCCGGCAGAATGTCCCGCACGTCGCCTCACCTGGACAGTGATCCTGCTGGCGACAGACGAACGCAAGTTTGGCCAGGTAAATAGAAGCATTCATGCCATGATGCAGGTGCTGTAATATGCAGTTTCAATCCGGAGCAAGCAGTGACAAAAGACCAGCACCAGGCTGAAGCGCATTTGGAACAGGTGAAAAAACTCGACAAGACGCTCGGGACAAACCGGGGCATTGAAACCATGTTCCGAAGCGCATACCGCGTGCAAATGGACCTGACCGGCCTCGCCGATAACAAGGCCAACATGATGATCAGCATCAACGGCATCATCATATCCATCATCATCGCTGCCGTGGCGCCCAAACTGGATGCTAATCCCTGGCTGTTGATACCCTCTATCCTGTTTTTACTCGGAACTCTGGTTTCGATCATCTTCGCGATCCTGGCAGCGCGGCCAAGGGTGAGCCACAGGCCGATCACTCTGGCAGATTTACGGCACAGCGAGGGCAATATCCTGTTTTTCGGTAACTTCGCCAATATGAAAGAACATGAATTCGTGGAAGGCATGAGCGAACTGATGCAGGACAAGACCGTTACCTATGAAACCATGATGCGCAATATCTACGGCCTGGGAGTGGTGCTTAACAAGAAATTCGCCCTGTTGCAGGTGGCCTATACCAGTTTCATGATCGCCCTGATCCTGGGCGTCACATCTTTCATCGGTGTCTTTATCTGGATCCTGCAACAACCACAGTAGGAACGTGGTCACATGGATTCACGTATATGACTATAGCCCACGCACAATGATCCCACTCCTCAAGCAGCCGCTCCGCACGTTGCGCGACAGCTTCATGGACCTTTTGCCCATCATCCTGGTGGTCTCGTTCTTCCAGTTTGCCGTGTTGCAGCAGCCATTGCCCAATGTAGCAAAATTACTGGCCGGTATATTCATGGTAATGCTGGGCCTGGCGCTTTTCATCCAGGGCCTGAAGATGGCCTTGTTCCCGATCGGTGAGGAAATGGCTTTCAATTTCGTGCGCGCCGGCAACCTGTGGTGGCTTTTCCTGTTCGCTTTCACGCTGGGTTTCGGCACTACGGTGGCCGAACCGGCCCTGATTGCAATTGCCGACGAAGCGGCAGAAATTGCTGCCACAGGTGGCATGATCAGCGACAACGAGACCGCGCAGGCCGGCTACGCGCTGGGACTGCGTCTGACCGTGGCCCTGGCCGTCGGTATTGCCCTGTTGCTCGGTGTGCTCAGGATTCTGAAGGGATGGCCGGTGCAATACCTGATCATCGGCGGTTATATCGGCGTGGTAATCATGACTTATTTCGCCCCGCCGGAAATTATCGGTATCGCCTATGACTCCGGAGGCGTGACGACATCCACCGTGACCGTGCCGCTGGTCGCCGCACTTGGCGTCGGTCTCGCCAGCAGCATCCGTGGCCGTGACCCGATGCTGGACGGCTTTGGATTGATTGCCCTCGCATCGTTGACGCCGATGATCTTCGTGATGGCCTACGGAATGTTGATCTGATGGGCGTTTTATCTGATTTCGGTGGAGTCCTGCTACTGTTGCTGCGCGACCTGACGCCCATCATGGTCATCCTGTTCGGTTTCCAGTTATTCGTGCTGCGCAAAAAAATCAAAAACCCCAGGCGGGTGCTGATCGGTATGGTGCTGGTCATCCTGGGGCTTGCATTTTTCCTGGAAGGCCTGGAAATGGCACTGTTCCCGGTCGGTCGCCTGATGGCGCAACAACTAACGGCGCCGGAATTCATCCATGGAGCGGGCGCCATCATCCCGGCGCAGGCGGAATGGACCGACTACTACTGGGTCTATGCTTTCGCCGCTGCCATCGGCTTTGCAACCACCATCGCCGAGCCAGCCCTGATCGCGGTCGCCATCAAGGCCAACCAGGTATCGGGCGGCACGGTCAGCGTCAACGGCCTGCGCTTCGCGGTTGCTATTGGTGTGGCGGTGGGTGTGGCGCTGGGGTCTTTCCGCATCATCACCGGAACACCGCTGCACTGGTACATCATCATCGGCTACGTGCTGGTCATCATTCAAACGGCCTTTGCACCGAAAACCATTATTCCGCTGGCTTACGATTCCGGCGGCGTAACAACATCCACGGTAACCGTGCCGCTGGTTGCAGCCCTGGGCCTGGGGCTGGCGGAAACCATTCCCGGCCGCAGCGCCCTGCTCGACGGCTTCGGCCTGATCGCTTTCGCCAGCCTGTTTCCGATTATCGCGGTCATGGCATACGCCCAGATAGGTGCACACCTGCAAACCAGGCGCACCCGCACTCACGAAGACAACGACCCTTAGGAGGAATTTCCATGCATTTTAAATTAATCATTGTCATGGTCGAAGACGAGAAGACCAACGCCGTACTTAAGGCTGCCCGGGACGCGGGCGCGACCGGCGCCACGGTGCTCAACCAGGCCCGTGGCGAGGGTATCACCCCGACCAAAACGTTTCTCGGGCTCAGCATCAACGCCCACGTCGATGTGCTTTTGATGCTGGTTGAGGAACATTTAAGCCGCCACATCCTGGAAGAAGTGGCCGAAGCCGGAGAATTCGATGAATCACCCGGAACCGGGATCACGTTCCAACTCAACGTGGAGGACGCCATTGGAGTCCGGCACCAGATTTCGGCTTTAACCGAGGCCGTGGAGGACCAGATATGAACCTCGAAAAAAGAAAAATTATCCGCGTCAACGAAGTCATGAAAACCGAAGTGGATATTGTCGACGGCATGATGACCGTCGCAGAAGCATTGAAATCACTCAAGTACCCGGACACGCGCACCATGATCGTGGACAAACGGTACGAAGACGACGAGTACGGCGTTGTCATGTTCCGTGACATCGCCCTGCGGGTGCTGGCGCCGAACCTGTCACCACACCGCATCAATATTTATGAAATCATGTCCAAGCCCGTCGTTGCTGTCGACCCGCAGATGGACATCCGTTACTGCACCATGCTGTTTGACAACTTCGGTTTGTCCCGGGCGCCGGTGCTCGAAAACAACACGATCGTGGGCCTGGTCAGTTATACCGACATCGTGCTGAAGGGCTTGAAAGTATGAACGGCAAACCCCGCTGAATATTGCTGGTTTTCAGGCGTAATGCGGATACACCGGAAGATACATATGCTCCCGGATATCGGCCAGGATGTCCTCGGGCTCTTCCCGGTCGGCAAGCCCTTCAGCCCAGGCAATCTTTGCCACTTCCAGCGCAATAAGGGCCGACACGTTGCGGATCTGTGACAGCGGTGGATAAACGCGGCCACGCTCCAGGTCTGAATCGGTCACCTGGTTGGCCAGCGAGTGTGCTGCAGCCAGGAACATCTCATTTGTTACCTCACGGCTGCGACTGACGATAACCCCCAAACCCACGCCCGGGAAAATATAGGCGTTGTTTCCCTGCCCGGGCACAAAGGTCCGGTTGCCGAGTTTCACCGGGTCGAATGGGCTGCCACTGGCGAAAACTGCCCGCCCATTGGTCCAGCGGTAAGCTTGCTTAGCCGTGCACTCGGCCTTGGATGTCGGGTTCGACAGCGCAAATATGATCGGTCGCTCATTGATTTCAGCCATGGCCTCAATAATCTCCTGGGTGAAGGTCCCAGGCTGTCCCGAGAGGCCCAGGATCGCGGTCGGTTTCAGCGTGTTCACGGCTTCGAGGAAATCATTGATGGGCGGTTGTTCCCGTGCATAACGTTGCTTGTGGGGTGCGATCGTCTCGCGGCCTGCCACGAGCAAACCCTGTGAATCAACAAACCAGCATTGCTTGCGGGCTTCGGCCGTTGGAATTCCTTCCTCCGCCAGTGCGGCGACAAAGGTATCCGCAATACCGATTCCGGCCTCGCCGGCGCCCAGGAAAAGCAGCCGTTGTTCGGACAGCTTGCCGCCGGTGATGCGCAAAGCCCCGATGATCCCGGAAACCGCGACAGCACCGGTGCCCTGGATATCATCGTCAAAAAGACAGGCCCGGCCGCGGTACTGTTCCAGTAAGCGGAAAGCGTTCATGTTGCCGAAATCCTCAAGCTGGATCAGTACTCCGGGGAACACTTCCTGGGCCGCGACGATAAACTCATCGAAGAGTTCATCAAGCTTTTCACCGCGCACCCGCCGCTGTTCGATCCCGTTGTAAAGCGGGTCGTTCAACAGGGATATGGTGTTGGTGCCCACGTCCAGCATGACCGGCAGGCAATGGGTTGGATGGATACCTGCACAGGCCGTATACAGCGAGAGCTTGCCAATCGGGATGCCCATGCCCTGGGCGCCGAGGTCGCCGAGCCCGAGAATTCTCTCACCATCGGTAACCACAATGATCCGGGCGTCCTTGTGCGGCCAGTTCTGCAAAATCTCCCGGATGTTGCCGCGATCATGTATGGAGATATAGAAACCTCTCGACTGGCGGAAAATATGCTGGAACTCCTGGCACGCCTTGCCCACTGTCGGCGTGTAAATAAGCGGCATCATCTCTTCAATATTATGCATCACCACCCGGTAGAAGAGGGTTTCATTGCGGTCCTGCAGTGCTACCAGGTACAGATAGCGTTCCAGGTCGGTCGGCTTGTCGCGGATGTTGCCCAACACCCGCAATTCCTGCTCCGCAGGCGAATGGACACGTGGCGGTAGCAAGCCGCGCAGGCCCAGCGTTTCACGTTCGGCATCTGTAAACGCGGTGCCCTTGTTGCGCATCGGATCGTGGAGAATTTTTACGCCACGGTGTAATTCAGACACTTGTTTTTCGTTCATTGCATATCTCCTTTGCTATCCGATAAAGAGCAAATACGTACTGGACTCAGGATCACCCTGCATTCACACCCCCTGATGATCCATCTATACGCACAGGTTCAAACACTTGCAATGACCTGAGTCAGCAATCCAATGTGGGAGAGTGCTTGGGCGCGATTCAAGTGGCAGTTGCAGATGGTTTCAAAGAATTCAAAACATTCGGCCCCAGGGACCTCCTACAAAAGGCCGACTTGTCCAGGTCCCGCGGCCGCCCTGGCAAAAACTTCATCTCTCTGCTATACCTTAGAAGCAAACACCACATTGT
>PVMK01188694.1_pt1 | contig 11947 bp, 10 predicted proteins | sample 1853481 | NCBI WGS metagenome assembly PVMK01 (sample SAMN08533507, study PRJNA380276) | Marine sediment metagenome, whole genome shotgun sequencing project. | reverse complement strand
GCCCGCGCACCGGTTGTAGGATCAGGTCTTTGACCGGCGTGCAGGGCCAGTGTATCCAGGTTAAATGTTTTGGGTTTTGCCATCTCGCACCATGAAAATCATTATTTGACCAACTATTTTACGCGCCAACAATCAATTACGCAGCGCGCCGCCAAAATCCAGCATATATTGAATACGGGCCCTGGTTTGTTCTGTCTGCCCCAGATCCAGGAACGCCCGGCGCTCCAACGCTAAAATTTCGTCCTCGCTCATCGGGGTTCCCGCATCGACATCGCCACCTGTCACGATCATGGCGACCTGTGTTCCCGTGGTGACATCGTGGGGTGTCAAATGGCCTTTTGCGTGCATCTTCTTTAACCACTCTTGCATGTCTGCCCATACTTCCCGGCCAGGCATTTTAAACATTCGGGCAGGTGGGGGTGCTTTGTAAGCAGTGGACATTGCACGTGCCGCATCAATGGCCTTATCCAAAAGATGATCGCTATTCATTACGAATTCATCGGTTCCTTTTCTGAACATCGACAAGGGCTCGGCTTCCAACGGTGATTTAGCCGTCCTGGCGTAACCGATATTCATAAAGGTTTCCCAGGCAGCCTTGGTTTCATCACCCTTGATTTTAAACCAGCGATACAACATTTCCTTTACACCACCGCCACCCGGTACCAGGCCCAACTGTGGTTCCACCAGGCCGGCCACGGAATTGGCATGAAAAATGACTTTATCGGTATGCAGCAGCACTTCAAAACCACCACCGATGGACAGACCTGCCGGTGCAGCAACGACCGGTATGGGTGAGTACTTCATTACTTTAACGGTTTGCTGGAAGTCATGCAGAAAATGATCCAGCCCGTTCCAATCCGCCGTTTTGATGAAATCCAGGATGCCGCCTATGTTAACGCCACAGGAAAAGTGCGCTGCATCGTTATGGATGACCAGGCCATCCAGGTTGGCCGTCGCATACTCGACAGCATCCCGGAGCACTTTCATTGAATCTGCATCCAGGGCATTTGCCTTGCTATGAAATTCGACCAGGCCAATACCCTGACCCAGATTGAAAAAACTGGCAGAGCCGTTTTCGTTCAACGCAGTGAGTGCTTTTCTCTCTTCACTAAAACGTCTTGTTCCGGTGGAGCGTGCCAGTGCCTGGTAACTGCCATCGGCATCCAGGAACTGTAATGTGCTGTCTGCCACCCTGTAAAATGACCGGCCAGCGGCCAGTTCAAGGAAGGGTGGAACCTCACGGTTTTCGGCCTCAAGGCGGCTGATCATTTTGTCCGTACCGATGGCGTCCATCATTTCAAATGGCCCACGTTCCCAGTTGAAGCCAAGCTTCATAGCGTCATCGATGGCGACCAATGACCGGTTAACATCAGGTACAAGTAATGCGGCGTAGCACAAGGTGCGGGAAAGTACCTGCCAGGCAAACTGACCCAATATATCGTCATTCTTCAACAACAATGTAAAATCACCGGACAACTCTGCATCCAGCGCGACAGCGGGTTTTTCGCGGTCATAATCCCGGTAGGTAAAGCTTTCAAAATCCAGTGTCTGCCGGCTGGTGGAATCCGTGGCATCCTTGTAACGGTAAAAGCCACCTTTAACACCCTTGTTGCCAAGATAACCTTCAGTAATCATCCGGACCATCAACGGGATTTCCTTTGAAACCTCATGAAACGCATCCGCCCCGGGAAGAATACTCTCGAGACTTTTCGCCACGTCACTCATCAGGTCGATACCAATCAGGTCATACAAGCCGAACACACCCGTTTTGGGAACACCCATTGGCCGGCCGAATATGGCATCGGCCTGTTCCGGACGAAGACCCAGTTCAAATGCCGTATGCAATGCCGTTTGTATTGCAAACACACCTACACGGTTACCCAGGAATCCCGGCGTATCTTTGCAAATCACGATACCTTTACCCATGCGGGATTCATTGAACTGCGCGAGACTTGATATGACTTCAGGCGAGGTATCGGCACCGCTGACCAGTTCAAGAAGACGCATGACACGCACTGGATTGAAGTAATGGGTGATCGCAAATTCACGCCGGAATGACAGCGGCATATCTTCAATCAGCAAGGATAGGGGTATGGTCGAGGTATTTGAAGAAACTATTGAACCAGCTTTGCGAACCTCATCGATCTGCTTATACAGTGCTTTTTTAACATCCAGTCGCTCAATCACCGCTTCGGTAATCCAGTCCGCGTCAGCAAGACGATGCATATCGTCTTCAATATTTCCAACGCTGATACGTGCCAGATAATCTTTGTGTAACAGACCTGGCTGATTGGGATTCATAAGACGCTCCAGGGCACGTTCTGCTGGCGCATTGCGTTGTTCTGCGCTACCGGGCAAGTCCAGCAGCAGTACTTCAACACCCGCATTGGCCAACTGACCTGCAATGCCCAAACCCATGGTTCCTGCGCCAACTACGGCGGCTTTTTCAATTTTGTACATATTTAATTCCGGTGGTTTCGGTCAAGCCGCACACTCGTGCATGATCAGTTTCAATGATCACCATGAAACTCTTTTATTTTCCGTGTCAGGTCGATTCCACCATAAAGCTGGCTTCTGTTTCTGCCACTATTTCCTGCGTATCAGTTCGGGTCATTTTGCCATGCATAACGATTAACCTCCCCCGATTTTTCACACAATAGCCTTCGAGCTCGACAGGTGTGCCGGTGGGCAAATAACCCTTGTAACGAATCTCACATTTGGCGGTATAAGCCCGGATATCGTTCAGATATATCCAGTTCGCCATCACATCGTCCAATGCGCTGAAAATGATGCCGCCATGGGTAACGCCATCAAACCCGCAATGATCATCGGCAGGTGTGAATGCGGCCCGGCAAATATCTTCTTCCAGGCGAAATGTCAGTTGAAGGCCAAGCGGATTGGTTTTGCCACATACAAAACAATTTTCCCCGTCGGTTCTTATCTCACTCACTTGGAAGTCCTTGTGTGATTCAAATTGACGTCAGAGTAACATTTGTTTTCGTTTAGCAAGAAATTTTTCTGCCAGATCAATGTAAACGGCATGTGAGCGGTAGAAAAAATGCAAATCAGCGCTCGAATTCTGTGCTCGCGGTAGGTCAATGGAATGGGGGTTGATTCGTATTCAATTGACTTATGACAACAACAGAACAGGCTTTATTCCAGATAATCAATGCTATAGATTTTTGTAGGCACCCAATTACAGAGGTAAAGAGTCAGGATGTACGGGGGAAGCAGCAAGGTTCAAGGACAAATACCGGAGGATCCCGTTGGCTCGGTGATGGTTGTTGGCGGCGGTATCGCCGGCATGCAAGCCTCACTGGATCTGGCCGATGCCGGCTACAAGGTCCACCTGGTTGAGAAAAAGTCTGCCATCGGTGGCCATATGGCCCAGCTGGACAAAACCTTTCCCGACCAATGACTGCTCCATGTGCACCATTTCTCTCTCGCCTGGTCGAAGTAGGACGGCACCTCAACATTGAATTGACCACCGATAGTGAAAGTTGTCGAACTCGACGGCGAAGCTGGCAATTTCACCGCGACCATCCGCACCAAAGCCCCGTTTCATAGATGTGGATACCTGTAACGGTTGCAGTAAGTGCGCCGAAGTGTGCCCGGTTGCTTTCGATAACCCATTCGATGTGGCCATGGGTAAAGCGCATGCCGCCCACAAGCTTTATCCGCAAGCGACCCCCAATGCGTTTGCGATTGAAAAACGGGGTGTTGCACCCTGCCGCGATGCCTGCCCGGGGGGACAAAGGGCCCAGGGTTATATTGCCTTAATTGCCGCCGGACGTATCGAAGAGGCCTATCGCTCGATCAAGGAGGACAACCCTTTCCCCGCCATTTGCGGCCGTATCTGCAACGCCCAGTGTGAAGACGCCTGCACCCGCAACAAGGTCGACGAAGCCATCAATATTCGCGCCTTGAAGCGCTTTGTAACCGACACCATTCATGCCAGACCACGCAAGGCGCCACAGCGGCAGGAACGAAAGTTCGAAGAGCGGATCGCCATTATTGGATCCGGTCCCTGTGGGCTGACTGCCGCCCAGGATCTTTGTTTTAAGGGTTACGACGTCACGGTGTTTGAATCACTTCCCGTCGCCGGTGGTATGTTGCGGGTGGGTGTACCCGAGTACCGACTGCCGGTAGTGGTGATCGAAAGAGAGATACAGGACATCGTTGATCTGGGGGTGGACCTCAAGCTCAATACGGCGGTGACTCAACTGGATGACCTTTTCGATGATGGTTTTCAGGCCGTCCTGATTGCCGTGGGCGCCCACGAGGGCAAACGTATCCCAATTCCGGGCAACGACCTGAACGGGGTGCTGATCAATACCAATTTCCTGCGCGATGTGCGCTTGTGGCAGCACCACAAAGATGCATTGCCGGCAGCCGGTCTGTCCGACCCGGGCGTGCTGATCAATAACAAACGCATCCTGGTTATCGGGGGGGGTGATGTGGCCGTGGATGTGGCCAGGACTTCGCTACGTCTGGGTGCCGCCAGCGTCACACTGGCCATGCGTGAGCTTGAAGATGCAATTCCTGCCAGTGATCATGAGATCGCGGGTGCAAGAGAAGAGGGCATCAAAGTCACTTGTGGCCTCAATTTTCTGCGTATTATCAACGACGGAAATGGCAATGTCGCCGGCGTGGACGCTGAAGAATTCGAACAATTTGAACTTGATGAAAATGGCCGGGAGGTCGCGGTTATCAGGCAGAATTCACAGCGGAGCCTGGATGCCGATATCATCATTTTTTCAGCCGGGCAAAATGCCGGACTGGGTTTTATCCCCGCTGATGCGGGTGTCAATCTCACGGCGCGCCGTGAAGTCGATGTGGTCAGCAACAACAGTTATGCAACCAGTAGACCGGGTGTGTTTGCCGCCGGTGATGCCGTCACCGGTACCGCCTTCGTCATTGATGCCGTTGCCAGTGGTCACAAGTGTGGCAATGCGATCCACCGCTATTTGCGGGGTGATGACATGGAGGTGAGCGAACCCCGTGACAACCGGGTTGCCGATATTCCCCGGTCAGAACTGGATCAAAAAATACGCACGGGTAAAATCAGGCTCTCGGCACGTATCAATGAGCCGGAAATACCTGTTGATCAAAGAATGAATGGTTTTGCCGAGCTGCAGCGTGGTTTCACGCAGGATGAGGCCTTGGCAGAGGCAAATCGCTGCCTGAACTGCGGTGTCTGTTCAGAATGTAACAGCTGTGTTTCAGAATGCGGTGTGGGCGCCATCAATCTGAACATGGCTGCAAAGGAACAAAAGATCGATATCGGTGCCGTGGTGCTGGCCCCGGGTTTTAAAACCTATCAGGCCGAACTCTCCCAGGAATACGGTCTCGGTCGATTCCCGAATGTACTGACGTCTTTACAGTATGAGCGGTTGCTGAGTGCCTCCGGCCCGACATCAGGTCATGTAATTCGGCCGACAGATCAGTCAAGACCAAGGAAAATAGCCTTCCTGCAATGTGTCGGGTCACGTGACCAGACGCACGATTACTGCTCTTCCGTTTGCTGTATGTACGCCGCGAAACAGGCCAATATGACACTTGAGCACGACGCCGATACCGAGATCCGCATATTCATGATGGATATGCGCGCGTTCAGCAAGAGCTATGAGAGTTATTACCAGCGCACCAGGGAACGCACAGGCATCGATTACACACGCTGCCGTATTTCCTCGTTGAAGCAAAACCCTGACAACAATAACCTGATCGTGAAGTACTTTGAACGGGCCGCGGTACCCGCGAATCACAACGCCATGGAGCAGGGTGGTGCTGGTATCCGCGAGGAAGAATTCGACATGGTCGTACTTTCCGTAGGTATGGAAATTGCGCCGGATGTGCGCCGGCTTGCTGAAAAACTCAAGGTCAAAACGGATAAAACACGGGTTCTGTCAAACCGAGCAGTACAACCCCCTGCAAACCAGCCGTGCCGGTGTCTACGCCATCGGCCCATTCCGTGAACCGAGGGATATTACCGAATCAATCATTGAGGCCAGCGGTGCGGCTGCTGTTGTCGGGGCATTTCTTGCCGTCTCACGGGATACAAAGACATGTAAAGAAGTATTCCCCCAGGCGCGTGATGTCGCAGGTGAGGAAGCACGCACGGCAGTGTTTATATGCCATTGCGGCAAGAACATCGCGGGTACCGTGGATGTGAAATCGGTCAGTGAATATGCAAATGGCCTGCCGGGTGTCGTGCATACCGAAGATACGCTCTATGCCTGCTCCCAGGACAGCATCGCGCATATCACCGAAACGCTGAAGGAAACGGGCGCCAACCGCCTGCTCATTGCCAGTTGTTCACCACTCACCCATGCCCCGCTGTTTGAAAGCAGCATGAAGGCCGCCGGGCTTAATCCTTACCTGTTCGACATGGCCAACATCCGTAACCAGTGCTCCTGGGTTCACGCGGATGACAAGGACAAGGCCACTGAAAAGGCCAAGGAACTCGTGCGTATGTCGATGGCGCGCACCAACACGCTTGATCCCCTGACCACTGCAGAAATGCCCATGACCAGGAGTGCCCTGGTGGTGGGTGGTGGCGCCAGTGGAATGACCTCCGCACTGACACTGGCGGACCAGGGTTATCCGGTTGTGCTGGTGGAAAAAAGTGATCGCCTGGGTGGCAACCTGCTGAACGTTCATTTTGGTCTTGATGAATGGGGTGCCGGTGCTGGACTTCCAAGCCAAAATGAAAAGGGCTTTATCCCTCCGCAGGCATATCTGGCCAAGCTGGTTGCTGCAGTGCACAGCCATCCGAGGATTGATCTCCATATGAAAACCCAACTGGCCAGCACCAGGGGGTTTATGGGGAATTTCACATCGACACTGGAACCGGCAGATGAAAGCCGCCCGCAAAGCGAGTGCATTCAACTCAAGCACGGCGTCGTCATCCTGGCGACCGGCGGCAAAGAGTATCGCGGTGACGAATACGGCTACGGCAGCAGCAAACGGGTCGTGACCGGGCAGGAATTTGAAATGCTGCTGGCACGTCACGATCAAGGCCGGGCAACCGGCGCAGACCTGCCGCTTCCAGACTCACTGGTGATCATCCTGTGTGTTGGTCCTGCCGATAAATATTGTGCCCGCATCTGTTGTACCAGCGCACTTAAAAATGCGCTGGTACTGAAGAAACTCAATCCCGAGGCGCAGGTCACCGTGATTTACAAGGATATCCGTACCTACGGGTTTAAAGAGCGTCTCTACACCCAGGCGCGTGAAAACGGTGTGATCTTTATCCAGTACGATGACAACAACCAACCTGAAGTGGAAGTGGATAAAAATGGCCAGCCACTAAAAGTTGGTATCTGGGAATCGATCATCGGCAAACAGATCACGCTGACCCCGGACATGCTCATGCTAAGCAATCCAATCATCCCGTCCCCGGCTGCCCAGGAACTGAGTGATAGTCTTAAAGTACAGCTGGATACCAACGGCTTCTTTCTTGAAGCCCACGTCAAACTTCGTCCGGTCGATTTTTCATCGGAAGGTATGTTTATGGCGGGGATTGCCCATTACCCCAAACTGCTTGACGAATCCATTGTCCAGGCCCAGGCCGCAGCTGCCAGGGCCGCGACCCTGTTGTCCCATGACACCATTACCACTGGTGGCAAGATTGCTATCGTAAATCAGGATCTCTGTGTGGGCTGTCTGACCTGTGTGCGAAGTTGCGCCTATGGGGCACCGAGTATCAAACCCGATCTACGGGGTATTGGTGACATCCTCGGCGCAGCCAATATTGAGGCCGCGTTATGCCAGGGTTGTGGCGTCTGTGCCGCGGCTTGCCCGGCCGGGGCGATCGAGATGATGCATTCCACCAATGAACAGATGATGGCCAAAATTGATGCCTTGTTTGAGGGGGTCGACTCCCATGTGTGCAGCCATGAACTGGCGGGAACCGAGTAGAAGCCCGTATGGACAACATTACATCATATGAACCACAGATCATTGCCTTTTGTTGCATGCACTGTGCCTATGCCGCAGCGGATCTCGCAGGCAGTTCCCAGGATCGCCTACCCGCCATCCCTGAAGATCGTCGCAATACCCTGCACCGGCAGGACCGATATGGGGCATATCCTGAAAACCTTTGAAGACGGTGCGGATGGTGTTCTGGTAGCAGGTTGTCTGGAAGGCCGTTGTCACTACCAAAGCGGTAATCTTTACGCTAAAAAACGGGTTCAACATGTCGCTGAACTATTGGATCAGATTGGTCTGGAAAGCGGGCGGGTGCGCATGATCAATATTTCAGCCGGAATGGGTGCAAAGTTTGCGGAGCTCGGAAATGAGTTTGCTGAATCGATAGCGGCACTCGGCCCGACCGGATTGAAAAAGAAACCGGCAAGCAGGGAAATACCATTGCCCGAAGGAAAACCAGAATGATAGTTGCAGATCAAAAACCAATTGAAGACATCAGGAAAATGCTGCGTGGCAAGAAAAAGGTCCTGGCCGTCGGTTGCGGCACCTGTGTTGCCGTCTGTTTCGCCGGCGGCAAGCGCGAAGTGGCTGTGCTCTCATCTGCAATGCGTATGGCCACCGAACTGGATGGCGAACCGGTTCAGATAGATGAAGCCATCGTGCAACGCCAGTGTGAGAAGGAATTTATTGAACACCTCGGATCCCAACTGGGTGAATATGATGCCGTCCTGTCGCTTGGTTGTGGTGTCGGCGTTCAGACGCTTGCTGATTACTATCCCGGCACCCGGTTTCTGCCGGCGCTAAATACGAAGTTCATGGGCGGACCCACTGAGCAGGGCGTGTGGGAGGAACGCTGCCAGGGTTGTGGTAATTGTCTGCTCGAGTACACCGGCGGAATCTGTCCCATTACCCGTTGCGCAAAACAATTGATGAATGGCCCATGCGGCGGTACCGATGAAGGCGGCCGTTGCGAGGTCGATCCTGACACCCCCTTGTGCATGGTTTGACATCTGGGAACGGATGGACGCACTCGAAATACAGGATGAGCTGATGCAGATCCACCCCCCCAAGGATTGGTCCACAAGCCGCGATGGCGGCCGCAGAAAAATCGTGCGCAAAGACCTACAGAAAGCCTGAACTTGGTGATGACAACTGATGAATAAGAGCGTGGTCAAATCGGGCAGCAGGCTGGAAAAGATACTGGCAGCCGGGCAATTTGCAGTGACCGGTGAAATCGGTCCGCCGAAAAGTTACGATGCCGAGGTCATCCGGGAGAAATGCGCACTTTTAAAGGGATATGTCGATGCGGCCAATATTACCGACAACCAGACCGGTATTGTCCGTATGAGCAGCATCGCCGCCGGCATCCTGATCAGAAATGAAGGATTGGAACCGGTGATTCAAATGACCTGTCGTGACCGCAACCGCCTGGCGTTGCAAAGCGATATACTCGGCGCTGCTGCCCACGGCATCAAAAATGTACTTTGCCTTTCAGGCGACCACCAGTCATTTGGCAACCATCCGGGCGCCAAGAACGTCCATGATATCGATTCCATGCAATTGATCCGCATGATGCAGGAGATGCGTGATAACAACCAGTTTCAGTGTGGTGAGGAAATCAGGGGTGGCGGGCCGCCTTTGTTCATTGGCGCTGCAGCGAATCCGTTTGCCGATCCGGTTGAATTGAGACCCCTGCGTCTGAAAAAGAAGGCGATCGCCGGTGCTGATTTTATCCAGACCCAATTGATCTACGACATGGATCGCTTCAGGTCATACATGAAAAAGGCCGTTGACCTTGGCATTACCGAATCCCTGTCGGTGCTTGCAGGCGTTGGCCCTCTGAAGAGCGCGGGCATGGCCAGGTATATGCACAACAATGTTCCCGGCATGTCTGTTCCCGATCACATCATCGAGAGAATGGAAGACGCGGTTAAAGGCATATCCAGCGATGACAAAAAGGCACGAGATGGAAGCCTCCCAGGCCGAAGGCATACGTATTTGCATCGAGCAGATCGAAGAAATCAAAGAGATCGAGGGAGTTGCCGGTGTGCACATCATGGCGATTGAATGGGAGGCGGCCGTCAAGCCCATTGTTGAGGGTGCCGGTCTTTATCCGCGACCCGAGGGTGCTGGCTGATCATGGTCACGGTAGCTTCAAATCTCGCCCGGGCTGAACCCTTGTCAAAAGCAGTGCTGGACGACATCGGACAGAATATTTTTCGCTGCTACCAGTGTGTTAAATGTACCAGCGGTTGTCCGCTGGCTGACCAGTTTGACCTGACGCCCAACCAGGTCATGCGCAGCTTGCAACTTAACGATCCAACGGTTTTGGAAAGCAAGGCCATCTGGCTGTGCGCGAGTTGCCAGACATGTGCTTCGCGCTGCCCACAGGATATTAACGTTTCCGGCGTGATGGATTCGCTGCGGATTGAGGCCGGCAAACGGGGGAATCTCCCCGGCGGTTCCGGATGTGCAGAGGTTCCACTGGTTATTCATGCAATTCATCAAGTACCTGGGCCGAGTTCCCGAACTTATTTTTGTTCTTGTCTACAAGGTAATGCGTGGAAAGCCATTTTCAGATGTGGGTATCGGCTTGCGGATGTTAAAAAAGGGCAAGTTGAAATTATTGCCGCATTTCGCACGAACACCCAAAAAGGTCGTGCCGCTGGATAACCCTGAAGACAAGGTTGCCTATTTCCCCGGTTGCTCTGCCTCCTCCTCCGCCAAAGAATATGACCTTACGGTCCGCAGTACCGCTGATGTGTTGAATATCCACCTGGTGGAGCCTCCGGGCTGGGTTTGCTGTGGTTCCAGTAGTGCCCACGCCACAGATTCTGCCGAGGCCCATGTTTTCCCCTTGCGCACCATGTCCACCATCGAACGTATGGGGATGACCACGGTGACTTCACCGTGCAGCAACTGTTTCGCCCGTCTGAAAATGGCCGAGTTTGAAGGCATGCAGGATAAGCAGGCACTGGAGCGGGTGGCAGCAATCACCGATTACCAATACCAGGGTAAGGTCAAGGTACAGCACTTTGTAGATACCATCATGGACCATGCCACGCCAGCGGAAATTTCAGAGAAGGTCAGACGCCCACTGGAAGGTCTCAAGGTGGCCTGCTATTACGGTTGTCTGATCACACGGCCGGCAAAGGCAACGGGTGCGGAAAATCCGGAATATCCAATGAAAATGGATCATTTACTACGATCCCTGGGCGCTGAGACTGTGGACTGGTCTTATAAAACCGATTGTTGCGGTGGGTCTTTGAGTATCACACAAAGCGAACTGGCGCTGGAAATGAGTGAGGCTGTACTAAAAGACGCAAAGGCCTGTGGTGCCGAGGCGGTAATTACCATGTGTCCCATGTGTCATATGAATCTGGACGCGCGCCAGCCGGACATGAAGACGAATTTTGACATGCCAATTTTCCACTCCACCCAGTTAACCACGCTGGCCTTTGGGCTGGATGTGAAGGAATCATACTTTAATAAGAATATTGTTGATCCGATACCCTTATTGAAATTGAAGCAACTGGTCTGACCGGAACTCAGTCAGAAATTCATTCAGTCCTCAACCGCTGGCATGATTCACCAGTGTTCTTTGATGCTTTTTAATTTCTTTTGCAGTTTTCTGGACAGGTTGATCCTGTTGTGGTGGACAAAAGCCTCGTGGTTCGATTCAAAATCACCGGGAATGTAACGATAATTGACCATCATGCCAGCGGATTGCTCCAGTCCAGCGGGCAGGGTATTGGCGAACACATTGATTCTTTCCAGACGCGCACCGTTTGAAAGGTGGAAATAAGCGACCGGGTCGTAGGGCTTGTCTCCCCGTTTGACGAGGGCCAGGTAAGCCAGCCCCAGACGTTCCAGCGGACCCGAAATAATGTCCTTATGCCCCATCGGTTCGGCAACAAGCTTCTCGATTGCCTTTACAACATCCTGTTCATCCGCCGCCTTGCAGATCACGCTGGCGCTATCTCCCAAAATGGCGGCGAGCCTGGTCTCATTGAAGACC
>PVMK01179978.1_pt1 | contig 11947 bp, 8 predicted proteins | sample 1853481 | NCBI WGS metagenome assembly PVMK01 (sample SAMN08533507, study PRJNA380276) | Marine sediment metagenome, whole genome shotgun sequencing project. | reverse complement strand
ACGACTTGTTGTGCATGCGGCGGTTCACGCGTTTGAATCCGGTCAGGCCATCCAGTATCCGCCAGTTACGGCGAACGAATGGGTTGAAGAGTCGGATCTCGACATTGGGATGAGCGTTGAGTACCGAAAATGCGCGGTCCTGGCCCGAGGTGAGAACGTCATCGAGCAGCAGCCGAACGCGCACCCCTCTGTCTGCGGCAGAGAGCAACGAGCTGAGGAAGAGCACGCTCGTGACGTCATTGCTGATCAGGTAGTACTGGGCGTCGATGCTGCGCTCGGCGCGCTCGGCCAGATGGATTCGTGTCGCGAGCGCGTCGATGCCGTCATTCTGCAGCATGAACGCCGATTTTCCGGGGTGCAGCGCGGTCAGGCGCTCGACCGCCTTGTCCATCCGCGTGTCACCCGTAGCCGCGATCGCCGTGGACTCGGGCTTGGGCGCATCGAAATCCGGCGTCGCGCAGGCGCTTGTCAGCGCGATCAGAACGACCAGGAGTAAATGCTGTTTCACGCGAATAAACCTCTCGAGCGAGTCAGTAGCTGATGTGCGGGTGCAGTGTAAAACAGGCTGGTGATTCGAACACCCCGCGCTTGGGCGGCGCGGTGCGCGCCGAGCGAGGCGATCGGCCCGCTGGGAATCGGCTAACTCGCCTTCGTCTGCTTGGCGAGAATCAGATCGGTCAGCTCGGCGACGCTCTCGTTGCGGATTGCGGCGACCTTGACGATGTCGCGGTCTGGCCCGAGGGTCTCGCGACACTGGGCGAACAGGGTATCTGCATCGGGGCGATCCGCTTTGTTGATCACGACGATGTCTGCGAGCTCGATCACGCCGGCTTTCTCCACCTGGAGCTCGTCGCCCGCGCCGGGCATCAGCAACAACAGACTCACGTCGGTCAGCCGGCAGATTTCGTAATCGGCCTGGCCCGCGCCGACGGTTTCGACGATCTCCACATCGAACTCCCGCTCGTCGAGGCAGCGGAGCATTGCGGGGACGGCCCTGGACAACACGCCCGGGCTGATCCCGGGTGGCCACCGAGCGCACGAACAGGTCGGGATCTTGCGCGCTCTCGCGCATGCGCGCGCGATCGCCGAGCAAGGCCCCACCCGTAACGGGGCTCGACGGATCGACGGCGAGTACACCGACCCGCAGCTGTCGCGCGCGCAGTTCGGCGGCCAGTCGGTTGATCAGCGTGCTCTTGCCGACACCCGGCGCACCGGTCACACCGACCCAGAGTGCCCGGTGCTCCGACGCGACCGCTTCTGGTTCGCCGCGCTCGGCCGCGGAGAGTTCCTGCGATAGATCGGCGCGCCAATCGCGTGTCTCGCTTCGCGAGCTGTTGGCTACGCGCTCCCGATGTGCTTGCGCGATCTTCACGACTTCGGCCGTCATGCCGGTCAGCAGCGATTCGGGCGGAAACACCGCGGCCACTCCCTGCTCGAGCAGGTACTTCGCGTCCTCTTCGGGAAGGATGCCGCCGACGATCAGCGGTATCGGCGCGCCCCCGTCTTCGCGCAGCCCCTCGAGCATCGGCACCACCAGCGTCATGTGGGCGGCGCTGAGCATGCTGACGCCCACGACATCCGCGTCTTCATCGCGCGCCGCGCGGACGACGGATTCCGGAGTTTGCCAGAGGCCGGTGTAGATCACTTCCATGCCGGCGTCGCGCAGCGCGCGCGCGACGACCTTGATGCCGCGGTCGTGTCCGTCGAGGCCGACCTTGGCCAGCAAGATGCGCGGAGGTTGCGGATTCACCAGGCGACTCCTCCATCGAATCGACCGTAGACGTCGGCGAGTGCGGTGACCGTCTCGCCGACAGTGCAGTGTGCCTTGGCGGCGTCGATCAGCACGGGCATCACATTCTCGCCCGCGGCAGCCGTGCGGCGCAGCGCTTCGAGCACCGCGCCGACCCCAGCCGCATCGCGCACTTCGCGCACCCGCGCGAGAGATTGGATCTGCTCGGTTTCAACAGACGGGTCGATCTTGAGCGTCTCGATCGGCGTTCCCGCTTTCTCCTGGTAGGCGTTCACACCGACCGTGATGTGTTCGTTGCGATCCATTTCCTGGCTGTAGCGAAACGCGGCATCTGCGATTTCGTGGCGGAAGAAGCCCGACTCGGTCGCAGCGAGCACCCCACCGACCTGCTCGATGCGCTCGAAGTAGTCCCAGGCCTCGGCCTCGAGCTCGTTGGTCAGCGTTTCGATCGCGTAGCTGCCACCGAGCGGGTCGACGGTGTTGGTCACGCCGGTCTCGTGCGCGAGAACCTGCTGGGTGCGCAGCGCGAGGGTCGCGGCTTCCGCGGTGGGCAGCGCGAGGGTTTCGTCCATGCTGTTGGGTGTGGAGCGACTGGCAGCCGCCGAGCACCGCGGCGAGCGCCTGGTAGGCGACGCGCACGACGTTGACCATCGGCTGCACGCCCCACAGCGTGCAGCCGGCCGTTTGCGCGTGAAAGCGGAGCCACTGGCTGCGCGCATCCTTGGCGCCGAATTTGTCGCGCATCAGCTTGGCCCAGATCCGGCGTGCGGCGCGGTACTTGGCGATCTCTTCGAGAAAGTCGTTGTGGCAGTTGAAGAAGAACGAGAGCCGCGGCGCAAAATCGTCGACCTTGCTGCCGGCTTCGATCGCGGCCTCGACGTAGGCCATCCCGTCGGCGAGCGTGAAGGCGAGTTCCTGCCCGGCGGTCGAACCGGCCTCTCGAATGTGATAGCCGCTGATGCTGACCGGGTTGTATTGCGGCAGCTCTTCGGTCGCGAACTGGATGGTGTCGACGACGAGCTTGAGCGACGGCCGCGGCGGATACACGAATTCGTTCTGGGCGTGGAACTCCTTGAGGATGTCGTTCTGGCAGGTCCCGCGCAGCCGGTCGCGCGGCACGCCCGTCTTGTCCGCGAGTGCCACGTAGAACGCGAGCAGCACGGCGGCCGGTGCGTTGATGGTCATCGAGATGCTGATCTCTCCGAGATCGACGCCCCGGTAGAGCCGTTCGAAGTCGGCGAGGGTGTCGATCGCCACCCCGCAGCGGCCGACCTCTCCGCGCGAAAGCGGGTCGTCGCTGTCCCGCCCCATCAGCGTGGGCAGGTCGAAGGCGGTGCTCAGGCCAGCCTGGCCCTGCGCGAGCAGGTAGTGGAATCGCTCGTTGGTTTGCGCGGGCGTTCCGAAGCCCGCGAACTGGCGCATCGTCCAGAGTTGCTTGCGGTACATCTCGCGGTGCGGGCCGCGGGTGAACGGAAACTCGCCGGGCTCGCCGAGCGCGGCATCGGGATCGAAGTCCGCGAGATCTTCGGGGCTGTAGACCGTCTTGACGGGACGCCCCGAGATGGTTTGGCGGGAGTCGGCGCTCCCAGCGGTCGGCTTGACGGGTGTGGCAGCCACGATTGGCGAGTCTCCGGCGGGTCGGGAACCGCGTGCGATCCCGGCCGCTTGCTGAACCGATCATACCCGCCTGAAACTGCAGCGCACCCGACCGCCGCCGAGCGTGCGGTTAGTCGCTCTCGGCCTCTGCGCGCCGGCGCAGCTCGATGCGCCGGATCTTGCCACTCACGGTCTTGGGCAGCGCGTCGAGGAATTCGATCACACGCGGATACTTGTAGGGCGCGGTCGTCTCCTTCACGTGCTGCTGGAGCCGGACCGCGAGCTCGGGGCCCGCATCCGCGCCGTCGCGGACGACCACGTAGGCCTTCACGATCGATCCTCGATCGGCATCCGGCGCAGCCACCGCCGCGGCCTCGACCACATCGGGATGTTCGACCAGCGCGCTCTCCACCTCGAATGGGCCGATCCGGTAGCCGGCCGAGATGATCAAATCATCGGAGCGCGCGACGAACCAGAAGTAGCCGTCGTCGTCGCGGTAGGCGCGGTCGCCGGTGATGTACCAGTCGCCGCGCCGGCACGCGCGCGTCGCATCGTCGTCCTTCCAGTACTCGACGAACAAGCTCGGCGGGTTTCCGCGCAGCGCGATGTCGCCGACTTCGCCGGGCGGGAGCGCGCTGCCGTCCTCATCGATTACCTCGACGCGGTGCCCCGGCATCGGCAGCCCCATCGAGCCCGGCCGGACGGGGGTGCCGGGGAAATTTCCCACCAGCAGGATCGTCTCCGTCTGGCCGTAGCCGTCGCGGATCGTCAGCCCGGTGGCGTCGCGCCAGCTGCGGATCACCTCGGGATTGAGCGGCTCCCCGGCCGAGACGCATTCGCGCAATTGGGGCAGCCGCAGCTGCGAAAGATCCTCTTTCACCAGCATCCGGTACTCGGTGGGTGGCGCGCAGAAGACCTGCGGCGCGACCTCCGCGAGCAGTTCGAGTTCGCGGGCCGCCTCGAAGCGGCCGTCGTAGAGGAAGACTTCGGCACCCACGCACCAGGGGTCCGAAGATTACACCGTAGGCGGCCTTCGCCCAGCCCGTGTCGCTGGTGGTCCAGAGCCGGTCGCCGTCGCGCAATCCGTGCCAGAACTGCGCGGTGTAGCGCTGCGCGCTCGTGTAGCCGTGGTTGTGGAGGACGGCCTTCGGCGGCCCGGTGGTTCCAGAGGTGTAGTAGACGAGTGCCGGATCCGAGGCGTGCGTCGGATGCCCCGCAGAAGCGTCGTCGGAGACGGCTTCGAGCGACGTCTGCAGATCGAGCCATCGGGTGTCGCCCGACGGAGCGCCGCCGTTCCCAGCGCAGACGATCGTGTGCTTCACGCTCGGCATCTCGTCGCGCACGGCGTCGACGGCGAGCGTCTGTTCGTCGATCGAAACGATCGCGACGGCTTCGCTGTGCTGCGCGCGGTAGGCGATGTCCTTCGACCGCAGGATCGTTGAACTCGGGATCGCGAGCGCGCCGGCCTTCAGCGTGCCGACCATGGCGATGTGCCACTCGGGAATCCTGGGCAGCATGATGATCACCGGCTGCCCGGGCTGGACGCCGAGCGAGCGCAGCAACTGCGCGAAGCGGTTTGATTCGCGCGCGACGTCGGCAAAGGTCAGCCGACGCTCGCCACCGCTCGCGCTGCGCCAGAGCAGGGCGGGGCGATCCGGGTCCACGGCCAGCCGGTCGACCACGTCGCGGCCGAAGTTGAATACCTCAGGCGCGTCCCAGTGGAAGCGATCCACACTGCGGCGGTAGTCGTCGAGGCTCTGCTGAAGATCCGTCACCTGTGCGGGAGCCTAGCGCTGACGGCGGGGCGCGCCGGCGCCAGGCAGATGATCAGCCCCGGCAGAAACGAAATTACGAGTACCGGGTTGGGGTTATGCGCATTTCCCGGGTCGGGTGTCCTGCTGGCAAGTGATGTGGGTCTAATGATTCGGAGTACACTCGGCGTGTCGGGTCGCCTGTCGACTGGCCGGCCCAGCGCACTAGCGCGAGCAGCCGCGACATACATGCTTGTGGATCTCTATCGATTGGGAGAATCGACAATGGAGAGTTCGGATTTGGTTTACCTGTCTGCCGCCGAGGCGTTGGCGTTGTTCCGGGAGCGCGCGCTATCGCCAGTGGATCTGCTCGAAGCCCTGATCGAGCGCGCGGAACGCGTCGAGCCCATCATCAACGCGTTCGTGGACACCTACTTCGACGAGGCGCGCGAGCACGCGCGAGAAGCCGCCGCCCGCTACGCGGGTAACGGCCCGGCACCGCGCCCGCTCGAAGGCATGCCCGCTTGCGGTCAAGGACGACACCGCGATCGCGGGCAAGCGCACGACTTCCGGTTCGGTCTTCCTGCGCGATCACGTGGACGATCACAGCAACCCGTCCGTGGAGCGTCTGATCGAAGCCGGTGCGATCGTTCACGCGCGCGCTGCATGCCCGGAGTTCTGCTGGCCGTGGGTCTGCTACTCGCGGCTCCACGGCGTGACCCGCAACCCCTGGAACCCGAAGAACACCCCGGGCGGCTCCTCCGGTGGCTCGGCTGCGGCGATGGCTGCGGGCACCACCACCCTCGCAACCGGGACGGACAGCGGCGGCTCGATCCGCATGCCGTCGGCCATGTGCGGCACGGTCGGCTTCAAGCCCCCCTACGGGCGCAACCCCGAGTGCGCGCAGACCAGCTTCGACGTCTACAACCACATCGGGCCGATGACGCGCAGCGTACGAGACAGCGCGCTGATGCAGAACATCATGTCGGGCCAACACCCCGCCGATCACGCCAGCGTGCGCGAGAGCGTCCAGATCCCCGAGGCGCTGGATGGCATCGAGGCTCTGCGCATCGCCTACTCGTTCGATCTCGGCTTCAACCAGTTGGCCCCGGACGTCCGCCGCAACACCCAGGACGCCCTCGACGCGCTGCGCGAAGCCGGCGCACAGGTATCCGAGGTGACGATCGATTGGGCGGCCGAAGCCACGAACCTCGCCAACCATTGGGGCGATCACCTGAATGCGCCGGCCTTCGCCGACGCCATGGAGAATCACCGCGACGAAGTCTGCGACTACACGCCGGGCTTCGCCGAACAAAACGCTCAAGTCTCTACCAGGGATTTTCGCAATTCCGTGCTAGGCGCAGGCCGCATCTGGCGGGATCACCTCGGTCCGCTGCTCGAAGCCCACGACATCTTCGTCTGCCCCACCGTCGCGGTCCCCGACATTCCCGCAGACCTGCCGTCGTGGGAAGACTACGAAGTCGATGGCACACCCGTTCCGGCCGACGGAAGTTGGGTGATGACGACGCTGTTCAACATGTTCAGCCGCTGCCCGGTACTCGCCGTGCCGTCGGGCTTCACCGGAAGTGGCATGCCCAGCGGCATCCAGATCGTCGGCCGACCCTTCGACGACATCACGGTCTTCCGCGTCGGCGCCGCGCTGGAGCGCAGCCGCTCCTGGCTCGACTGGAGTCAGCAGCGGCCGGAGCTCGGCTGAACGCAGCGCCGAAGTCAGCTCGTGCGTGCGAAATCCTGGATTCCGTTGAGGTGCGTAGGCGGGGACGTTGTTGAATAGTTGAGTTGGTGGTGAGGAGCAGTTCGGGACCGAATGCTCGACCCATCTTTGCCTGGCTTTGGATCACAAATGAAAAAGCTCTCCAGGGTTCTGGTTGCAGGCATCGCAGTGATTGCGGCGGTTCTGCTCGTTCGCTGCAGCATGCTCGGCCACAGCTCGAAATCGGGCCAACCCCCTGGCCTGGTGTCCGGCACCCTTGCTCCTTGCCCGGATAAACCGAATTGCGTGAGCAGCGAAGTCGGTGAAGACGCAGATCACCACATTGAGCCGCTCGATTATTCAGGCTCCGGCCCGGATGAAGCCTGGTCCGAAATTCAGCATGTCATCAAAGAACTCGGCGGAGAAGTCACGATCGCCAACGACGAATACATCGCCGCAACATTCTCTTCTTCCCTCTTCAGATTCGTCGATGACGTCGAATGCAGGCTGGACGCGCCCCAAAATCAAATCCACATCCGCTCCGCCTCCCGCGTCGGCCACAGCGATCTGGGCGTCAATCGAAAGAGAACAGAATCAATCACCCGCTTGTTCGGCGAGGACGTTGTTGAATAGTTGAATGGAATAGGCGGGGGCGTTGGTGAGTGATCACCCCTGAGTTCGCGAGTAGATCATCAGCCCGATTGGACCCGACCACTATCCCCCGCCGCACAGGATCCTAAGACGCCAGCAGCCCCGTCGGGCGCACGATGTGTGTCTGGAGGCGCACCGCTTCCTTCGACACGCCTAGCGCCATCGCGACCAGCTGCGGGATGTGCAGGATCGGCATGTTCAGCTTGCGGCCCACGCGGGATTCCATGTCGGGCTGGTAGGCGTCGAGATTCAGGTGACAGAGCGGGCAGGGCGTGACCATGGCGTCCGCGCCGGCCTCTTTGGCGCTCACGATTGCGTTGCCGCCGAGCTGCATCGAGTTCTTCTTGTTCACCATGGCGATCGGGAAGCCGCAGCACTTGAGTCGCTCGTCGTAGCGGATGGGCGTGGCGCCGAGGGCTTCGATCAGGTTCTCGAGCTCGTTGGGATCGTCCGGGTTTTCGAGATCGTTGACTTCGGGCGGTCGCGTCGCGTAGCAGCCGTAGAAGGCTCCCAGCTTGAGGCCCGACAGCGGATTGACGACCTTCTCCTTCAGCTTCTCCAGCCCGTAGTCGTTCAGCAGCACCTCGTAGAAGTGCTTGACCTTGACTTCGCCCTTATAGCGGCGCCCGGTGTCGCGCTCGAGTTCGTCGTTTACGCGCGCCATGTGTGCGGGCTTGCCTTCGAGCTTGCGCTGCGCCTTGCGGTGTACGCCCTGGCAGGTGGTGCAGATGTTCATGATGTCGAGGCCCTGGGCCTCGGCGAGCGAGAACGTGCGCGCGTTCATGATGTCGGCGACCATGGGATTGTCTTCGTTGATGACGCCGGCGCCGCAGCAGGCGGCGTCGGTCATCTCCACCAACTCGATCCCCAGTTTCTCGCAGGCGAGATAGGTGGCGACCAGATTCTCTCGTCCCGCACCCTTCGCGACGCACCCGGTGTAGAGGGCGTACTTCATTTTCGGAGCTCCTCGAAACGCGCAAAGGTCTTCTTGACTTCATCCAGCTTGTCGATCTTGTGGGGGATCAACGGCGGATTCTTGCCCCGCATCATCATCCGCAGCCCGATCGGCACGAGCGAGAGCAGTCCGGGCAAATTGAAGAAGCCCATGCTGCGCGCGGGTAGGTAGTTCTCGTCAAGGATTCCACGCTTGCCGACGGTCTCGCGAAAGCCGAGAGCATGGCGCGCGCCGGCGTTACCGTGAAATCCGTCGGCCATGGCCTTGGTGCGGATCTCTTCGATGCGCTCCAGCGGCTTGGTCTCCGTCGGGCAGCGCGTCGAGCACTCGCCGCAGTGGGTGCAGTCCCAGACGCCGGTCTTCATCGAGACCGCGCGCATCCGATCGGACGTGTCGACATCGCGCGAGTCGAAGATGAAGCGGTGCGCCTTGGCGAGCGTGGCGGGTCCGAAGAAGTTCTCGTCCACCGCCAGCACGTTGCAGTCGGAATAACAGGCCGCGCAGAGGATGCAGGTGGTGGAGGGATCGATCTGCAGGAATTCCTCCGGGCGCTGCGTGCGTTCGAGCTCGGGCACACTGCCGTTACCCGCTTCGAGATACGGCTTCACCTTGCTGAGCGAGTCGAGGAAGGGATCCATGTCGACCACGAGGTCGCGCAGGATCTTGAGATTGCCGATCGGCCCGACGCGCAGCACGCCGTCGATCGTGCAATCGGAAACCTGCGTCTTGCAGGCGAGACGCGCGTGCCCGTTGACCTTGAGCGCACAGGATCCACAGATCGCCGAGCCGCACGAGTAGCGCAGCGCTAGCGTCGGATCCTTTTCGGCGCGGACCTTGTTGAGCGCCTTCAAGATGGTGATGCCAGCGGGCAGCTCGATCTCGAAATCCTGATCGTGCGGCTCCTTGTCCACAGCCGGATCGAACCGCTGAACTCTCATAGTGACCTTGCTGCTGGCCATCAGTACTTCCTCTCTTCGGGCTGGAATCGGGTGACCGTAACGGGCTTGTATTTCAACTCGTGGCCGCCGTCATCGGTGCGGAAGGCCATGGTGTGGTGCATCCAGTTCTCGTCATCGCGGGTGGGGAAGTCGGTGCGGAAGTGAGCGCCGCGGCTTTCCTCTCGGGCCAGGCCACCGCTCACGATCAGCTCGGAGTACTCGAGCATGTTCGAAAGTTCGAGCGCGTCGATCAGGTTGAGGTTGAAGTTCGTTCCGGGGTCCTTCACCTGAATCTTGCTGAAGCGGTCTCGCAGGCCCTTGATCTCGGCGCGGGCCCGCTGCATGTCTTCCGCGCAGCGGTAGACGCCGACCTTGTAGGTCATGATCTCCTTCAGCTCTTCGCGAATGACGCTCAGGTCTTCGGAGCCGTCGCCGGCGTAGAGCACTCCGATCTCTTTCTTTGCGGCCTCGATCTCGCGCTCCTCGTTCACGTCGGCCAGCGTGAGCCCCGGCGTCACGTCGAGCATCTTCTTGCCCGCGCGGCGCCCGAATACCAGGGCTTCGAGCAGCGAATTGGTGCCGAGCCGGTTGGCGCCGTGCACCGAGGTGCACGAGCACTCGCCCGCGACGAAGAAGCCCGTCACCTGCTGCCCCTTTTCGTCGAGGAAGACCTGGCAGTCGTTGTCCGCCGGAATGCCCCCCATCGAATAGTGGGCGGTGGGTTGGATCGGCACCGGGTCCTCGATGCAATCCACCCCGATGAAGTCCTTGGCGAGGTTGTAGACCTGCGGCAAGCGCTCCATGATCTTGTCTTTGCCGAGGTGCCTCAGGTCGAGCAGCACGTAGTCCTTGTTAGGCCCGGCGCCGCGCCCCTCGTTGATCTCGGTCTGCTCAGAGCGCGAGACGATGTCGCGCGGGCCGAGTTCCATCTTCGAGGGTGCATAGGTCGACATGAAGCGATCGCCGTCGGCGTTGATCAGGTAGCCGCCCTCGCCGCGCGCGCCCTCGGTGAGCAGGATGCCGTGCTCGTAGAGCCCCGTCGGATGGAACTGCACGAACTCCATGTCCTGCAGCGGCACACCCGCGCGGTAGGCGGCCACGATGCCGTCTCCGGTGTTGGCGGCGGCGTTCGAGGTGATCTTGAACGCCTGGCCGTAGCCGCCGGAGGCGAAGAGCACCGCCTTGGCGCGGAACACCTCGAGCCTTCCGGTCTTGATATCCATGGCCACCACGCCTCGGCAGACACCGTCTTCGATGATCAGCCGGTTCATGTGCCACTCGGAGTAGACCTTCAGCTTGCCGCCCTGCTTGTAGGTCTGCTCGACCAGCGTGTGGAGCAGCGCGTGGCCGGTGCGGTCCGCCGAGAAGCAGGCCCGCAGGAAGGAGTGACCGCCAAACGCGCGCTGATTGATCTTTTGATCATCGGTGCGCGAGAACGGGCAACCCAGGTGTTCCATCTCGTAGATGGTGCGGGGTGCGTCGTTGCAGAGAATTTCGATCGAGTCCTGGTCGCCCAGGTAGTCGGCACCCTTCACGGTGTCGTAGATGTGGGCCTCCACCGAATCGCCGTCGACATTGCCCAGCGCCGCCGCGACACCCCCCTGAGCCGCGCCGGAGTGGCTGCGGCTTGGGTAGACCTTCGTGATGACCGCCACGTCCAGGTGGCCCACCAATTCCATTGCGGCCCGCAATCCTGCGAGACCCGATCCTACGATTACGACGTCGTGTGAATACATGGCTCCCTGCCTGGCAAGCGTCCGCCGCCATGCCTTGCAACTCCCGTTCCGCATCGGGGGTGCCGGGCGGATTGTCGGGGTACCGGCTCCAAGGCCGGGGGAATCGCGCTGAAGCTCCGTGTTTGTTGGCGAAAATCGGTGTCGAGTGCCGAGTTATACGCGATTGGCGGGATCGGACGCGTTCGCGGCCCCAGCGATCCTCGCACTCGATTGGGGCAATTCGCCCCGTTTTTGGGGGCAGACTGGAACGACTCCAGGCGAAGCCAGGAGTTCACCTATCCTGACCGTGAAGGGGAGCCTGATGAAAGTCATCGTCGATCTGGGCGCCGCGCAGATTGCCGGGGCGGCCGGCTCCGGATCGGGGCGAAACCGCGCCCGATGGCCGCGTTTGTTGACGGAAATGGCGCTGAGTGTGCCGATTTCCCCGCAATCCGCAGGTTCGGATGCGCTCTCGGTGCCGGAAACCCGGGCCTCGATTGGGGCAATGCGCCGCGTTTACGGGGCAGACTGGAACATCTCCACGCCGGCAGCGGCCGCGCCGGTGTGGAGCGAGCGAGCGTTGTAAACTGGCATCACCCGGGTCCGGTGCCTTTCGGCGTGTGCCGCTCTCCGGTTGGCCGCTAGCCGATGGGATCCAAACGTGTCCGAGGTCGTCGCGAGACTCGCTGCGCGAGCTGCGTGCGCGGAGTCCTGTCCGAGCAGGAGTGGGGCCAAGCAGGTTGGCTAGTCGAGGTCTGGCGTTCGGCATCGCATTGGGGATCGCCTCGGGGCTCTGGTTGGGCGTGGCCGATGGTGCGCGGGCGCTCGTCGAGCTGGGCGTCAGCGCAGGTCCGCTCTCGCATCGCCTCGGCACGCT
>PVMK01142872.1_pt1 | contig 11947 bp, 13 predicted proteins | sample 1853481 | NCBI WGS metagenome assembly PVMK01 (sample SAMN08533507, study PRJNA380276) | Marine sediment metagenome, whole genome shotgun sequencing project. | reverse complement strand
TCATTTTATTCTCTGTGTTCAGACCTCGTTAAATAGTTTATCTGGTGTTCTAATCCAAGGGTGTAGAAGCATGAAAAGTTGAGTTACGCTTCCAGTATAGTTTTATAACGGAAGATATCGCGTATGTCTATAACACAATTGACAGAACTCAAACCATTCGATAGGTTGTATCAGTCAGGGTACTCTCTTTAACCCCAATCGAGCTGAAAGCCTCGATTAGGGTGTCTGTCGTTTGTTGTTTGTGGGTTGTTGTTAAAAAATTACAGCGAAACTTCTATCTCACTTTGAAGAGATATAAAATGCCGATTGCCATCTTATTCAATCCGCAACTGACAACCAACGACTCACAACATACATTGAGCGCTTTAACTTTATTAGGCCCTTATCGGGTTTTATCTGACAACATGTTGTAAGAAACTGACACCTGAAACCTATAATCAGCGTGCATGCTGCCCCGCAGGGGCCACTTTTTCCGAGCGTAGTCTCGGAAAAAGCTTAGTACCTTAGTTGTAATTTATGCGCATTTTGTGGCAAAAAAATTTATCAAGACAGACAACTCATTGAGATAACAAAATCCGAATATCGAATTTCCGGACAAGCAGAAAATCAAAAGCTCAAAAGCCTGCTTGGTTCCGGCTTGTCCGGGTTGGGATTTAAACTTGTCGAGTATCGAGTATCCAGCATCGAGTATCCAGGGGCGAGAATGGAACCTTGAACCCCTAAACCTTTAAACCCGTGAACGCCTACAAGGAGCGATAAAAATGAGCATGAGCATGGAAATTCACTTTCCCGGAGGTAGAAAAGTTTATACTGATTATAAGGGCTTTACGACTAAAACCGATCAAAGCAAAGAAGAAGGCGGTGACAGTACCGCGCCGACCCCTTCGGACCTGTTTTTTGCATCGCTGGGGGCGTGTATGGGGATTTACGCGTTGGATTTTTGTGTCAAGCGCGAGATTGACCCCGGGCAATTAAAGCTTTCCGTTGAATTGCAGTCCCATGAAAAAACCTATATGGTTGAAAAAATGATTTTCCATATTGATCTTTCGCCGGGATTTCCACAAAAATACACCTCGGCCCTGATCCGCTCTATGAAAGCTATGCTATTTAAAAAAGCATTTTGAGCAGCCGCCGCAATTTGAATTTGTCACCCATCAAAAATGATCAAAAAATACAAAGCCATGGTTTCATCGGACTGGAACGGGTGTCTGGCACCCTGCGGACCGTTTGACTTCATTTCTTTTGCATATCCACGATTGAAATCTGATCTAACCGCTATTTTCCGGCAATACACCGGCAATCTCATCTCCCTGGGTGTAGGCCGCCGGGCAAATCCAGGAATTGCTGCCCGAACCCATAACCCCGGACCAAATGGATGCCTACCTGGATGAATCCTTCACCACCTATACGGGTGTACCGGAACTGATCGAATGGTGCTCCCGTCATAACATTCTGTTTATGATTAATACCACCGGCATGATCGGCTATTTCCAGCGGATCTTTGCCAAAACCCTTTTGCCCCCGGTGCCGGTGGTATCGGCACATCCGCTGATAAGCTACCCTCAGAGCACCAGCGGTTCCTGCCGCGTTTATGAACTGCTGGAGACGCGGGACAAAAGCAAAAATACCGGCGAGGTCGCCCGCTCACAGGCCATTCCGGCCGGAAAAGATAATTTTGCTGGGAGACAGCGGGGGAGATGGGCCCCCACTTCAAATGGGGTGCGGCGGCAGGCGCCTTTTTGATCGGCAGCATGACCAAGCCGTCTCTGGATGCCTACTGCCGGGCAAAAGGCATTGCCATCAACCTGCGATTTGGCCTGGACTGATCGCCGGGGTGAGAAAGAAAGATCCGCAGAGAAGAATTAGCAGCAAATTTTATGGATTTGGCCACAACGATCGAAAGAGATTGTTAACCGATGATCAGTAGTTCTTTAAAATACTGAAATAAAATTATACACTTTGATTGAATGATGCTTCCCGTATTTTACTTTTTTGGGGCAAAATCATTTTCCCCGTGATATCAATTTTAAGCGCTTTTATTATTTCTTTTAATCTTGAAAAGCTCGCAGAGGCATACTCAGTTTCCTCATAACGCTGAATTTGCTGTTCTTTTAGCCCCACAAGTTCAGCAAGCTGTTTTTGCGTTAGCCCCAATGCGATTCGTGCTCTTATTAAATCAATTGGTAAATTATCAAATGAGGTAGACTCAAGGACCTTGTACTTGCCGGAGCGTAATTCTTCGTATTCTTGAACTTGAGCCTCAAGCTCATTCAGTTGGCTTTCCATAGCATCTTTTTGCGCTTTTACTAACACCGGATGAGCACTTGATTCCTGCTTCTCAAAACTTATCAATGCAGTTTTAAATTTTTTGATCTGGACTTTTGTGATGACATACTGCCGTTCGTTTCTAATCATCAAGACCTCCTATAGCCAAGACAACAATGCCTTTCGGCTCACCTGTTGTTTTATCCGTTTTGAAAAAATCTAAAAAAAGCTTGCCGGTAACACCCTCGGGAATTTCCGCCGGAAAAAGATCGCCTTTGTATTGTTGCTTCATTAAAGCTCTACCTTCAATGCTGAAATCCAAAAGGGCCGGGTTCAGTTTTTCAGGGACGACGCCATCAATACTCCAGCAAAGATCATAATCGCCCGGAATCACCTTGTCGGTTACAAAGCTACCGTTAATGTAAACCATCTTGCAACCTGCAACTGAAAGATCTTTCAAAGCAGAAGCAAGACCATCTATTAACAACATTCTGTGGCCAGTGTATCCGAATCGCTCACAGAAATCTTGCCAAGATGTTTTGTGTTCACCTGGTGGTAAATTTCCGTTAGATAAAAATTCAGGTATCATTTTATTACACAACAATAATATTGTGTCGGCCAAAAGTCAATAGATAAAATCCGGATCCCGATCCGCTTGTTTGAGGTTTGCAGCCTTCTGTGACGCGGTTCAGGAAGTTCATAATCTAATCAGGATGATAATTCAGTCAGTTCTGAATCACCGAATTGATCGCAAAACTTGTTTATAACCCAGTTGTAGGCTCGGATAGTATTTTTTTTGAATTGGCTTTATGATACTCCATCCAGATTTTGGCAGCTTGGAAAACTTCCATGGTTTATCTCCTTTCGGTTTTTGGGTTTGACATTATTGAACCGGCTGGGGTAAGCATACGATATACGTTTTATATCTGCAATAATATTAATGATTTTGATAGTTGGACTTTTAGTAAGTTATCAAAAAATCGGCAGTTTCCACTTTTCTACCATAATATCGCAATAGATGGAAAAAATTTCCATCTAATATTACTGTTATGAGGTCGTGGCAGCAGGTAAGGAATCAGTGGATATTATGCTGCTATCCGGGAGCTGCAAACGCAGAGGGCGGGGTGGCTGATTCACCTAATAACAAGCCGCTAAACCTGACTGCGTTTAGAGGCGTGGTGGGCGGAAGGATGAGCCAATGATTATCTGAGAGGACTTCCGGTAGTTGGTTCAGGTACACACGCAGCAGCTTAGGAGGTATGAGATCATGCTGGTAGACGATGGTGATATTGTTCGAGGGCTTGGTTTTGTATCTATGTATTCTGCGTGGGTGGAGGAGGATGTTGATGACATTCTCCGATTCCTTGATCCAGTCGAACATTTTTAGGAAAGACAGCAGCGCTGGCCAATTAGCAGAAAGTTAGGTCATGCAGCCAGAATTGTGCAGCGTCTCAATAGTGACGAATTAGCAGAATTACCAGATGCTTTGGAGCCTGTTACAGGGCTATTTGAAAGACGAAATGAAGTTGTACATAGGCGTATATATGCTGGCTTTGACAAAACAGACTATGTTCAATCGGGACGTCCTAATGTGCCAACCCGCCAGATTACCTCAGAGGAACTATATCAGCTTGCTAACGATTTCTGGAATTTCAGAGGTAACTTCATTGGTCCGCAGGTATTCCGCTTGCCTCGCGCTGTCCGAGAATTCTTGGATAACGGCTCCTAACAAACGAATTAACTCTGATCCAAAAAGCTGGCGCTTTTTGTCCAGGTTATTCGCAACGATATGTGCGGGTAAGTTTATGAAATCGAATAGAGTATTATCCACACTGATTTTATTATTATTTTCGCTTATCACTGCTTTGGCTCAAGCAATTGAATATGAGTGCATAGTTCACAAGAAATTTAATTCAGAAATGAAATACACAGACAAACAGATTGAGGAAGGTCGATTCTCTGTAATTATAAAAGATATAGGAAAAAAGGCTTCTTTGTCACGTTGCTCTTTTGTTCAGAGTCAATACAGGGTCACCTGTGATAGCTATGAGGTGGACAAAATTGCTTATGATGAGCACGTTAAAATCAAAAAATACTATGTGTTTAGGAGCCAATTTGACGTCCAGCTCTTTAACAACATGACCTTTATTGAGAACAATGGCCGTGGTGGTATTGCATTTGGAAAATGTCAAGTTATCTCACCGTAAAATTATCACATATCAAGTCAGTTGAGCGGACAGCGAGAACTGTGGCGGCCTTGCCGGTCGAACTCAGTGGCGTTGCCGCTTACTTCCAGCGTTGAGAGGAGTATCAATGAAAATAAATAATGTTCACGGCATTATTTTTTTAGCAATCTTTTCCCTATTCGCCACTCAGGCATGGCCGGCAAATATTCTTAATTCTGATTCTAATTACAGTATTATAATCACAGTCACAATTAATGAAGATGATCATATACTCTAATTTTCGTAAAATAGTTCTTTGACGAATTAATATTTGGCACTGATATTGCTATTAGGCGGCCTGCTTTTTTTGTTGAACCTCGCATTCTTCCATCAATATCAACTCACTATTTATCCTCCGGTTCCTATTGATATTTTCTTGTGTAACCTCCAACCATTTGGTAACAAATTCTTCTTCATTTTGTACTCGGTCCAAAACAGCCTCCAAATTCTCATACTGCAATCGACGGACTATCGAAGGAATCGTTAGTGATTCCTTTGGCAATTTCCCAGCAGTGCTTCGCTTATAATTTTCATAGTGGAGGAGGGAGTCAATCCAGGACACCAGGTATAACGCTAGTGTTACACCTTGTTCGCTCCTGATAGTGGCTCCCTCCATATCCGTGAGTTGCTTAGCATTCCTGAAAAATTCTTCGATAACCCATCGGTAACTGTAGACAGAGATTATCTTGGTGGCCTCCCAGGTGAGTTCGTTGGTGAGAAGATATTTGGTAGTCTCTTTGATGGGGTCAACACTTTCAACTATCCGATGCTTTCCGGGTATAGCATTTAACCGAACAGTGGATATTTTGGCATGGTAAAGAACTTTCTCCTTTTTGCCGGTTTCTTTGTTAGCTGCAAAGCCGCAGACGTGGTAGCTTAAAATCATCTTAAAATATTCTTTAAAACTTTTCAACTCAAATTGATTTTTAGCAAGTTTTCCTTTGGGTGTAAGTTTTGGTTGTTTGCAGTGCACTTTAACTTTGTTCTTGGTAGTGATCTCAAGAATGTAGCTGAGCTTAAGACGCTTTAGCTCTTTTACGAAAGGTTCAATACCATACCATGAATCAGCCAGAACCATACAAGCCGGAAATCCGGTTTTGATGGCGTTGTCAATCATTTCAATTGCAAGATCATACTTTTTTTTATGAACACATTTTGCCTTTCGATGCCATGGCATTTTACTATCTGCTTTATAGAATATTCGGAAGTCTATAAAAAACTTTATGCCGTTACCGTCATTGTAGTATAAAAAAACAATACATTTTGCTTTTAGGTTGGTTCCAAATGCATGATCAAAAAGAATATGGACACCGTGAATCCATTTACAAAATTTCGTATGATGCACCATCGTATCATCGATGATAAAGTAACCAGCTTTGATTTTATAAAGATGCAGTGTTCTTAGCTGGTAAAGCTGTTGCATTTCATCAGTCGATAATTTGGCATCTGATAAAAATTCTGATAATGCACTGACGCTCTTTTCTTTTAGCCACATACAGCTAATTTGAGTAAGATTGAATTTTGATCCGAGAATCAAGGCAGTGGCAATTAAGGTTAAATTTTGATATTGGATATTGGTTAAAGCCGTTTGAAGGAATGATAAACCATAGACGATAAGCGGGATTTGTTTGGCGCACGGCAGCTTCATATATATTCCTTTATATATCAATAGGTTATATATCACACCAAACTATTGTCTCATACTTTTAACAAAAAGTCCCGTACTTTTTTCCGAATTCTCCAGCAATATATTCTTGTAACCTTTCCTTTGACTTTGCCCAAGTCGACAAATCCCCAGAAACGGCTATCAAAGCTAGCATCGCGATTGTCACCAAGCACAAATAGTGAATCATGAGGCACTCTTAATGGCCCTAAGTTATCACGGGGCCTAACTCCTGCTGGAATAATATTCTTGTCTGTATGAATGACATAGTCTTCATTAAACAGGTTTTTATTGACATAGATCTCTTTATCTTTAATTTCAATCAAATCGCCAGGTAGACCAATAACTCTTTTTAAAAAATCCTTATAAGGGTCTGGAGGATATGCAAATACAATAATATCTCCTCTTTCAAACTTATCACTTGTCGTGGGTCGTTTATTAACAAGAATATGGTCACCTACGAATAAGGTAGGCTTCATGGCTCCTGATGATATCTTAAAAGCTTGAACGACATATGTTCTTAATAGAAACGGAGCTAAAACAAACAGAATGCAGGATAAAGCTAAAATAACAATAATCAATATCCAACTCTTTTTGCTTCTATTTTTCATAGGCAATTGTCTCTGTCGTAATTTATTGATGCACCATAACCTGAAGTGATCTGCGTACCACGGGACGACTTTGCACGGCCTTTGCGTAAAATTGTCATCTTCAGGTCGTCAGCTGAACTGATTGGTAATCTGTTCCTTCCAATTTCCTGAAAATAATAGCATGGAAAATGCAGTTGCATTGGGGATCGCATGACAGATCGATGTTACCCAAAATGCAGACCATCTAGATCGTCTGCGCCATAGTGCGAAACTAAAAGCCAAGTAATATCCGCCTATTAGGCCTGCGCAAATTCCAGCTCCAATGCCCCCTAAAAAATGCGGAATCGAAAAAAAAAGAACAGAAGATAATATTTGAATGTTGAAGGTGGATTTGAATATCCTAGCGATAAAAATAGGAAATGCCTGCAAAAAGAGTGTTTCTATCACAGGCGCAATTATTATAAGATAGGTAAAATCTAACCAAATAGGCAAATTCGAAAAAACCTTATCTGAATCATTGAGCATTCGAGAAATTGGGTAGGCGAACGCAATACTCACAACTGTGCTTTCAATACCAATTCTCCAGCAAAAATCCCAGGGTCTTCTTCGGGCATGTTTCAGAAAATGTCTACGCAAGAAAGTAGGAATCAATAGATTTAATATCCAAATAACCGGAATGAGCTGCAGGCCCCTAGCTTTGAGTACCTATAAGCTTTACGTAAACCACTCGCTTACCGCGTCAGCTCAATCCTGCTTGTTCTGTAATTCAGTGATTGTTAATATGACTATTGAAATTCTTTGACAATTCTATAATAGAGATCTGAATTCCGGCTATTTTCTGGATAACCCATGCTTGGAATATTTCATCTTTTCGATCTTTATCATCAGGGCGAAGCTTGATGTATTCCTGATAGTGCGCATGAAATTCATAGATTAATTCTTCCGTCTTTCCCTCGACTCTTTTTTGGCCTTCTCTAACTTTATCTATGGATGACATATACGTTTTCCTTCTCGTATTTGGGAAATCGTTATGGTACAGAACCGGCGGCGGTTTTTTGCCGTCTGCGTGAAAGCGCCTTGTTAGGCATTTTATGGTTGATACCTGATGATATTGAAACCCTCATTTTCTGAGGGGATCTGAAAATATTTTGTAATAGCATCAAACTCAGCATCCGAAGTAAAAGCCGAACCTTCTGGCTTATCTTTGCTCCTTTCTTTTAATTGTTGTTTGCATATGTCATCACTCACATCGACAAAATGAAGCGTATGTGAAGCGTTTGCTTGTTCATAGATAGCACGGAACCAATTGCGTTGGTCTTTTGTGTTTGCAGGGAAATCGAGTACAATGGATACCCCATGAGAAAGCAATGATACAATATGGCCTGATAATATATTTTGTAAGCATGCACCGTATTTTATGTATTCTGGAATATCAGTTATTTCTTCTGGGTAGAGCTGAGAGAGCCAATCATCCTCTATTAGCAGAATAGCATTGTCTTTCTTTGCCAGCTTCTTGGCCAAAGTCGATTTTCCAGCAGCCATTTTTCCACAAAAGAAATGCAGTGTTGTTTCCGTAACCATTTTATATCGAATCCTCCGTATTTTATTGATGCCTAAAAAGCTGAGGGGTTAGGCAACGATAACCGTTAAACTATGATAAAGGTAAAAGCTGCCGATCAAATACTACCTATCAAAAACGGCACAGCTTTGCTCAGTCCCTCTCCAGCGACTTTTTGGGCTTTGTTCGTAACTGTTTTATCCATACTTGATAAACGCCAAGTTACCTTTGATCTCCTGTGTGACTTGCATCTCAATGTCAGTGAATGCGGATAAGAGTTCATCGGGACTTCGGGAAATGAGCGCTCCTGATCCGGCAAGCATATTCAAATAGCGGTTGCTCCAACGTCTGCTCTGTACCAGCGTGGTTATTGCTGAATTTCCACCATCTGCTAATACACGTTTTATTTCTTTCAACGCTGTTTTCACGTCACCTATACATATACAATGTAGGAAATTGAGGATATAACAGTATGGAAAATATTAGCTGTGAATGGCAACTGAAGCGCATCTGCGTGCAAATAAGCTGCGTGTCAAATGCGTTTCAAAACTAGCACGGCTTTTATGGTAAATCGCCCAGCTTCTTCACGTCAGCTTCATTTGCATTTTTAGGGCGTGGCCTTTACCTTATCGCTCAATTGCTGTCTTCAGTTTCCACGTAATATTGAACCCCACTGGCAAATGCCCAATTTTCTCGGGCTGTCTCAATAAATAACACCATTACATCATAGGGTGGAATTTCCGGCTTATTCTTCAAATTCTGGATTATTCTTGTTAGTAAATCTTTTTTGAATTCAACACTTCGGCCTAATGAAATTATAATCTCAATTAAAACGAATTTTTCAGTTCGTGGCTCAGTTAAATTTGGATGTCGATCATCGTATAGAAATTGGTCCTTCGATAGCCTATGAATCTTTTGAAACCTATCAGTTGGTGGAAAACCTACCCCGACAATAGCCTCGTGTATGCCATCAGCAATCAATTTCTGGTCTTCTGTCGACCAGGACTTAGATAAGCTTATTGTGACTAGCGGCATAATACTTCTCCTTTAGTATTTATGGAAAAAAGGTGTCAAACCTTGAATTGTGAATTCAAACCTTCAAAGTAATCTCTAAATTTATGGTCTTTTGCCATTCTGGTTTTAACTGCCCTCACACTGTGGCTGGCCGATGAGTAAGTCAAATCAAAAAATGGCACCGATCTTCTCATTGGTTAGCAACCCTGTCTGCCAGATTAAATAAACAATGAGATCTCTTTTTTCTTTTTGTGGGCCAGAAACTCTCGATAATTTTTTGAATTCTTTGATATTACAGCCAAGCAGGCCTGCTGCCTTATCTGCGATTGCGCCTGGATCCAAACTTGCTGCTGATTACCGATGACCGGCTATCTCTTTATCATGATTTTCCGGAAAACACCGCTTGCGAAGTCGAGCGACAAATTTCCTGGACCCTAAAAACAAGCCAAGCCGCAGATCCTCCCACAGGCGCTTTTCCTCCCTTGAATATTATGGTTGCTCATCAAAACATAGGCGAAGATGTCCACAGCAAATCGCTCCGACATCTCTCCGATGGTATCTAATAACCGTCGGCGATCCGTATTGTCATAGAAAATATCGCGCTGCTCATTACCCCGAGATAATATATGATATAGTGTTTCCGTATATTCTATCCGCCCTGCCCTGCCCATAAATGGCGCATATCTAATAAAGCTGTCAATTTCAATTTTTATTCACTATTCAAGGTTTGACACCATATTTTATATATTTATTTCAAAACTGCATTTCTTAAAATGTATTTTGTAGGTTTGGTCCCATTCGTGCTAAACGTTATGGCTGTCCTGGTTTTTTGGAAATTATTGAGATGCTGCCTCTTGATCTGCTGAGGAAACGCCGAAGAACGCTTTAATGTTGGGGGATACCAGTATCAACACACCCAGTGACATGATCGGAATCTGTCTTCCAAATGCCATGAGTTGTTGAATTTCGAATGTATAGCCGTCGAGTATGCCCGAAAAGTAGGTAATTAATGAAAATGCGCCCATCAGAATAAACCCGCTGCCAGCTAAGTATCGTCCCCAACGCAGGCGCAACAAGATGCTCACCAAAACGGTTAGTTTAAAAAGCAGGATCCACGCTGTAATGGTGTGGTTAACCTTCCACCCCATTGGCGAGCTAAAGGCACTCAGGAGGTATCCCAAGGCTTTAATCATTCCTGGCAGATAAAGAATCACGGCGACAATGAGGAGAATCGGCCAGGGCGCCGAGCTACCGCCACCCTTTCTCCGTTTGCTACCTATCGCCTCCAACCACTGTACAACTCCCAGAATAATATGCAGTGCTATCCATATCACAATGGCAATCGGCAGAAAAACAATGGCCGGAGGATGGCTCCCCGGAGATACGTCGTAAAGCAGGATACAGGCAGCGATGCCGAATAATGCTGTTATGCTGTGCAAGATAATCAATGTGATTTTCATAGGGTTAAAGCGCCTCAGCAAAGCTTGTTTACCAAATGCTACTCTTACGACTCCAGCTATCACTCAGCTTTAAATCAATTCCGGAGCCGTATAAAACCTTTCTGCCTCCTTCAGGAAAGCAAGTCTTGTGGTCTTAAAATCCATTTTGGCCTTCTGGTTGGCCTCTTTGTCAGTCATGTCAATTGTATTGACAACCTGGCTTTCAGGGGAGACCAGCTGTACCGAAATCTCGAGCGGCGGGACAAAGTTTTCAACAGAACTCGATTGCTTCTTGTTTGTGCAAATCAATCTGGATAGCATGAATACATCTTCGTGAAGACTTTCGAATTCGGGCTCTTTCAGTTTCCGTAACCTTGCCTTTAGTTCGGCAATTGATTTTAAAATTTTCACAGAATCCAAATTCGGGCGAAAGTCGAACCTTTATGTCAGCTCCTTGGGTTTAGCATCCTTTTTTGTGGCCTAAACTGAGGGGCTTGGCAACAATAACCGAAAACCAGTGATAAAGGTAAAAACTACCGGTAAAATATTGTCTTTTAAAAAGCGGCACGGCTTTGCACAGTCCATCTTCAGTGCTTCGTTATGCAGTTTTCTAAATCGCTGCTTTCTTAGTGGTAAGCAGCTTTAAAAAAACTAGTGAGTTCTTTATAAACCGTATTAGGATTGCGCCAACTATATTTACATATAAACCTTGATTTTATAATTTAGCAAAATAATGGCCTATTATAATCAATTAACTGACTAAAAATCAAGGAGATACTATGTAGCATGTAACCCTTGGGCTACGTTGGTCAGTGTCAATTTTCAGCAAACGCCCGGCATAAAGCGCAGCAGCTTTTTGTCGTCGCCCTTAAGAAAGTCGGTGTAACCTTGATTTTTGATTTGAGCTGTTGATATTTACGACCACCGGTGACGAGCCCCGGATCTCGACGCGAATATTGGTTATGGAAACACGAATCGCAATTTCTTCCTGCAAAAGCATTCCTATTCATTCCTCTCTGTGCTCTTTGTGCCTCTATGGTGAAACTCTTTAAACTCTTAAAAACTTGTTTGAGTCATATAATTAGTTGACTTTGTCAAATATATCAAATAAATTATGCCACACTGAGACGGCACTTTATCCAGGAGGATTATGATGGCTCAAAATAACCTTCAGAAGGATGTCGCCCTGTTTC
>PVMK01120067.1_pt1 | contig 11950 bp, 16 predicted proteins | sample 1853481 | NCBI WGS metagenome assembly PVMK01 (sample SAMN08533507, study PRJNA380276) | Marine sediment metagenome, whole genome shotgun sequencing project. | reverse complement strand
TCGGCTGCGCCCCAGCCTCCGCGCCGCGTCGAGCCGCGCCAGGGCCTGGCCCGGCCGCTCGCCGATGCGCCGGCCGAGGGCCCGGAGACGGTCGCCCTGGGCGCCCAGGCGCTCGCGGCTCATCGTCAAATGACGCCGCGGATGGGGCAAGGCCGCCCCGATGCGCGCCAGCTCGGTGCGCCGCGTCCCGGCGAAATTGCGCAAGGCGCCGCGCAGCCGCTCGGCCCGCTCGTCGAGGCGCTGGGTCTTCTCCTCCAAGAGCCGCCTGGGCTCCGGCAGGCCGCGGGCCAGGCCGCTCACCTCCGCGCGCCGCTCGGCCAACAGGCGCGCCGCAGCGACCGCCAGTCGGCGGCCATGATCGAGGCTCGTCGCCAGCAGCTCGCTTCTGACTGGCACCGCCCGCTCCGCCGCCGCACTCGGGGTCGGCGCCCGGTGATCCGCGGCGAAGTCGATCAGGGTGGTGTCGGTCTCGTGGCCGATGGCGGAGATCAGCGGAATCGCCGAGGCCGCGGCGGCGCGGACCACCACTTCCTCGTTGAACGCCCAGAGGTCCTCCAGGCTGCCGCCGCCGCGCGCCACGATCAGCAGGTCGGGCCGCGGCACCGGGCCGCCCTCTTCCAGCGCGTTGAACCCCTCGATGGCGGCGGCGATCTGCTTCGCCGCGCCCTCGCCCTGGACCAGCACCGGCCAGACCAGTACCGGCCGCGGAAAGCGGTCGGCCAGGCGGTGCAGGATATCGCGGATGACCGCCCCGGTCGGCGAAGTGACGACGCCGATCACCTCCGGCAGGAACGGCAGCGCCTGCTTGCGCTCCGCATCGAACAGGCCCTCGGCGGCGAGCTTGCGCCGCCGCTCCTCGAGCAGCTTCAAGAGCGCGCCCTCGCCGGCCAACTCCAGCTGCTCGATGACGATTTGATACTTGGAGCGGCCCGGATAGGTGGTGAGCCGGCCGGTCGCGATCACTTCGAGCCCGTCCTCGGGCATGAGCGCCAAGCGCGCCGCCACGCCACGCCAGCAAACCGCGTCCAGCACCGCCTCCTCGTCCTTCAGCGCCATGTAGAGATGGCCCGAGGCGGCGCGTTTGAAGCCGGAGACCTCGCCGCGCACCCGCACCCGCTCGAAGGTGCCTTCGATGGTCCGCTTCACCGCCTGGGACAGCTCGGCGACGGTGAATTCAGGCAGATCGCCACCGACAGGCGGAACAGGCGGCGGTGGAGGGGAAGACTCGGAGGTCACGGATTCGGCTGAAAATGGCTTCTGGAGTCGGATGCTTATGCTACAAGACCGCGTCGGAGGCAACTAGAGCGGTTCGTTTTCAGAGGAAGCGCCATGCGAATCCTGGTGGTGGGCGGCGGCGGTCGCGAACATGCGCTGTGCTGGGCGATCGCGGCCTCACCCCTCTGTGACCGGCTCTATTGTGCGCCGGGCAACGCCGGGATCGCCCGCGAGGCGACCTGCGTGCCGATCGGCGCCGAGGACGTCGACGCCCTGGTCGCCTACGCCCGCGAGGAGGCGATCGACTTCGTGGTGGTTGGCCCCGAGGCGCCCTTGGTGCTTGGGCTCGCCGACCGGCTGAACGAGGCGGGAATCAAGGTCTTCGGCCCCTCGGCCGCCGCCGCCGAGCTGGAAGGCTCCAAGGGCTTCATGAAGGACCTCTGCGCCAAGTACGGCATCCCGAGCGCGGCCTATGGCCGCTTCACCGACGCCGGGGCCGCCAAGGCCTATCTGCGCAAGCGGGGCGCCCCCATCGTGGTCAAGGCCGACGGGCTCGCCGCCGGCAAGGGCGTCACCGTGGCCGGGACCATCGCCGAGGCCGAGGCGGCGGTCGACGCGGTGCTCGTGGACCGGACGTTCGGCCAGGCCGGCGCCGAGGTCGTGATCGAAGAGTGCCTGGTGGGCGAGGAGGCGAGCGTCTTCGCCTTGGTCGACGGCAAGACCACCCTAATGCTCGCCTCGGCCCAGGACCACAAGCAGGTGGGCGACGGCGACACCGGGCCCAACACCGGCGGCATGGGGGCCTATTCGCCGGCGCCGATCATCACCGAGGACCTATCGCGCCGGGTAATGGACGAGATCCTGCAGCCGACGGTGCACGCCATGCGCAAGGAGGGCCGGCCTTACAAGGGCGTGCTCTACGGCGGCCTGATGATCACCGACGACGGGCCGAAGCTGCTGGAATACAACGTGCGCTTCGGCGACCCGGAATGTCAGGCCCAGATGGCGCGGCTCAAGTCCGACCTGCTGCCGGCGCTGATCGCCACCAGCGACGGTCTGCTCGATAGCTTCGACCTGCGCTGGTACGAGGAGACGGCGTTGGTCGTCGTGCTCGCGGCCAAGGGCTATCCGGGTACTTACGAGAAAGGCGCCGTCATCCGCGGCATCGAGGCGGCCGAGAGCGACGAGACGGTCGTCGTCTTCCACGCCGGCACCAAGACCGGCGAGGACGGCGCGCTGCTGGCCAACGGCGGCCGGGTGCTCGGCGTGACCGCGCTCGGCGCCACGGTGGCCGAAGCGCAGCGACGCGCCTACGCGGCCGTCGACCGTATCGACTGGCCCGAAGGCTTCTGCCGCCGCGACATCGGCTGGCGGGCGGCCAAGACCTGACCGCGGGAGACGGATCACAATGGACCTGCCGACTCTCGCCGGCATCGAGGAAGCCGAGGGCCGCATTCGCCCGCACTTGGCCGAGACGCCCTTGCTGCGTTCGGAGATCCTGTCGCGGGCGATGAGCGCCGACGTCTGGCTGAAGCTGGAGACGGTCTCGCCGATCGCCTCCTTCAAGCTGCGCGGCGCGCTCGCGGTGCTCTCCCGCGCCCAGGAGGCAAGCGGACTCGCCTCGGCCTGCACCAGCTCCACCGGCAATCACGGCCAGGGTGTCGCCTACGCGGCGCGCCTCCTGGGCCTCGCCGCCGAGATCTTCCTGCCGGATCCGCCCAACCCGGTGAAGCAGGCGATGATCGAGGCCTTCGGCGGCCGCGTGCACGCCGTCGGCCACGATCTCGACGCCGCCAAGGCCGAGGCCATCGCCTACGCCGCCAGCAACGGCGCCCTCTTCGTCGACGACGGCGAGAGCCTGGACCTGATGGAGGGCGCCGGCACACTTGGCCTCGAGGCGGCGCGGGCGCTGCCGGAGATCGACGCCATCTTCGTGCCGATGGGCAGCGGCACCCTTGCCACCGGGGTCGCCACCGCCGCCAAGGCGCTTCAGCCGGAGGTGAAGGTGATCGCCGTCCAGGCCAAGGGCGCGCCCGCCATGGTCGAGAGCTTCCACGCCGGACGGGCCATCGAGATGCCCGCCAAAAGCACCGCCGACGGCCTCATCTGCCGGGTGCCGGCCGAACGCGCCCTGGCCGGCCTGCTGGCCAATGTGGACGACGCCATGACCCGTTCGGACGAGCAGCTCCTGGCCGGAGTGCGCACGCTGATCGAGTGCGCCCATGTGCTGGTCGAGCCGGCCGCCGCCGCCGGCCTCGCCGCCGCTTACGCGGGCCGCGGGGCGCTCACCGGCAAGCGCATCGTCCTCGTCCTCACCGGCGCCAACATCACCGAGGACCAGCTTGCCGCCGCCCTGAGCGGCGAGCCCCTGGTCACCCTCGAGCAGGCCATCGAGTCCTAGGGGATCCGCGCGGTCCCAAGGAGATTCGTTATCAGATGAGCGACGCCGACCTGGCGCTGGTCGACCCCGAGCGCCTGCCCTATCGCTTCCTGGAGCGGCTGAAGGCGATGGGTGTGCGGGCGATCGAGATCACGCCGGCCGACAGCTCCTGGATCGTCAACTGCCTGGCGGTCCGCCCGGGCCGGGTCATCATGCCCGAGGGCGCCTCCAACCGCACCCTCGACTTGCTGGCCCGGCACGACGTTGAGATGGTCACCCTCCCCTACGACAAGATGGCGCTCAACGGCGGCGGCATCCACTGCTCCACCTGCCCGCTGGTGCGCGACCCGGTCGGGTGACGGCTGCGCGCGGCAGGATTCTGCTGCCGGCAGCCTTCATAATTGGGCTATAAACTCCTGTTATGACTTTGCTGCCCTCTCGGGAGACTGGTCCCATCGTCCGATCGCTCTTCATTGGCGTCCTGGTTCTCGGGCTCGCCGCCTGCGCCTCCGAGCCGCCCGGCGTATTCCGCGCCGACGGCAGCGCCGCCACTCTCGGCCCCAAGGAGGCGGTGGTTCTCGAAAGCCGGGAGGTCGAGGTCGAGGATCCCTACGCCAACCAAAACCACACCGGCGCCGCCTATACCGGCGCGGTGTTCTCCACCATAGTCGCGGACGCCGTGTCCGACGACGGCGCGGTCGTCGCGGCGGCCACGCTGGCCGGCCTGGGGGTCGGCTGGATGTTGGGCGAATTCAGCGAGGAGACGCTGCCCGGCCACGCCTACGTGGTGAAGGACACGGCGAGCGGAGAGGTTTACATCGTGGTTCAGCCGAGGCGCGGCAATGACTGGCTCTTGCCGCCGGGCACCGAGGTGCTGGTGATCGGCGAAAGCCGGACCGCAAGGGTGGTGCCTGAGATCGACGAGTCTTGGCTGTGGGAACGTCCGGAACCTGACTTGGTCGAGCCGCCCGAGGTCTGGCGCGAGCCGGCGCCGCGCCTGGAGTAGCCCGCGCCCTAAGCCGAGCGAGCGTCTATTCCGGCAGTCCCGCCTGACGCAAGAGATCGAGATAGGAGTCGAGGTCCGCTTCCGTCTGGAACGGCACCATCGCGGGCACATAGGCCAGGGTGACAGAGGGATTGTCCTTCAAAACCGAAGACACCTCGGCCTCGGCTTCCGCCGGTCGGCCCGCGGCGGCATAGACGCCGGCCAACAAAAGCCGGCTTGTCGTGAGTTCAGGCCTCGCCATCGTTAGGCGCTCGAGTGTAGGAATCGCGTCCTCATAGCGGCCCCGCTGGCGAAAAAGCCGATCACCACCACCCAGTCCACCAGATGCGTCTCGAGAAGCTGCTTGCGCACCAGCGGCGGCAGGTCCAGGAGCGCCGCCGTCAGCAGGATCAGGACCAGCAGCAGGAATCGTTTCATTCTCTGGGTCCCGCCCGTCCTCACAAAACGCTGAGATCGACCTCGTATTGTTCGCCCAGCCAGATCGCGTAGTCGCTGTGGTCGGTGCGGTCGTCGCCGGTTTCCGGGTGGATGAAAACCGTGAGCCCGCGCCGGTTGAGGGCGAGCCAGGGCACGATCTCGCCGAACAACGCGGGCGCGAAGGCGATCTGATAGCTGCCCATGGGGTGCGGGCCGATGGGGTTATCGTGCCAACGCCCCATGCGCATATCCCCGGAGCGAATATCGAATCGCGCCTCGACCCCGGCACGCACCTCCGCGGCCATGGCCTTGTTCCCGGCGTCGTAATAGACGTGGGCGTGATAGCCGGTGATCGCCGAAGTCGCTTGCTCGCTCATGATGTCTTCTCCCCCTCAGTGTTGGCCCGTTCCCCCATATGGTCGCGCGGAGGCGCGCCGCCATCAAGCGGGCACGCAGATGTGAATGCGGCGCTAGAGCGGTTCTGATTTGATCGGCGCCGGCCCGCTCCCCTCCCGACCACCCAATGCCATTGTACGCTGTGGACGCGCGAAGCGCGGGTGCTTGCGCATCGGGAGGGGGAGCGGGCCGGCGCCGAGGCCTAGCGAAGCGGAAATGCCCTAGCGCCGCGCCTGGAAGAAGGCCTTCAGCAGGTCGCCGGCGCGGCGCTCCTGAACGCCGCCGATGACCTCGGGCCGGTGATGACAGGTCGGCTGGGCGAAGATGCGCGGCCCATGCTCGACCCCACCGCCCTTGGGATCGTAGGCGCCGAAAAAAAGCCGCCTGAGCCGCGCCAAGGCAATCGCCTGGGCGCACATCGGGCAGGGCTCCAGGCTGACGTAGAGGTCGGCCCGGGTGAGCCGCTTGGCGCCGAGCCTCTGCGCCGCTTCCCGGATCACCAGCAGTTCGGCATGGGCCGTGGGGTCCTTGTCCGTCTCGACCAGATTGTGGGCGCGGGCGAGGATTTCCCCAGTTTCGCCATCGACCAGCACGGCGCCGACCGGCACCTCGCCCAAGACCGCGGCCGCCTCGGCCTCGCCGAGCGCCAGGTCCATCGGCGACGGGGTTGCTGCAATCTTCGCCATGCGCCGAAGCTGACGGCGCGCAAGGGCCTGGTCAAGCGTAGAGGGTTGGCGCGACGGCGCTAAGGCCCCCCGAGAGTTAGACCGCCTCTTCCGCCAGATAGCGTTCCAGGGAGGCGAAGCCGCCGGTCCAACCTTCCTCGTGCTTGCCGCGCGCCTCCGAGAAGGCCCGGTGGTGTTCGATCCACTTGGCGGCCTCGCTGAGCGGCCCCGGCTGCAGGTGGCAGCGGCGCCACTGGGCCTGGCGTTCGCGGCGGATCAGGCCGGCAACCTCCAGCACCTTGAGATGGCGCGAGACCGCCGGCAGCGACATATCGAAGGGCTGGGCCAGCTCGCCGACCGTGGCCGGGCCGCAGGGCGAGGCGCGCCAGAATGGCCCTCCGCCACGGTTGCGCCGCCCGGGCGGCCATGCCAAAAGTCGGCCCATGTCCGTGCCACCCGTCATCGGCCTTACCCTGGATCTCGAGACGCCCCGTGAACCGCCACCGCGCGGCGGGCCGGTTCAGCCGTTCTACGCGCTCCGGGAGAACTACTGCACGGCCATCACCCGCGCCGGCGGGCTGCCGCAGCTCTTGCCGCACGAGCCGGCCCAGGCGGAAGCCTACGCCGCCGGCCTCGACGGGCTGGTGGTGACCGGCGGCGATTTCGATGTGGATCCGGCGTTGTTCGGAGACGAGGCGCGCCACGCCAGCCTCACCACGAAAGACCGCCGCACCGCCTTCGAGCTGGCGCTCACCCGGGCCGCGCTGGCCCGCGATCTGCCGGTGCTTGGGATCTGCGGCGGCCAGCAGTTGCTCCATGTCGCCCTCGGCGGGCGGCTGATCCAGCACATACCCGATGCGGTGGCGGGGGCGCTCGCCCACGAGCAGCCCAACCGGCGCGATGAGCCGGGCCATGCGGTCCGCATCGAGCCTGGCACCCTGCTGCACGACATTTGCGGCTGCGAGGAGATGCAGGTGAACAGCGCCCACCATCAGGCCGCCAAGGACCCGGGCGACGGCGTGGTGGTCAACGCCGTTGCGCCGGACGGGGTGATCGAGGGCATCGAGGCGCCGGCCTACCGTTTCTGCCTCGGCGTCCAGTGGCATCCGGAATACCTGGCGGCCGCCGGCGATAGCGCCATCTTCGAGGCTTTCGTCGCCGCAGCGGCCGCCCCTGCCGCCAACCTTGCAGAAGGCACCCATGAGTGATTTCGCCCCATGAGCGATTTCGACGGGGAGCGCGTCGCCAAGGTGATCGCCCGGGCCGGCCTCTGTTCCCGGCGCGAGGCCGAACGCCTGATCGCCGAGGGCCGAGTCGCCGTCGACGGGGTGACGCTGGAGAGCCCGGCGGTCACCGTCGGCCCCGACAACCGCGTGACGGTGAACGGCCAGATCCTGCCGGCGCCCGAGCCACCACGGCTGTTTCGCTACCACAAGCCGCCGGGGCTGGTGACCACCGCCCGCGATCCCCAAGGCCGCCCGACGGTGTTCGACAAGCTGCCGGCGGAACTGCCGCGGCTCATGCCGGTCGGGCGCCTCGACCTAACCTCCGAGGGCCTGCTGCTGCTGACCAACGACGGCGCCCTCAAGCGCCGGCTCGAGTTGCCGGCGACCGGCTGGACCCGGCGCTACCGGGTGCGGGTCTTCGGCCGCGCCCAACCGGAACGCCTCGCCGAGCTGGCCAAGGGGGTGCGCATCGCCGGCATCGCCTACGGCCCGATCGCCGCGCGCCTGGATTCCCAGCAGGGCGCCAACGCCTGGCTGACCATGGGCCTCACCGAGGGCAAGAACCGCGAGATCCGCCGGGTTTGCGAGCACCTGGGCCTGCAGGTGAACCGCCTGATCCGGGTCGCCTACGGCCCCTTCCAGCTCGGCAAGCTGAAGCCGGGCGCGGTGGCGGAGATCGCGCCAAAGGTCCTCGCCGAGCAGTTCGGCGAGGCGCCGCCTGAGCCGAGCGCGGCGCGCAAGATCGGCACCGCCAAGGCCAAGCCCCGGCCCCGCAAGCCCGGCGACCGCAAGCGCCGCGCGCGCAAGGATGGGACGGCGGGCGCCGGCCGCAACGATGGAAAGAAATCCCGTGCGCATCGTCGCCGGCCGGCATAGGGGACGGCGGCTGGTTGCGCCCGAGGGCCTCGCCGTGCGGCCGACCGGCGACCGCGCCCGCGAGGCCCTGTTCGACATCCTCGCGAGCGGGCGGCTGAGCGGCGGCGAAAGCGCGCTTACCGGGGCGGTCGTGCTCGATGCCTTCGCCGGTTCCGGCGCGCTCGGCCTGGAGGCTCTCTCCCGTGGCGCCGCCCATGTCGTCTTCATGGAGAACCACGCCCCGGCCCTGGCGGCGCTCGAACGGAACATCGCCGCGCTCGATGAAGCCGAGCGGAGCGAGGTGTTGCGCGCCGACGTGCTGCGCCCGCCGCGGCCCCCGGGTCCCGCCAAGACCTCCGGTTGCACGCTGGCGCTGCTCGACCCGCCCTACAACCAGGGCCTGGCGGCGCCGGCCCTGGCCGCCCTGACGGCGGGCGGCTGGCTCGCGCCGGCGGCGCTCTGCACCGTCGAACTGATGACCGGCGAGCCGTTCGAGGCGCCCGCCGGTTTCGCCGTCCTCGACTCCCGCAAGTACGGCAAGGCGCGGCTCGAGTTCCTGCGCTGGGAGGGATAGCCGGGCTGGTGCCGATGGGTTCCTGGCAATCGTGCGAGCGGACCGGAGGTGCCTTCGCTGACGTCCGGATTTGGGTGCCAGTTCAACCGGTCGCCGCAACCACAAGCTTTAAATCGCTCTGCCGGCCGTTCGATTGCCCCGATCAGTTAGGCGGCTGATCGCCAGTTGCTGACTCAGATGAGTGGACGGTTTTCTGAGTTGAGCGGCCTTCTTGGCTTCGTTGAGCGCTGACAAGGCATACTTGAGATCAAGGTTTTCCGCCGCGCCGGACAAGCTCCATATCGACACCCGAACCGGCCGGATCGAGCCGATCGAGTGAGTGGCGGGGCCGTCAGGCTTGGTCGTCTTATTAAGCTTGTGTGACCAATCGAAGGCCAGTCAAGTTGACCCGCCCCTTGACTGGACCGGGATGTTGAGCCCGGGGTCTCTGGCATTGGGGTAGCGTTGTCACACTAACTGCAGCTCATTTATGACGTGCCCCCCTTAACCGGGCTGGTTGCGTCACCTCGCTGGCTGAGCACGAGACGTCACCTTCGATCACAGCCTATGGACCACAGCTCGAACTCGTATCTCACCGGGACCGCGGCGCGCCCTTGAATGGCAACGGCGATTGTCACGTAATGGCAAGATTCTCATTTCAACTGTTAATACTATGGACTCTCTATGGTTACTGCCACATTTTATCGTCCTCGGACGTGGAACTCAGCACTGATTTGGGGGAGGAGGGGAAGCCCATGATCCGGCGAATCTTCATACTGTTTTCGGCGGCCGTGATTCTGGCAGTTGGACTCTTGGCCTGGTCGGACCGGGCGTCGGCCGCAAGCGGCGAAATGCTGTTGCTGGACGGCGAGACTTGGCAGCAGTTGTCGCCCGACAGCAAGCTGGCGTTCGTCTGGGGGATGGCGCACGTCATCGAGTTCGAGCGCAATCTGGCCGAGGAGACGTGGGACCCGGACGCGAAGAGCTTCGTGCCCCACTTCGTCAAGGGTCTGAAGGGCAAGACCTTGAACGACGTGGTGATTGAGATCGACAACTACTACCTGGTGTCCACGGACCGGCTTGGTCATCCGGTGATGAAGGCGGTCGTGCATACGGTCGTCCTCCCCGCGCTTTAACCGTAATCAGGTAGCGAAGAGATGAAACGCTTTACGCCGTGGATTGTCGCCCTGGCGATGGTGACGCTCGCGGGCTGCTCGGGCATGTCGCAACAGGAACAGCAGGCTCTGTCGGGCGGCGCCATCGGGGCGGCGGGCGCCGCCATCATCGGGGCCATGGCGGGGAGCCCGGCGGTCGGTGCTGCCATCGGTGGAGCCGCCGGGGTAGCCACCGGCGCGCTTTGGGACGACATCAAGAAGCGCGTGGATGAATAACCGGGGAATCTCAATGGTGGCCGCCAGGTCACTTTCGAGCCTCAGCCGTCACGGCTTCTACCAGTTTTAGTGAAAGCCAAATATTGGAAATCCGAAGGGAGAGTTAAGCGTGAGATTCACTGCAAATATGCTCATCGCAACGCTGATGCTGGCCGCTGGTCTGTGCGCAGGCGCCGCGAGCGCGCAGGACAAAGTGACGCCCGACGAGGCGCGCAAGATTTCCAAGGAAGCGTACATCTTCAACTATCCGATGGTAATGATGTACCGCACGATGTACCTGCAGGCGATTGACCAGAAGTCGAAGTCCTACAGCGGCGGGTTCGGCAAGTGGCTGAACCTCGACATGTCCACGCCGAAGGACACCGACATCGTCAGCCCGAACAACGACACGCCCTATTCCTACGCCTGGGTCGATCTCAGGGCCGAGCCCTGGGTGCTCACCCTGCCCAAGATCGAGGACAAGCGCTTCTACACCAGCCAGTGGGACGACCTCTGGGGCTTCGTGGTCGACAATCCCGGCTCGGTCGAGGACGGCAACGGCGGTGTGAGCGTGCTTCTTGCCTCGCCCTCCTGGAAGGGCGATCTGCCCAAGGGCGTCAAACGCGTGGTGCAGGGCGAGACGGATTTCCTCGGCACCCTCACCCGCGTGCAGGTGTTCGGCGAGAAGGACCTGCCGAGCGCCCAGAAGATCCAGAAGGAATACAAGCTCCAGCCACTCAGCGCCTTTCTGGGCAAAGAGGGCCCCAAGCAGGCGCCCGAGATCAAGTGGATGGCGTGGAAGGAAAAGGACGAGACGACCGACAAGTTCTGGTCCTATGCCGCCTTCCTGCTGCCCTTCACCACGCCAAACGAGATCGACAAGAAAGTCTATGCCGACATGGCAAAGATCGGACTCGAGCGGGGCAAACCGTGGGATCCATCCAAACTGGACAAGGACGTCGCGGCCGCCGTTTCGGCGGGCATGAAGGATGCGATCGAGCACCTGAAGAAGGAAACGACCACCTTCGACGACCCGAGCAAGTTTTTCCGGTCCCGCAAGGACGCGAAGGACGATTACGACAACCGCGCGCTCGGCGTGCTCGTCGGCATCTTCGGCAACGTCAACAGGTCTCGGGCTACATCGCGCTGCCCAAGGACAGCAAAGGCGATCTGTTCGACGGCAGTAAATCCTCCTATCAGTTGAAGTTCACCAAGGAGCAGCTGCCACCGGCGAAGTATTTCTGGTCGATGACGATGTACAAGCTGCCGCAGCGCTGGCTGACCGACAACCCGATCAACCGCTACTCGATCGGCAGCGCGACCAAAGGCGTGCAATACGGCAAGGACGGTTCGCTTGACCTCGAGATCGGCGCCAAGTCGCCGGGCAAGGACAAGGAATCCAACTGGCTGCCGGCGCCAGAGGGTCCGTTCTGGCTTGTCATGCGCATTTACGGTCCCGGCAAGACCATCGTGGACAGAACCTACAAGGTCCCGCCGATCACGCCGGCGGCTCTGGGAGCCGCAATGGCCGGAGCGGCGGGTGCCGCGGACAACAAAAAGGCGACCAGCGCGGACGAGGCGAAGGCGAAGCAGGCCTATGCTCTGGGCGTGCAGGCCTATATCTGGGGCTATCCCATGGTCGTGATGCAAGGGAGCCGGGACGCGATGACCAAGGGCGGTGATGCGCCGGTCACGCCGGATGAATTCAACAAGACCGGCAAGTTCTTCGCGCCGGTGAACCAAGTTGCGAACGCCTGGGGCATGCTTGGCCCCAAGTTCTCGGCGGTCCAGTCGGGCAACAGCGACACGCAATATTCCGTGACGTGGTTCGACTCGTCGGAGGAGCCCTACATCCTATAAATACCTG
>PVMK01187985.1_pt1 | contig 11954 bp, 12 predicted proteins | sample 1853481 | NCBI WGS metagenome assembly PVMK01 (sample SAMN08533507, study PRJNA380276) | Marine sediment metagenome, whole genome shotgun sequencing project. | reverse complement strand
CCACCGCCAGATCGACCTCGAGATCCTGCGCATTGTCCGCGTTGATCTGATCCAGCGGCGAGTAGCGATTCGCATTGAGCTCGCGTGAATAGTGCGCCATGGAACTTCTTCGCCTTTGTCTGCTGCCGCGTCCGCCTGTAAAACAATACCGCCGAGCGACGGGACCGTCAGGTCGCCCGCGGGCCGTGGCACGCCCTGCGACGTCAAGCGTGTAAGCAAGGACTTCGAAGGTAGTCTGCATCCGCCAGTGATCCGGGCGCCGTGGCCGGCATGGTCTGCCGGGTCCGCTCAAACAACTGGCTCGCCGGGCGGCCGGACCAGTCGTTACGGATGCGCCGTTCGATTTCGACCGTGGCGTGGCAAGCGGCGCAGTGCACGCCGAAAAGTTGGTCGCGGACTGCTGGGCGGAGCGCAGACACAGGGAAAACAACAGGGCTGGCAGGACCAGCAGCGAAACTACGTAGATTCAACGCCTGACTCCGGCTTGTTCTTGTTTGTACGCTAACTTATTACATTTTGGCCCGCATTGCCCGGCCAGGTTGCGGCTGGCGTTACAGATCGGGCCTGCTGCCGCCAATTGGCCGCCGGCTGCGGTATGATTCGGCCAGATCAAATAAAACTCGCGAGTCTATCTTCAGGGGGAGATCATGAAGCGTTTCTCTGCACTTATTGCGTTCGTATTATTGCCCGTTGCCTCGCCGGCGATCGCCCAGGATGAGGCCATCGAGGTGCGGGTCCACCGCCCAGTTAAAGCGGCCTGCAGGCCGAAGTGGCGCAAAGTGTTGGCGACAAACAAAAGCTGACCCAGGAAATCGTCGACAGCCTGTTTTCGTTCTCGGAACTGGGCTTCCAGGAGTTCGAAACCCAGCGCTATCTGACTGAAATCCTCGAAGACACACGGCTTCACGATAGAGCGCGGCGTGTCTGGCATCCCAAGTTCGTGGTGGGCTACCTGGGGTAGCGGCAAACCTGTCATCGCGCTCGGCTCCGACGTGGACGGCATCCCGAAATCGTCACAGATGCCGGGTGTTACCTATCGCCAGCCAATGATCGAGGGCGCACCAGGGACACGGCGAAGGCCATAACTCGGGACAGGCCGTGAACATAACGGCCGCACTTGCGGTTAAGGAAATTATGCAGCGTGAAAACCTGTCCGGCACCATCGTCCTGTGGCCGGGCATCGCCGAGGAACTGGTGGCAACCAAAGCCTGGTTTGCGCGCGATGGACGCTACGACGATGTGGATGCGGTCCTGTTCACGCACGTAGACGACGAGATGAATGTGAGCTGGGGCCAGGCAACCGGCACCGGACTGATCTCGGTCGAATATACGTTTGACGGTGTCGCCGCGCACGGCGCCGGCGACCCGTGGAAAGGCAAGAGCGCGCTCGACGCAGTCGAACTCATGAACATCGCGTGGAATTTCCGTCGCGAACACCTGCATCCGTTGCAACGATCGCATTACGTGATCGTCGATGGCGGCGACCAGCCGAACGTCGTGCCATCCAAAGCAACCGTCTGGTATTTCATTCGCGAGATGACGGCCGACAACATCCGCGAAAATTTCGCGAAGCTGCAACGCATTGCAGAGGGTGCCGCAATGATGACGGACACGACGGTGTCGCGACGCATTGTTGGCGCCGCCTATCCGCGGCACTTCAACAAACCGATCGCGCTGAGAATGTACGACAACATGCGCGCAGTCGGGATGCCGGAATGGTCCGAAGACGATCAGGCGTTTGCGCATGCGTTCCAGGAATTCATGGAGGCGGAAGAGGTTACCGGGCTGCGGACCGAACTCGAACCAATCAATGAACCGCTCGAAATACCCGAATCGGGCGGCTCTGACGATATTGGCGACGTGTCGTGGAACGTGCCCACGGTCACGATGCGGTTTCCATCCAACATCGAGGGCAGGACCGGCCATCACTGGTCAAGCGCTATGGCGATGGCGACGCCGGTAGCACACAAGGGCGCAACCGCCGGCGCCAAAGTGCTTGCGGCAACGATGCTCGACCTGATTCAGGACGAGTCGCTGGTCGATGACGCGTGGAAGTATTTCCGCGAGGAACAAGCGCCTAATGAAACCTATGTGCCATTCATCTCCGACGACGATGAACCGGCGATCGAAAAAAACATCGGCATCATGTCGACATACAAGGGGCAACTGGAGGCGTTCTACTACGATCCATCGAAGTACGATACTTACCTTGAGCAGCTCGGCATTGACTATCCGCAACTCACGAATCCGGATGCAGAATAGACTTTTCACGAGGGGGCAAACGTGCACGTAATCAATCGCTTTTCGATCGCCACTTTGCTGACGGCCATGACGTTTGCGGTCAATGCCGCGGGCCCGGTTAAAATAGACGTGATCAAGAATCCCTACGGCGGCTCGCGCAACACGCCGGAGCTCTCCACCAACCCCGACTATATTCACGCGGCCGGCCTGGAACGGCTGATCGGGGAATGGGGCGGCGAACTGATCCGGCCGGTGCAGGATATTCGCCTCAGCGCCGAGCAGGAGCGGCAATATGGCGAGTGGAATCGCATGGCGCTGGCCAATTCCAACTTCGCTGAAGTGGTTCGCGAAGGCCTGCAGGACGATCTGATCACGGTGGGTCTCGAGGCAAACTGTAACGACCTGCTCGGCATGCTCTCCGGTCTCAAATATGATTCCGACGGCAACGCCCGGCGCGTCGGCCTGGTGTTCTACGACTCCCACGGCGACTTCAACATTCCTGAAACAACCTTGTCAGGCATGCTCGGCGGCATGCCAGTCGCCGTTGCCGCGGGTCATGCCTTGCATAATCTGCGCCAGACCACCGGGCCTGGCAGAACCACTGCCGATGAGCGCCATCATGTGGGGCGGCGTGCGTGATCTGGATCCGCTGGAAGCCGATCGGTTTCTTGAATACGAAGTGCGCCAGGTTTCGGTGCGGGATATTCGCGAAATATCCGCCAATTTCAGGCGGCAATTCGCTGCACTCGCAGACGAGGTAGACGTCGTTTACGTACACGTCGACATGGATGTACTGGAACCCGACGAGGTGCCGGGCCATCCCCTCACAGTGGCGGACGGTCCGAGCAGCAAGGATCTTGCCGCGGCAATCAGCGTGATGTTCGAGAATCCGAAAACCGTCGCACTCGGTATTGCCTCAACACCGTCTTTTAATCGCGATCGCGATGGCGTCAGCCGGCAGGCAGCGTTAAACCTGATCGAGGGCGCGATCAAGGGCGCGCAGGCGCGGTGAATCGAATTGCCGGGAAACTGACGACAGGTTTCCTGATTGCCGGGACTGGTCTGGCTGTTGCACAAACCACGGATCTCGAAGGCAGTTGGATTCTCGCGCTTGGCGAGGACTCGTCCAGCTACGAAGTCGTCGCGTTGTTGCAGCAGGACTCGGCAATTACGATCAAGGATGAATACGCGACCAAAGATGTCGTTCCGCAACTGATGCTCCGCTGCGTGCCAGGCGACCCGACCATCACGGCGCGCATCGACTGGCAACGATTCATTTCTTCGTTCAACACCGAAGTTGGATTCAAGGTAGACGACGGCAAGACGCTGTGGCTCAAATGGGGCGTCGATCGCTCCAACAAAATCACCGTGAGCCCATCCGCCGACGACAGCAGTAGTCTCGTTGAACATCTGCAGGAAGGAACATCATTGCGGGTTGAAGTTTCACCGTATTCCGAACCTCCGGTGACCGCCGAATATGATTTGACTGGTTTGCCACGGGCCTCAAAGCCTTGCTGAAGGAATGCGCCTAGCAATGACATGCAAGCCTTAAGAAGGGACTTTCTCGCGCAGTGTCCGGTCGACGGTGGTTTTCGGCTGCGTGGCGTTAACATGACTCGCATCGAAGTCTTTATCGATGCCGCGTTTGCGTTCGCCGTCACGATGCTGGTTATTTCCTTTGACAGGATTCCACAATCCTTCGATGAGATCGTCATTGCGATAAAAAGCATCCCTGCGTTTGTGGTCGCTGTTGCGCAGCTCGTGTGGATCTGGCATGTGCATTCTCAATGGAGCGAGTGCTACGGTTTGCGGGACGCGAAGACAGTTGCATTGAGCGCTGCATTGCTGACCGTTGTGCTCATTTACATCTACCCGATGCGCATCATGTTTGCGGGAATGCTGTCATGGATGACCGCCGGATACCTGCCGAGCAGCTTTGCTATCGCAACCAGCGAGGAACTGGCATCAATGTTTATCTTCCTTGGCTGCGGATTTATCGCGCTTTGCGTCGTTTTTCTGCTGCTGTACCGGCACGCCCTGGTCAGGAAAGTGGAGCTGAAACTGAACGAGTTCGAAATTTACAAGACGGAGACATCTGCTTTGATCTGGAGCGGCTCTGCCGTCATTGGCGTCATCTCGATTGTCTTCGCGCTGACATTTCCGCCGAATCTATTGCCATTTTCGGGCTTCGGCTATGCGCTGTTGGGCATCTGGATTCCAGCCGCGATCATTTATCGAGTTCGCACCCAACCGGTCGGGCACCTGCTCGAATCCTGATTAGTTTAAGTGGTCAAGCAATGTGCGATTTTCCGGGAGGTCGAGGAACGTATCCCATTCGAGGAAAATCCCGGTCGGGTCATAACCGACAAATACCCTGACGAGGCCACTTTCGTCGAGCACCTCGGGTGTTCGCAATTCGAATCCGGGCCATGTCGACGCCCGATCGAACCAGGCGTCCACATCTGTCGTGAGAAATGACAGGGTCACCCCGTTTTCTGCCGGCGACGCGGGCAGGCCGCCGCTGTAATTCTCGAGCGAGACGAATCCGCTGCTCGCGAGTTGATACAGCGGAACGCCATTCAGGACTCCGGCGCTGGTAACGTCGAACAATCCTTCGAAAAACGACTGAATGTTTCCGGCATCCTTGTAGTAGACAGAAAACACCGTCGCCCTGATACTCATGTCGCCCGGCCCGCTCGCCGTACTCGATACTGGCGTGGCATTTGCGAAGGATTCAACAAACGAACTGTGATTGGGATGCGGGTTGTAACGCACGAATCTAAGGCGATACCCTTCTGCATCAAATGTGACGAAACTGTCGCCCAGGCTAGCGTCGCCCGAGGTAGCGTCATATTCAATTTGCATGCCCTGCTGCACCGCATACTCATGCCAACGATTCAACTCGTCTGTTACCAGGTGCAGGGTGACATTTTTCGGCTCGTCAGCCGAATGCATACCCTCATCCGCCTTAACCACGGTCAGGTACGACGATTCAGCGAGCCTTAGAATTTTTGCGAAACCGTAGTCAACGACCGTTTCGAAGCCAAGCGTGTCGCGATAGAAAATCCAGGCAGCGTCAACATCGTGGTAATAGTAGAACGCGTTCGTTGCGATGATGTCGGGTCTGTTGTTATCCAACATTGCTGTTGCCTGTTGATCGGCTTGCTCGCCGCTGCAGGCGGACGCAAAATAAAGCATGCTGCAGAGGCAAGCGCATATCAATCGACGGACAGTATTCACTAGTTTTTCCCCTCTTCAGCGTCAGCTATTTGAGCGGGCAAGCAGCAAACTCAGCCAGTGCCTCGGCCCGCGCGGAGAATGCCGCGAGTCCGGGATAGTCATCGGTGGATATGCGCCGCGGCACCGCGTGTTGCATGAAACGCCAGGCAATTGCAGTCGTAATATCCGCTTGCATGATGTCAGCTCCGGTCAACCAGCTTGAGCCGTCACCGACAATTGCCTCCAACTGAACCAGGGCACTGCGTAATTGCTGATCCAGGCGTTTGATCCACGGCGCGTGCTGTATCTCTTTCGGCCGCTGCGTCCTCTCGTAAATCAGAGCAACAACTTTCTCCATCGCAACCAGCGCGACGCCGATTATCTGTAATGCCTTGAATCTGTCCGCCGCGTCCTCCGGCATCAGGCGTTTGCCATTAGTGCTCAAGGTTTCGAGATAGCCGATGATCAGTGTCGAATCGACCAGCATTTCGCCGTCGTCGCTAACAATCGTCGGTACTTTGACCAGTGGATTTACTTGTCGAAACTCATCGTAACCCTTGAAGATTGACAATGGATTATGTTCGTACGCAATATCGAGAAACTGTGCCGTAACAGCGACGCGCCTGACATAGGGCGAATCCAGCATGCCGATCAGTTCCATTATGCAAACTCCAGTGCTTGCGGCGCGCATTCCGGAAAAAACGCAGCCGGACTTGGCGACAGGCCGACCAGTATTCCTGCTGGCTCTTGCAGGCGACGCCCGGAAAATCGACGCCAAGGTCCATAAGGTCGAGGATCAGCTGGAAATGCAGGTGTGGCGGCCAATCGCCATTCTGCGGTGGCGAACCGATGGTCGCAAATTGTTCACCGGCGTTTATCCCTTGCCCGGCTTGCAAGTGGTCGAGAACCGCCATGCCCAGGTGCCCATATAACGTGAAAAACGGTTCATCCGAGTCGCTTTCGTGCCGCAAAACAACCATCGGACCATAATCGAGTTTCCGGGCGTTATTCGCCAGCAGTTCGACTTTACCATCCAACGGCGCAAACACCGGCGTTCCGGCAACACAGAACAGATCCAGCCCCAGGTGGACGGTCCTTTTTTCTGCGGCGCCGTCGCCGGCGAAATGATCGCTGTCATACAAATCGCGTGGCTCGGCATAACGGCCGAACGCGAACCCGGTTCCTGCGTCCGCCATCGTCTCGTCAATCAACGTGCCAAGTTGTTCGGCGTCCAGATTGAGCGACAGCCCTGCCACGCAGTCGGCTACCGCTACTCAGGTCCAGTACGATCGCATTGCCATCGGTGTCGACGATCGGCGCTGTATTACTGAATTGCATGTGGTTGCAGAATGCGGCCAAAAAGGTCAGCTGCCTGCCGGCCAGATTCGCGCGCGATTTTTCCGTTGACGATCACGACCTCGAAGCCATCTGCCAGTTGCAGCGGATCAGGATAGGTCGCGTTTTCATGCACGTTGCGCGGGATCAAAAACCAGCAGGTCTGCGATCATGCCTTCGCTGACCGCGCCGCGATCCGCGATACGCATCAGCTCAGCCGGAAAAGACGTCAGTTTTCGGATCGCTTCGCTTAAGCTCAGGACCTTGTCCTCAACGACATATTTCTCGATGATTTTCGCAAACGTGCCGTGACCCCGAGGATGGAAGCCAGTCGGGCTGCCATCGGAGCACACGCCGATAAACGGATCTGCAAACAAGCGCGCCTGCAACTCGTCATTCATCACAAAGTACGCGCCGGACACGCCATCCGGCCCGATGACATCGATGAGTATGTCCTCGAACGGCAGTTCCATCTCATGCGCGAGTTCCGCAAGTGTCTTGCCGGTGTATGGGTCAGTGCCAAGAAGAGTCGCTTCCGGGCCATTGCGCCGGTTGATGCGATTCCGCAAATACTCCGCCAGTTCATCATGGCGCTCAATTTTGGCAACGTCGAACTGTTCCCTGGTCTTCGCCCAGACGGGAAAGACGATATCAATCCCGGTGTAGCTGGCACTGTAGGGATAGATGTCGGCACTTATCTCAATGCCATTAGCCCGGGCATCAGACAGAATGGCCAGAATTTCCTCGGCGCGAGCACTGCCCTTTCCATAGACGGACTTGAGATGGGAGATATGCACGCGCGCATCCCCACCTTGCTCAAGCAACTCGGCAATCGAATCTTCGAGCTGGTCGTCGTCTTCGTTGCGCATATGGCTCATGATCATGCGCCCGTTCTTCCCGACGACCTTTGCCAGGGCCCGCAACTCTTCGGTGCTGGCGTTCAATCCGGGGTTATATTCCAGGCCGGTACTCAAACCAAACGTGTATGCCAGTGATTGATCCAGTGCATCGAGCATCAGCTGCATCGCGTTGGGCTCGGGTGAATCCGACCGGCCTATGCCCACCTGGTTGCGGAGTGTGCCGTGACCCACAAACATGGCCAGGTTGGTGCCGGTGCCCTTTGCAGATACCTCGGCCAGCCAGTCCCCAAGCGGTGTGACATCCGGGCTCGAACCATCCTGGCCCAGGCTGATCGTGGTCACGCCCATCGCCAGGAAGTTTTCCATTTCCGGCGTCTCGAGGGGGTCCCCGTGCGAATGCATATCGATGAACCCGGGCGTAACTGTTTTCCCCGTGGCATCAATGCGTTTCCTCACCCTGTTCACCAGGTCGTCATCAGAAAAGTTTGCTTCGCCGACAAAAACGATTCGGTCACCGACAACCGCGACATCAGCCATGGTAGCTGCATTGCCCAAGCCGTCCAGCACCGTGCCATTTTCGATCAGCAAATCAATCTGCGAATACTGAGACAGGAACGGCGGCGACGCCTGCTGGCAGCCGGCAAGAGAGAGCAGGATTACCAGCAGGATTGGTCGAAGACCGTCAGTCACTTTTTGATTCTTCCTGATCAGTTCGATAACGCGCAAACCAGGCGAGAATATTATCCACCTTGGCAACCAGGCGCGAAGGACGACCGGCGATTCCATGTGAGGAGCCGGGCACCCGGATCATCACAACGTCAACACCCTTGAGTTGCAACGCCTGGTAGAGTTGCTCGGTTTCGGATATCGGGGTCCTGTAGTCCTCCTCACCGGTGATAAGCATTGTCGGCGTGACCATGTTACCGACCAGGGACAGGGGCGAGCGTTGCCAGTAATGCTCGAATTCTTCCCAGGGCATGCCGGGAAACTGGTGTGATATCTGCCCGATGTAAGAATCCGCCGTCAGTGTCTTGCTGATCCAGTTGACCACCGGTTTGGCAACTGCCGCCGCGCTAAATCGATCGGTCAGGCCAATCGCGTACGCACTGGCGATACCGCCTGCTGAACCGCCGGTTACAAACAGGTTGTCAGGATCGGCGATGTTTTTCTCGATGAGCGTGTCCACGCCCGACATATGATCGGCAAAGTCCTCCGGGCTCGAATACTTGTATTGCAACAACAGCGCAAATTCCTCACCGTAAGATGTGCTGCCGCGATGATTGTCGTAGAAGACCACGTAGCCCTGTGCCGCCATCAACTGCATCTCGGCAGAGAAGTACGGGCCGTACGCGAGATGCGGACCGCCGTGAATTTCGAGGATCAATGGATATTTCTTTTCGGGATCGAAATTCGGCGGCGTGATGTACCAGCCCTGAATTTCCTGACCGTCGAATGACGAGTTGTAAATCACCTCGTTTACCGCGCCGAGCCTGCGATTGTTGAGCAGGTCGTCATTCAGTGAGGTCAGGACACGCGCACCACGCCGCCCGGCTACCGCGACCTCGGCGGGTCGCTCCGCGGTTCCTTTTGTAAACGCAACCGTGCCGTTCGCTGACACCGTGAAACTGCCGCTCAGGTACGGCCGGCCAATCGAGGTACTGCCAAGTCTTTCCGCAACATTTACAAAATCTCCGGACAACGATACGCGTGCGATGTAACGTACAGCGCGCTGGTCGTACTGAAAAAATATCTGCCGGTTACCGGCCCACTGGATATTGCTCACCGAACTGTCGAGATCGGCGGTCAGCGCCCGGTCGCCGGAGCCGTCAGGCGCCATTATGTGCAGGATGCGATTGCGATAGGGAATCATGCGATTGTCATCATAGATGTAGACGATTCGCCGGCCATCCGGTGACATCTTCGGCGCATGCTCGGCACCATTCCTGTCGGTCAATTGGGTGAGCGTGGCATCGCCAACGGAAACGTGGTAGATATCGCTTTCACCCGACGCGAGCTCCCAGCCTTCATCACGATTCGCCGAAAACAGGATGGCTGAACCGTCGGGGGTCCACGATAACGGTCCCTCGTGATTGAAATCACCGCTGGTCACCTGGCGCGGCGAACCGCCATCGGCGGGAATAACAAAGATGTGCGCGTAAGCCGTCTCCAGGAACCCTTGTCCATCCCAACGATACTGCGCCGTATCGATGACCTTCACAGGTTCAGACCATTCGGCGCCTTCAGGCTTCTCACGCGGCTTCGCGATGGGTTCGGATTTCGCTGTCACAGGCATGACGAAAGCCAGCCATCGTCCGTCGGGGGACCACGTCAGGTCGGCGGGCGACTTCTGCAGGTTCGCGAGCAAGGCTATCTGCCCCGTATCCATCCAACGTACATGAATGCCGGTGCCATTCGTGGTCGCCTGGACGTAGGCGATTCGATCACCGTCCGCTGACCAGCGCGGAGAAGATGCACTGACCGTGCCCGATACCAGTGGCCGATGTCTGCTGCCATCCACGTTCACAATCCAGAGATTCGACACTGTGCTGTCCGTCATTATGTCGTTGGCTCGCCTTTCGTAGACGACCTGCGCGCCATCCGGCGAAATACGGGGATCGTTTGCATATTCCAGGTCGAACACGTCTTCTCCCGTAAACAGTCCTGGTCCATCCTCCGCATACACGCACAGCGAAAGGCCGAGAGACGCGAATAAAAACAATACTTTTTCGCCCATTATTTTTGCCTTGTTTTGTTGGCCGCCATGGCGGCGCCATTATTTGTCGATTCTGAATTGCGCTATCTGGACTTCCGTCCCGTAGTCGGCGTAATCGCCATCCGTTCGTTTGCCGCGATATTCTGACCAGTTGATGCTGCGATAGCGAGCCGGCCGCTCTTCGGTGACCACGCTTGGCAACGGGCTGACTTCCGTCGCTGCAGCAGGGTTAAAGAAAAACGGGATGCTGTAGCGGTCGCGGCGGTGCATCGCAAGCACACGGTGCAATGCGGCCTGGTAAATATCGTTGGACCAAACCTGCATCATGTCCCCGGTGTTGATCACGAATGCACCCGGTACCGAGGGGATGTCATGCCAATAGCCGTCCCTGAATACCTGCAGTCCACCGACGTCATCCTGCAACAAGACCGTCAAGGCACCGGCATCGGTGTGATGATGCACACCCATATCGGCGTCTGGCAATTCCTGTGCGTTGCCGGCGGCCAGCGGATCAGCGATCGGATAGTAGTTGAGACGGATAAAGCCGGTGTGCTTCCCGGCGAAATCGTCGTGCATGAAATCGGCTGGCAAATCCAGGCCGACGCAAAAGGCCTCCAGTAGCGTCAGTGACAGTCGGGTGCAGGCCTCGAGATAGGCGCGCATGCTGTCGCGAAATTCTGCGCCGACATCCGGCCAGCGATTCTCGGCCCCGTAAATCGGGTCCGTACCATCTGTCGTATAATCGAACACTTCCTTCTTGTCGCGCTGATTCTTGGTCAATTCATTGTTGTAGTAACCCCAGGGGTTCTCCCGGGTTCGGAGGATTGCTTCTTTCGCGGCAGCAGGTCCCGTAAAAAATGCACGAGTTTGCTGCCAGACGGTGTCGATCAATTCGTCGGGGACGCCATGATTGATGACCTGGAAGAATCCCCACTCGCGGCAGGCTTTCGCAATTTCGTTCACCGCCTGCCGCGCCGTGTCGCCAGAGGCACTTTGCGTGACGCCTGCAATGTCGATAACCGGCACCGAGTCACCGAATTCGCCTGAATCGGCAACCGGGCATCGATCAAGATCCGCTTGACTTTCGGTGTTCAACTTCGCCCTGCCAGTGGTTATGGATTAAGGGTACCTTTAATCGCCTCGCATAATCCATTCACCCGCGCCGCGAGCGCAATAACGTCGCATTTTTTTAACGGGCTCACCCGCGCAGGTAGTCGTCTGTGCCATCGAGCCAGTCGTCGCGCCGCGGTGACCACATGTCCATCTCCTCGACATCGCCGATAGCCAGCGCTTCGTGAGGCAGGTTCGAGGGAATAACGATGACATCGCCAGGACCAAACTCGGTGACTTCGGATCGATCCTCACCGAATGTAAATCGCATGCTCCCGGAGATCACTTGCGTGATCTGCTCGTGCACATGGCTGTGCATCGGTACGAGGAAACCGTCTTTGAGATAGATCCGCGCAACGGTCATGTTTTCGCCGGTCACAATGCGCCGTTGCATGTGCGGATTGACGGTCTCGAGTTCGACGGTATCCCAGTTGATCGATTGAAGATTTTCCAGTGACATTACGAATCCCTTATTT
>PVMK01181640.1_pt1 | contig 11958 bp, 11 predicted proteins | sample 1853481 | NCBI WGS metagenome assembly PVMK01 (sample SAMN08533507, study PRJNA380276) | Marine sediment metagenome, whole genome shotgun sequencing project. | reverse complement strand
GACCTGTTCGCGCCCGGTACGCACGGGCTTGTTGGGTGAGGATGGCTGGGGTTTAGCCGCTTACCCCGTCGAGAAACCGCATTAGCCGTGCCGGAACGTTGTCCTCGCTTTGCTTATCGACCGGGATGTCCCAATATTGCGACCCGGGCAGGCATTCGTGCAGATAGCGCGCCGCGGAAGTTGCGTGCGATGCGTCGCTACCGGGCACGATCAGCGCCGGTAGAGCAAGGCGCAGCATGTCTTCAGGCTCGGCGCCCGGCGCGGTATCGCGGTCGATCAGGGTGCGGCCCATGCCGGTGACAATGAGCTTGTAGTCCTCCACGTCCCGCGCCGCATAGGCGGCGGCGAAGGCCGTGTCATTGCGGATGACGGCGGCCCATGGCCCGCCGCGCGGATCCTGGCCAAAACCCTTGTCGTGGCTATTGACCAACGCAACGACCGCTTCCAGACCGTTTTCCTCGACAAATGCCAGATGGCGGGCAAAACGCATGTGGGCGTTGAGCCGGTAGCGGGCACCGCCGACCGGCCAGTAGAGGATCAGGCTGAGCACGGTGTCGGGGTGCGCCACGGCAAAGGCGGTGAGCGGGCAGCAGCCCATGCAGCCGCCGATCAGATGCGCCCTATCTATGCCCAAATGATCGAGCAAGCCCTTGCCATGGGCAGCGTAATGGTCCCAGGTGAGACGCTCCACGCGGCCGCCGGACTGGCCGGTTTCGCGCCGGTCAAAGGCGATGCAGGTGTATTTTTCCGGCAGGTGATCGAGCAGCTTTATCCTGGCGTAGACGCCCAGCGTCGCCCATTTTTCCAGGGTCGCGTCAAAGCCGCCCGGCGCATACATCAGCAAGGGCGGGCCGGAACCGGTCACTTCGTAGCGGGTGACGATGCCGTTGATGGTTGCGGTTGCCATGGTGAGTACTTGATCTGGCGCGCGGCGCGCACGTCTTGCGCCAAGCTCCTGAGAGCGTCCTGCGCCGTTTTGGCGACATTGGCGTAGCTGCCCTCCTTGTCGAGGTAGCTGGCGGCATAGCCGATGGCCGCATGGGCCATGCGCACGCGCCCGTCGAGCCACGGCCCGCCGCCGAAACCGCCGATCACCGGAATGGCGACGGCCTTGACGACCTCAGGCCCGACGACCGGTCCGGAATTGGTGAAATCGAGCAGCGCCGCGCCGGAATCCTCCAGGCGTTTGGCTTCCTCCACAAAGCGCGCCGCCATGCCTTCGTCCGCCTGCGCATCGGCCGCCGACTGGGCGCTGTAGGGAATGCCATAGTGCAAGGCGGTCTGCGGCGTCAGCCCGAACTGGGCGAAAACCGGGATGCCGGCGCGGGCGATTGCGGTGACGGCTTGCGGAAAGGCGGCCGCGCCGTCGAGCTTGACAATATCGGCGCCGCCCTCCTTGACCAGGCGAATGGCGGCGCGCACGGCGGTATCGGTGCCCTCCTGCAAGGGACCGTAGGGAAAGTCGCAGCTGACCAGCGCCCGCGTCACTCCGCAGCGGACCGCCTTCAAGACCACCAGCATCTCGTCCATGGTGACTTCAAGCGGATTGGCATGGCCCCACAGATTGACGCCGACGGAATCGCCAACGGAGACGAAATCGACGCCGGCGCGGTCGGCGATCCGCGCCATCTGATAGTCCCAGGCGACCACGCCGAAGCTCTTTTGCCCGTCGCGCTTCATCTGCTGAAGCGCGGGAACGGTGACATTGGCGCCCATGGGCCCCCTCGTGATATTTATTGCCGGCGCGGCGACGAGTAGGCCGCCGCGCTGTTTGCTGTCAACGCGAGCGCAGGTTATCCGGCCACCGCCAGTTCCGCCAGCTTCAGCCGCTGGATCTTGCCGGACGGCCCCTTTGGCAGTTCGGACAGGAAATAGACCCTGTCCGGCGCCTTGAACGCGCCGATGCGCTCAATACACAGCGATATCAGCTCGCTTTCGGTGACTTTTGCCGATGGCGCGACCGATACCGCCGCCTCGATCCGCTGTCCGTAGTCCGGGCACGCACAGGCAAAGGCCGCCGCTTCGATCACCTCGGGATGGGCATACAGCGCCTCGTCGATTTCGCGCGGCGCGATGTTTTCGCCGCCCTTGATGATCAGTTCCTTCAGGCGGCCGGTAATGAAGACGTAGCCCGCTTCGTCCATCCGCCCCAGATCGCCGGTCCTGAGCCAGCCATCGGGGGTCAGCGCCCCGGCGGTGGCGCCGGGATCCCTGAAATAGCCATTCATCACGTTCGGTCCGCGCACCAGAACCTCTCCCGCATTGCCCGCGGGCACCTCGTTGTGATGATCGTCGGCGATAATCACCTCGTTGCCGAAGGCGATCCCAGGCGAGCCGGCCCGGCGCTCGCCGGGGCTAAGCGGATTGGAAAGAATTGGCGCGGCGGTCTCGGCCAAGCCCATGGTCTCGATGATCGGAACGCCAAAGGCCGCTGCGAACGCCTGCTGGACGCCGGGGGCCAGGGGCGCCGAGGCGGAACGGCCAAAGCGCAGGCATTTTGGGGCGGATGCCGGTATTTCGCCCGCTGCTTCCGCGTGCAGCAGATAGGAAATCTGCGTCGGCACGACGCTGAACCAGCTGCATCGATGTTCGGCAATCAGTTTCCAGAAGCGGGCAACGGAGAACTTCGCCGGCAGGACCACCGAGCCGCCGGCGACCAGCGATCCCATCACGCTCACGCACAGGCCGTTGATATGATAAAGCGGCAGCACGCATAACGCCCGGTCGGAGGCGACAAGTTCGTGCGCCAGCGCCGTATTGGCGCCGCCGGCGATCAGGTTCGAATGCGAAAGAACAACGCCCTTGGGCCGGCCGGTGGTGCCGGAGGTATACATCAGCAGACCATCGCCTTGCGGCAAGGGCGGGGGCGCGATGCTTGCCGGACCGGAATCGCTTCGCGGCCATTGACCATCGACAATTGTAACGACGGGCGGTGCTTTGGCGGCCTCGCCAAAGGCTCCCTCAAGGACTGGCAAATGCTCCCGCTGGGCCAGAACCAGGCGGCATTGCGAATGGTCGAGGACATGGGAGATGGCCTGCGAACCGGCGATGAGATTGATCGCCGTGGCGCGGTATCCGCCGTACATCGTCCCCAGGATAGCGACCAGGGCATCGTGGCCGTTGGACATGGCATAGGCGACGCTCTCGCCCGGTTCGACGCCGTTTATCGCGATCAGTCCGGCAACGCGCCGGGCGGCGTCACGGAGCCCGGCATAGGTCAGATTCTGGCCGCTATCGGGCGCAATCAGGAAGAGGTCGCCGGCCTGTTCGCTGGCCCGCCGGTCGATGAGGTCACGAACCGAGAGCCGCGCCGCCTGTTCCGGTCTATTCCCGGACTGTGTTTTCGCCGGATCGTTCATTCACCGGCCGGCCTGGCGCCAGTATTCGCCGAAAATCTCCTCGAGCGCCGGTTCATCGGGGGGGATGGTGCGGATGATTTGGGTGACGTTCATGAAGTGCCGGTAATTGAGATTGCCGTCGATCGAGTTGCCGCCCCAACTGCCGCAACCCATCGACAACGAGAACGGCGCGCCATTGTCGAACGATCCGCCGGTGGCGAAGCAGTGGGCCTGATTGACGATGACCCGGCAGGTCGGCAGTTCGAGACCGAGCTCTCTTGCCCGATCGTCGTTTGCGGAGTGCAGGCCGAGGGAGTGGCCGGCGCCCTGCCAGCCCAGTATGCGAGCCGCCAGTTCCTTGGCGCGATCAAAATCACGGGCCCGGTAGAGGGCGACGACAAGCGACAGTTTCTCGCCGGATTCGGGATGGCCGGGGCCGATTTCGGCAGCCGGCAGAACCAGGAAACGCGCGGTCTCCGGGTTTGAAACGGTGATCCCCGCAACATCGACAACCACGTCGAGGTCCTTGGCGATCATCGCCCGGTTGAGCTTGCCGCCCTGGAATAGCGCATTGCGCAGGCGTTTCGCATCGGCCTCGCCGAGCAGGCGGCCGCCGGCGCGCTCAAGCGCCTGGACAAACTTTTCGTAGACTTCGTCGATGACGATCAGGGCGTTTTCCGAAGAGCAGGAGGTGGCATTGTCGAAGCTCTTGGAGGCGGCGATCTTTTGCGCCGCCTCGTCCGGATTGGCGGTCTCATCGACGATCACCGTGGCGTTGCCGGTGCCGACCCCGATGGCCGGCGTGCCCGATGAATAGGCGCGGCGAACATTGTCCTGGCTGCCGGTGACGATGACCAGGTCGGCCAGTTCCATAAGCCGCCGGGTCTTGTCCTTGCCGGCTGGCGGGGGAAGCATCTGAACGAGGTCCGAGTCGATGCCGGATTTTTCAAATTCGGCGTGCATGCAGGCAAGCAGACGCTCGCATGCCGCGACGCCCGCGGGCGATGGCGAAAGCACGATGGCATTGCCGCATTTGAGCGCGTTGACAATGTTGTTGAGCGGCGTAGCGAGCGGGTTTGTCGAGGGCACGACGGAGCCGATCACGCCGATCGGACGGGCGATTTCGGTGATGCCCTTTTGCGGAAATTCGCCGATGACGCCGCATGTCCTCGCATCGGCGATATCGCGCAGCAACCCAAGGGTCTTGCGGTGGTTCTTGTCGACCTTGTCGCGGACATTGCCGAGCCCGGTCGTGGCGACCGCGACTTGCGCGAGATCGCGGTTGCGCGCCGGCTCCATGAGCGTCCAGGCGGCGGCAAGGGCGGCGCGGTCATAGCGCGCCTGATCGGCGCCTTTCTCGTACCGCGCCTGGGCCCGGCGGGCCGCCGAGACAACGTCATCCACCAGCAGGGCGGAATTCCGGTCCGGGTTGTCGGTCGACTGCTCTAACGCCATGACTGAAACGGCTTATACTAAAGGTCCTGACTTTTGACTCATATGGGTCAATAGTCAGGACCTTTGGTATTATCCGACGTCGCTTTCGACCAGCTTGCGATACAAATGCCAGGTGGAATGTCCGAGCACCGGCATCGCCACCGCAAGACCGACAAACAATGGCAAGGCGCCAAGACACAGGGCGCCGACGACGATAATGCCCCATATCGCCATTGTTACCGGGTTTGCGGCAACCGCCCTTACCGAGGTCTGCACCGCTGTCGCGATACCGACGTTCCGGTCGACAAGCATGGGAAACGAAATGGCGCTGATCGCCAGCACCGCGACGGCGAAAATGAATCCAACGCCGGTACCCACGAATATCATCGCCCAGCCGGAGGGCGTGGTGAAAATCTGGCTGGCAAATTGCCCGACCGATTCCGGCACCAGGTCGCCGAAAAACAGCCTGTAGATCACCTGCGATGCGCCTAGCCAGGCAAAATAGACCGCCATCAACGCGAGGCTGAGAACCGCAATGGCGCCGATCGAGGCGGACCGCACAGGGTCCAGGGTGTGCAGGAACGATATTTCAAGACCAAGCTCGCGACGCCGGCTCAACTCGTACAAGCCAATTGCCGCCACCGGGCCGATCAGGGCGAATCCGGCAAGAAGCGGGAATATCAACGGCAAGATGTCGTATCCGGCCGCAAGCCTGATCGCAAAGAGAGAGACAATGGGATAGATAAAAACAAGGAGGATCAGATGACTTGGCTTGGCCTTGAAATCCTCCAGCCCGGCGATCAAAACCTCCTTGAGGTCCTGCACGCCGATGGTACGGATAACCGGCGCTTCAGGCCTCGTCCTGCCATCGGCGAGCGACTTGTCATTGGTCATGGTCATGGCTTGTGAATTGCCTCGTCAAGCGATGGCGCAGCCAGAGGTGAGACAAGGCATTTCGCCGTTTCGTTGCGAAAAATTCCGATCCGATTTCGCGCAATGATAGGCTGACAGCCGAACATTGTCACCACATTGCGCGGTACATCGTCCGGACGGTGCGGCGGCGGCGTGGCGGGCGCGAAAACGGCCTCGTGTCATCCTCCCCCAAAGAACAATATCCGCGTCACATTGGTGTAATCGGACTCAATCGCCATGATGCCGACAAACACCATCACCAAAATCGGCGGGACCAGGATGGCGTAGACAATCGCCAGCCGTTCCCAGACCATGTGCATGAACACGGCGACGATCAATCCGGCCTTCAGCAGCATGAAAACGATGATCAGGAACCATCGCAGGTAGCCGTGAAATTCGAAATAATCGACAAGATAGGAAAACGTACTGAGAACGAACAGCAGTCCCCATATCTTGAAATAAATGCCGATGGGATGCTGCTGCCCTTCGCCACGCGCCCCTGCCGGCGCCCCGGCCTGTGCTTCTGCCTGTGCCATGTCGCCCCTTACCAAAGATAGAAAAATGCGAAAATGAATACCCAGACCAGATCGACAAAGTGCCAATACAGGCCGGTGATCTCGACAATCTCGTACTTGCCCTTGCGGCTGGTGAAGAACCCGCGCTTGTCGGTTTCGACCTCATAATCGCCGCGCCAGACTTTCCGGGCGATGATAAGCAGGAAAATCACGCCGATCGTCACGTGGGTGCCATGGAAGCCGGTGATCATGAAAAACGTCGAACCGAACTGCGGCGCGCCAAACGGATTGCTCCAGGGCCGGACACCCTCATGAATCAGTTTTGACCACTCAAACACCTGCATTCCGACAAATGCGGCCCCAAAAAACGCCGTGGCGACCATTAACAGCGCCGTGGTCTTGCGTTTGCGCTCGTAGCCGAACTTGACCGCCATCGCCATCGTGCCACTGCTGCTGATCAGGATGAAGGTCATGATGGCGATCAGGATGAGGGGAATTTCCTTGCCGCCGATCTCCAGGGCGAAAACCTCGCTGGGGACCGGCCAGGGCACGGTGGTCGACGAGCGCACCGTCATGTAGGACAAAAGAAAACAGGTGAAGATGAATGTATCGCTGACGAGGAATATCCACATCATCGCCTTGCCCCAGGGGACATTTTTGAATGCCCGCTGGTCGGAGGACCAATCGGCGACGATACCTTGCATGCCATCGGGCCGGGGAAGGGATGCTCCGGTGCTTGCCAGCGCGGATTGTGCCATGTTCTCTCAGATCCTCTTTCACGTAAAAATCAGCAGGCCGAACAAGGCCAGCCAAATCAGCAGCAGAAAATGCCAGTAGACGGTGCACAGTTCCACACTCAGGCGTAACTGGTCCAAGGCAACCCCACGCAATAGTTTGGCAGTGGTCCTGCCCCATGCCACCAGGCCGCCCAGCAAATGCAGCGCGTGCAGACCGGTGATCACGTAGAAGAAGGCGTTGGCCGGGTTTTCCTGCGCGAAATACCCCAGGGCGACCAGCTGTTGCCAGACCAGAAACTGTCCGACCAGGAAAGCCAGGGCGAAAATGCCTCCGGTCGCCAGGCCGTCCCTGATGCGGACCCGCTGGGCGCGGCGCGCGGCAACCAGCGCGGCCTGAAAGGCGAGGCTGCTGGCGATAAGCGAGCCGGTGTTCAGCCACAACAGCCAAGGTTCGGGCAGGGCGCGCCAGTCGGCAAACGCCATCCTGCCGAAGTAGGAGACGACAAGCAGCGTGAACACGACCGTGACGACGCCAAGAAACACGCGAAGCCCGACCGTCACCGTGGGCAGGGAAAATTCTCGGCCCTGGAGCAGGTTGCCCGGCGTGGCAGGGCACCGCCGTCCACGGCTTCTGCATGAGTTGGCGGAAGAAATTCACGCGTCTTGCTGCTCAGGACTGATGCCGTCTGGGCCTGTGCTGACCTGATCGGGCGGCATGTTTTGCGGTATGAAATCCCGGTCGGCGCCGGGCACGCCGTAATCGTATGCCCAGCGGTAGACGATCGGCAATTCGGGGCCGAAATTGCCATGGGTTGGCGGTGTCTGCGGTGTCTGCCACTCCAGCGTGGTGGCGTTCCAGGGATTGCCGCCGGCTTCCTTGCCTCTTGTGCGGCTCCAGTACAGATTGAACAAAAACACCAATTGGGCAAAACCGACGATCAACGCGGCTACGGTGATAAAGGCGTTCAGGGATGCCGCCGATGGTGGAATGAAGGCGGTTTCGCCAATTTCGAAATAGCGGCGCGGCACGCCCAGAAAACCCAGATAATGCATGGGGAAGTAGATCAGGTAGGCGCCGACGAAGGTGACCCAGAAATGAAACAGGCCCATGGCCTGGTGCATCATGCGGCCGGTTATCTTGGGGTACCAGTGGTAGATCGCGCCGAAGACAACCATGATCGGCGCCACGCCCATCACCATATGAAAGTGGGCGACCACGAACATGGTGTCGGAAAGCGGAACGTCGACGACAACGTTGCCGAGGAACAGGCCGGTGATGCCGCCGTTCAAAAACGTCACGATAAAGCCGATGGAAAACAGCATCGGGATCGTCAGATGGATATTTCCCCGCCACAGCGTCAGCACCCAGTTGTAAACCTTCAGGGCGGTGGGGACCGCGATGATGAGCGTGGTGGTGGCGAAAAAGAAGCCGAAATAGGGGTTCATGCCGCTGACATACATATGGTGCGCCCAGACGACAAAACTGAGAGCGCCGATCGCCACGATCGCCCAGACCATCATCCGGTAGCCGAATATGCATTTGCGGGCATGGGTGGCCAGGAGATCGGAGACGATGCCGAATGCCGGCAGGGCGACGATGTAGACCTCCGGATGGCCGAAAAACCAGAACAGATGCTGGAACAATATCGGGCTGCCGCCGCCATATTGAAGCTGCTCGCCAAACTCCAGGATGGTCGGCATGAAAAAACTCGTGCCCAGCAATCTGTCAAACAGCATCATCACGCAGCCGACAAACAGCGCCGGGAAGGCCAGAAGCGCCAGGATCGTGGCAACGAAAATGCCCCATACGGTCAACGGCATGCGCATCAGCGTCATGCCGCGGGTGCGCGCCTGCAACACCGTCACCACATAATTCAGGCCACCCATCGTAAACCCGATGATGAAAAGAATCAGCGAGACGAGCATCAGGACAATGCCCCATTCCTGCCCCGGCGTGCCCGAAAGGATGGCCTGGGGCGGATAAAGGGTCCAGCCGGCGCCGGTGGGACCTCCGGGCGCAAAAAAGCTCGAGACGAGCACGATCACGGCGAGCAGATAGACCCAGTAACTCAGCATGTTCACGTATGGGAAAACCATATCGCGGGCACCGACCATCAACGGGATCAGGTAGTTGCCGAAGCCGCCCAGAAACAATGCGGTCAACAGATAGATCACCATGATCATGCCGTGCATGGTGATATACTGGTAGTAATCGGTGGCGTCGATGAACGAGAAGGTTTCGGGGAACCCCAGTTGCAGCCGCATCAACCAGGACAACACCAGAGCCACCAGTCCGATCGCCGTCGCCGTAAGCGAGTACTGGATGGCGATTACCTTGGCATCCTGACTCCAGATATACTTGGTCAGGAAGCTTTTGGGATGGTAAAGTTCTACCTCCTCGACTTCGGCAGGTGCGACAAACTCGGCGGCGGTCTGTGTGACATCAGTCATAAAAATGCCCAATCGGCTCTTGTTTCATCACGCTTCACTCGTGAACATGAAATTGCGAAGTTTCTGCGTGCAGGTGCGAGGCGCCCGCCTCATCCCCGCCCCTGGCCAGTTTCACCGTACCCGCGTCGTCGTTCCTGGCTTCGGCCATTGCTTGCGCAAAGGTCTGCTGCTCGGCCAACCAAGTCTGATAGGCGCTGTCTTCCTCGACCACCACCAGGCCGCGCATTTCGTGGTGTCCAACGCCGCATAGTTCGGCGCAGAGGATGTCGAAAGTCCCGGTTCTGGTGGGCGTGAGCCAGAAATATGTAACCATGCCCGGCACCAGATCCATCTTGGCCCGGAACTGCGGCACATAAAAGTCATGCAGGACGTCGATTGAGCGAAGCAGCATCCTGACCGGCTTGCCAAGCGGAAGATGCAGATCCTCGCCGGCATCAATGAGAACATCGTCCTGTCCGTTGGGATCGTCGGGATCCAGGCCAAACGGATTATCGAAATCGATGCGGCGCGTATCGGACAGGCCGAGGACGCCGTCGGCACCGGGCGTGCGGAAGCTCCACATCCACTGCTGGCCGACAACCTCGACATCGGCCGCATCTTCGGGGACGGTAACATATTGCGACCACACGAACAAACCGGGAATCAGCAAGGCGGCGACGCCTATTGCGGTGCCTCCGGTAAGCAGCCATTCGAGTTTTGTGTTCTCGGGATCATATTCCGCCCTTCTTCCCTCCTGGTAGCGAAAGCGCCACAGGCAGTAGGTCATAAAGAAAAGCACTGCGACAAATACAACTCCGGTGATCCAGAACGTGATGTCGATCGTGGCGTCAATGAAGCCCCAGTTCGAAGCGATGGGCGTCGACCACCAGGGACTCAATACGTGAAACACGACCGAGCCAACGGTAATCAATATAAGAACGAGTACGATTATCATCCTTCGTTCACCTTCACCTCTATGGACTGCGGACGGAAAACCGCCGGCATGAAATTTCATCGAGGCCCGAGCGGCCGACGGTTAATTACCGGAACCGTTCCATCAGGTCCAGCGGCGTTTAGAACATTTCCAAAGTCAACTGGAAAATGCCGTGGGAATGCCGGGCCGGGGCGAGCAATCTGCCCCTTGCGCCCGGCCGGGTTCATTATTGCGGAGCAGACGCTCCAAAAAGTACGCGACGCGGCCGGGCGGATGCCGTTTATGGCGCGTGCGCGGCGCCTGCGCTTTCCCTCGGCGGTCTGAATCGGATAGCATCGCAACTGAGCCCGGCCCGGAAATCGCGGGCGAACCGCCGTGCAATCAAAGTTCTTCCGGCTCCACCTGCAGATCGAGGTTCTCGTTGCAATACTGCAAACTTGCATTGGCGGTAGCCGTGCTGGCATTTTTCAGTGCCGAGGCGATGTCATATGACGCCGCGCCGGCGCCGGCGGCCGGGAAGCAATTGGATCGCGGGTCGTTGAAAATCGCCCATGGGTCGCGCACCGGCGGCACGCCGCTGAAGGCGATCGATGAACGGGCAAGCGCTTTGCCGGAGCACTTCACGCCGCCGCCGCATCCCGTTGCGTTGGCAAGGGCGGAATTCGCAAGGCTCATCGACCGGTTGACCGAAAAATCGTCCGAAATCAGGAAATTGCAAGGACGTGAGAAAAAAGCGCCGCACAGTTCCTGGTTCGGTGACACAAAATCTTCTGTACGGGACGAACTGAGCGCAAGTTTCGATTCCGTTCAAGAAGTATTACTTTCAGACATGCTTTATGATTACGCGGGCCAATTCGAAAAACAAAGTGAAAACCTGCGCATGGCATTGGCGGCGGAACGCGGTATTTCCGGATTGCACCGTGGCGGCGGGCAGGCCGATGATGGCAAAGCAAGGATAGTGAAAATCAAAATCGAGACATATGAGCAAAATATATCCATCATTATCCAATCCATACAATCAAAATTCGGTGCAATGGGAATTGAATTGCCGGAATCTCAAATATTGATTCTTCTTGAGAGAATAGATTTTCGTGACATTTTAAGAAATGTGGAATTATATAATATAATCAATAGTGTGATGATTAATATGGCTTCCAGCATGACCAATAATGTGAATCATAACGAAACCGGGAGGGCTTACCGCGATGTTCATTTACTTCTATGGGAGACAATAAACGATAACCAGATGAAATATATCTCCCGAATTCGGCAGGTGTACATGCCACGTGTCCAAAAGGCGATCGCGCAAGCGGATGCGGAAACCGACGCCACAAATCGGCTATTGCTCGCCGATCCTGCAGTGCCGCAAAAGGGCGAACTCGAGGACGCCTTGCGGGCGAATTCGCGCACCCGGAAAATGGCCATTTCCTATGCAGCGCTGCTGAAAGACCAGGCCGCCAGAATAGCCTCGGCAAACCGGGGCGTGGGTGAAACTCTTTCGGGCGCACTCGCGGTATCGGCCAGCCTGGATACCGGCGCGGATTTGGTTCGTCAAATCGACCGGTCAAGGCGGAAACTTGAATTGTTTGCAGGAATGCAGGCACCGGTCATCGAGCCATTTGAAAGTGACCAGGAGGCGCACATATTCGCCGACCTGA
>PVMK01123680.1_pt1 | contig 11959 bp, 12 predicted proteins | sample 1853481 | NCBI WGS metagenome assembly PVMK01 (sample SAMN08533507, study PRJNA380276) | Marine sediment metagenome, whole genome shotgun sequencing project. | reverse complement strand
GGGATTACTCCCTGCTCAGGCAAATGGATGCCGTTGAGGCGCTTTTAAAATTACTCGGCATCAGCGATTTTGACCTGCTGGCCCACGACATGGGTGCCAGTGTTGCCTGTGAACTGCTTTACCGTCTGGAAGAATCCCAAACGGCTCTACATCTGCACAGTCTTACACTGTTGAACGCAGGTATTTACATGGACATGCACCAGCCATTGCTAACCCAGCGACTGTTGCGCACACCGCTGCTGGGTGAGTTGTTCGCGCGGCTGAGCAGTTACCGGGTATTCAGGTTTCAATATCCCAAGGTTTACGCGGATCCCGGTAGTTTTGATGAAGAGCATTACCGTCAACAGTGGGCGCTGATAATGAATAATGATGGCCGGCAGACCCTGGCAAAAATTGCCTTCTACATGAAGGAACGCTTGCGCTACGGGGCGCGCTGGCGGGGACCATTACACCGTGCAAAACTGCCGCTGAGGCTTATCGGGGGCCGTCTGGACCCAATCGCGGTCTATGCCATAGCAAAACAACTGCAAGCACGAAACCCGCTGATTACGCTGAATACGCTTGATGACGTTGGCCATTATCCTCAACTGGAGGCTGCTGACCAAGTGGCTGCGTGTATGCTGGAATCAGTCGCTCACAAATAATCGGGTCGCGTAATGCCCGGCAAAATATTAGGTGCATCAACAGGCTCACCTGCCGTCAGTTCCAAGGGCACGACACCCGCCCATACCTGCGCATCCAGATCCGATTTAGTGTCCTCCGGTGGCCCGGTGCGGCATTTGACGCTGAATGTTTCGATGGGCAGCGCCAGCAAACTGGTGGCGTTGAGTTCCTTGACGGTGGATTTTCTTAAGTCTGCCCTGCGACCCGGCATCAGGTGATCAACAAGCGCCTGCACGCTGCGTCGCTTTTCATCTGTATCGACAATCGGCTTCGCAACTCCAAAAACCATAACCGAGCGATAATTCATCGATGAGTTGAATGTCGATCTTGCATAAACAAGACCGTCAAAATGTGTCACGGTCACGCAGCAGCGCAGACCGGAAGCCAGGTTTTTGATCAATCGGCTGGCGATCGAACCATGAATTAATAACTGCTCACCCATACGGGCATAGGCCATCGGTACGACGTAAGGTTGCACGTCCAGCGTGAAACCGACATGGCATATCTTGCCGGCATCAAGGATGTCGCAGGCGAGCTCAAAGTCATGGCTGCCGAGATGCGCCTCGCGTTTGAATTTTGTGTCAGCTTTTTGTGTCATAGGGGTCTCTATAGTGTGTGTATTGCGATGACCAACATGCTACCTTGTCGCGCGGTTCAATGAAATTGTTGTTGTGGTATTTTTTGCTCAGAAATTTCTGATCGGGTTTCCAAAATGAATGAAGATACAAAAACTGGAAAAACTGCCGATGGAAATTGGTATCAAAATGTCTGGAAGGTGGTATCAGAGATACCCTCAGGCCATGTGCTGACCTATGGGGAAGTTGCCCGTTTGTCCGGCATGCCGCGACAGGCCCGTCGTGTCAGCCAGGCACTCAGACGGGCGCCGCGAGGCATGGAGCTGCCCTGGCACAGGGTTATCAATGTGCAGGGAAAAATATCCTTTCCGGAGGATTCCAGCGACTGGAAAAAACAGAAAGACATGCTGGAAGGTGAGGGTGTCATATTTCTGAACGGCAAAATCGATCTTGATCATTTTGGCTACCGTGGTGCGGTTGACCGCCTGTTATGGGGCGATGACGGATTATGATCAAAAAGTTTAAAGCCGGCTGGAAAGGTTTGCGTGGCCACTACTGGGGGTCACTTGCGGTTGATGTTGTACTGATAATTACCGCTTTTTTGCTGGTCAGCATGTGGCAGACACGGGATTTGCCGGATGATGAGCATACACCGCCGTTGGAACTTGTGTGGCTGGATGACATGCAGGCGGATTCCGTACTGGTTGCCGGGGAAGTGGGTGTTGTGTACTTTTTTGCACCCTGGTGTTTTTATTGTCGAAACAGTATTGATAACCTGGACGACCTGGTTGCCAGCGGAAAACTGGCCTGGGCCAGGGTGGTTGCGCTGGAATATGAGACCTTGGATGAGGTGCGTGAGTTTTTGAATGAAACCGGGGTTCATTTACCAGTATTGCTGGGCGGCCCTCAAACCACCAAAGATTGGCAAATCCGTGCTTTTCCAACTTATTTTGTTATTAATGGCGAGGGGCAAATTGCCAGTCGTTCAGTCGGTTATTCAACTAAAATTGGTCTGCGAACCAGGGTGTGGATGTCCGAAGATTAGAAATATCAGCCCGGCAACCCCAGCGCTTTTGCATGGTACCGCAGGTGATCATCAATAAAACTGGCGATGAAATAATAGCTGTGGTCATAACCTGCCTGCATACGTACTTCCAGTGGATGATGGGTGCAGATGCAGGCCTGTTCCAGGCTTCCGGGCTTCAATTCTTCACCAAGAAATTCATCATCAAGCCCCTGGTCAATCAGGATGGGCAACTGATTTTCAACCGTGCCGACCAGTTGCGTGGCATCCCATTCACGCCATGCGTTGCGGTCTTCGCCAAGGTAATAACTGAAGGCCTTGATACCCCAGGGTGTTTCCGACGGATGACATATCGGTGCAAATGCCGATACTGAACGGTAGCGATCCGGGTCTTTCAATGCACACATCAGCGCGCCATGCCCCCCCATGGAGTGACCGCTGACGCTGCGTTGGTCTGTGACCGGAAGTTTTGCTTCGACCAGTGCGGGCAACTCCTTGCTGACATAGTCGTACATGTTGTAGTGGTCAGACCAGGGTGCCTGGGTCGCATTAAGGTAAAAGCCGGCACCGGAGCCAAAATCCCAGTTTTCGTGCTCACCGGGCAGATCGGTGCCGCGCGGACTGGTATCCGGGCAGACAATGGCCATGCCGAGTTCTGCGGCCAGGCGCTGTGCACCGGCCTTATGGGCGAAATTTTCGTCGGTACAGGTCAGACCGGAAAGCCAGTACAACACCGGTACCGGGCCGGTTTCGGCCTGCGGTGGCAGGAATACACCAAAAATCATATCGCACTGAAGTGATTCGGATTGGTGCTGCAGACGTATCTGCTGACCACCGTGAACCCGGTTGCGGGAAATTTCCTTGAGGTCTGTCACAGCAATGTCCTAATAAATGACGACGGAGCGTATGCTTTCACCGGCGTGCATCAGGTCAAAAGCCTTGTTGATGTCCTCGAGACCCATGGTGTGGGTGACCATGTCATCAATATTGATTTTGCCCGCCATGTAGTTGTCCACGTAGCCCGGTAACTCGCTGCGTCCGCGCACGCCGCCAAAGGCTGTACCGCGCCAGACCCTGCCCGTCACCAACTGGAACGGCCGGGTTGAAATTTCCTGGCCGGCACCGGCGACGCCGATGATGATGGATTCACCCCAGCCCTTATGGCAGCACTCAAGTGCTGAACGCATGACGTTGGTATTGCCGATACACTCGAAAGAGTAGTCCACACCACCGTCGGTAAGATCCACGATGACGTCCTGAATAGGCTGGTCATATTTTGACGGGTTGACGAAGTCGGTCGCGCCCAGCATGCGGGCCATTTCAAATTTATCGTCATTCAGATCGACGGCCAGGATGCGCGATGCACCCGCCATGACCGCACCCTGGACCACACTCAAGCCAATACCACCGAGGCCAAATACTGCAACGGTAGATCCGGGCTCGACTTTGGCCGTGTTGAGCACCGCACCGATACCGGTGGTGATACCGCAGCCGAGCAGGCAGACCTTTTCCAGCGGCGCCTCGGTGCTGATTTTTGCGACCGAGATCTCCGGCATGACGCTGTATTCCGAAAATGTCGATGTGCCCATGTAGTGGTAGAGGGTTTCGCCATTGATTGAAAACCTCGAAGTGCCGTCCGGCATCAAACCCTGGCCCTGGGTTACGCGGATTTTCTGGCAAAGATTGGTTTTGCCGGATTTGCAGAAGCTGCACTCGCCGCATTCGGGTGTGTACAGCGGAATCACATGGTCACCGGGTTTGACACTGCTTACACCGGCCCCGATTTCCTCAACGATGCCGCCGCCTTCATGACCGAGAATGGAAGGGAAGATACCTTCGGGATCAGCACCCGACAAGGTAAAAGCATCGGTGTGGCATACACCGGTGGCGACCATGCGTACCAGCACCTCACCTTCTTTTGGCCCCTGTACATCGACCTCGGTTATTTCAAGCGGCTTACCCGCCTCAATGGCAACAGCAGCGCGTGATTTCATTTTTTTCTCCTTGTTCGGAATCGTTGCGGACGGCAAGCTGCCATCTCCATTGAATGGCGTTGATTATAGCCTCTTGTTTAGTCCCATAACGGGTCGACTTCAATGAATATGAATTCATTGTTATCCGGTTGCGTGCCGCTGCTGTCCCGTGCCTGCCCCAGCGGGTAATTGTTGTCATTTACGATGCCCAGCGTGGCGCGGTCAATAACAACCAGGCCCTCGATGGTCCAGAAAGGGAACGAGAACTGCGTATTGCCATCCAGATTCAGGTCATGCGGGTCTTTGATATCCAGCAGGTCAGCCACCAGGGTTTTGACCAGGAATCCATCTTCATCCAGCTGTTCAAAATCTACTTTGTAGATTTTTTTAAGCAGCGCGGCTTTACCTTCCAGAGAATCCCGTTCGATGACCAGACCGGCGGTCTTTGAATACATCGTGAAGTCGCCGATGGCAGCGGCACCTTCATCCAGTCGGTAGCGGGCGCTGGGCCGGCTTGCGTGGGAGTTCAGGTAGTGCTGTTTTTCCACGTCAAATGTATAAATATTGAGACCAGGGCCGGCACCCTCCAGCGCGCCTTCCAGTAGCGGATAGAGCCACTTGCCATCGGGTGATATTGCCATGCCCTCAAAACCGCGCGAACGGGGCAGGGTGGCCGGTTCACCGCATGGGTTGTCCACGGAAGACAGGCCAGCCAGCTTGAAGGGGGGCGCCAGCAGCATGCCTTCGGTACTGAAGTGCAGTAATGACGGGTTGAACTCCTCTCCAAGCCAGTAGCTGCCGTCTGCGGCTTTGCGGAATGATTCCGGATCAAGGTCGGCGCCGGTCAGCAGGCGGTCACCCTCACGCACTGCAGGGTAGGGTAAATTGTGATCAGGGTCGCTCAGCTGAATTATTTCCCTGACCTGGATACTTCCATCGCCGCCATTGGCGGTTCGAAAGTCAGGTTTTATGTGGTAAATGCTCAGAATGTAGTCGGAAGAGTTACTGCGCTGGCCAAAACCATTGTCGCTCAGGACGATAAACGTGCCGTTATCATCTTTAATAACGGCTGAGAAACCTTGCACAGGCTGTTTGTCTTCAAACGGCGGTTGGCGCTCATTGTTGGGCTCAATAAACTGCCCGGACGTGGGTCCGGGCGCAAAGGTGTCAGCGGGTAGCACTGCGAAGGCCGTTAGTGTTGCGGCCTGTGTCACTGCTATTGTCTGTGACAGCAGCAGTACCAATAAACCAGGTATGCGCAATGGGTTTGTCAGTGAACTCAGTCCTGGGAAACCTGGTGAAGATGAACATCGGTTTGCGGGTAAGGAATACTGCAACCGGCTGCTTCAAGTTCGGTCTTCGCCGTTTCCAGAATGTCAGCCCGTACAGCCCAATAATCCGCAGCATTCACCCATGGTCTGACCGAAAAATCCACACTGCTATCCCCCAGGTTGCTGATAAAAATATTGGTTTCTGGTTCACTCAGCACATCTGGATGGTCGTTACAGATTTTATTCAGTACGCTGGCGGCGACTTTCAGGTCATCGTCATAACCAACGCCGAATACCATATCCAGCCGGCGTGTGTCTTTGGCAGAGTAATTGGTGATGGCGCTGGTATACATCATGGCATTTGGTACCGTGATGAGCTTGTTGTCGGGGGTTGTCAGCGTGGTGCTGACAAGGCGAATTTCATCTACCGTGCCGGTAACGCCGCCAGCTTCAATGAAATCACCCTTGGTAAACGGGCGGAACAGAACCAGCATGACACCCGAGGCAAAATTGGACAGGGAGTCTTTCAGGGCCAGGCCAATCGCCAGGCCGGCTGCACCGATAATGGCCATGAAGGAAGTTGCCGGAATACCCAGCGTATCGAATGCGGCGACAACGGCAACGATGATCACCATTGCAAATACGATATTACCCAGGAAATCGACCAGTACCTCATCAACTTTACGTTTTCTGAGCAACTTTTCGAGTGTGTTCTGGACCGCGTTCGCAATCCATTTACCGACCAGGAATATGAACGCTGCGATGACCAGGTTGATCACCCCGTTGATCAGTATTTCGACAATATTACTCTCTGCTATGAAGTTGTTGATCGCATCCATTTATCTTCCCTCATTTAAAAACAATCGGTCAATCAGGCGAAATCGCCGTTGTGTTCAAGTGCCTGTTCCATGCGATCCGCCATCGGTGCCACGTGACTGATTACGTATTCCAGTTCATCGCCGTTCAATGAACTATAGGCCAGGTTTTCACACATTTTCACATAAGCTGTGCCGTCGAGATCACCGACTGCCAGGTAGCCAACCCGCAGGATCAGATTGATGCGTAAACATTTTTCAGCATCAAAATCATCCAGCGGGCAGATCAGTGTTTCCACCCGCAGATAGCGCCGGTTATCGGAAGACTTCAGCTCGGCAAGAAAAACGCTTTGCTTCCTGTCGTTGCCTTCCATCGGGCAGTCGAACGCGATTTGAAACGGTTCATCGATGAACAACTGGTGGTTATCGATAACGTGCTTTCTAACTTCGGCAAAAGTTTCCATTGGCCCCTCCTTATTTCGGCGCCAGCCTGACGGCACCATCCAGACGAATGGTCTCACCGTTAATGTATCCATTTTCCACGATATGCGCGACTAATTCAGCATATTCTTCCGGTTTGCCCATCCGCGAAGGAAATGGAACGGCTGCGCCCAGCGCTTCCTGTATGTGTTCAGGCATGCCGTCGGCCATGGGTGTCAGGAATATGCCGGGTGCAACGGTATTTACGCGCACCCCGATACGGGCGTATTCCCGCGCTATCGGTAATGTCATACCGACGATGCCTGCCTTGGATGCGGAATAGGCGGCCTGGCCGATCTGGCCCTCGTAGGCGGCAACCGAAGCGGTGCTGATAATCACACCGCGTTCGCCGTCCGCTCCGGGCTGGTTAGAACCCATGGCAACACCGGCGGCCTTGATGACATTGAAACTGCCGATCAGGTTGATCTGAATCGCCCTGGCGAAGAAATCCAGCGCCATCGGTGCTTCGCGGCCAAGTACTCGCCCCGCGCCTATGACACCGGCACAATTGACCGCGACGTTGACCAGGCCCATGTGCTCGACCGCCAGGTTAAAGGCATCGACAACGCCCTGTTCGCTGGTAACGTCGGTGCGGATATAACTGACGGCACCGCCCAGTTCGGCTTCCACAGCGGCACCGGCGTCGTCGTTGATATCCAGTAATACGGCCTGACCGCCACTGGCGACCACTTTGCGTGCCACGGCCAGTCCGAGTCCGGAGACCCCACCGGTGATGAGTGCTTTAACTTGATCCAGTTGCATGCTGAAAACTCCTTTTAAGTGTTAACTCGATGAAATCAGTGCAACACCCGCCTTGCTGTTATTGGGGCGTTGCAGTTGTTTTGAAATCCATGCACCGGTCATGGCCAATGCGTCCAGGTCAATGCCGGTGGCAAGACCCAGGCCATGCAGCATATACACCACATCCTCGCTGGCCACATTGCCGCTGGCACCCTTGGCATAAGGGCAGCCACCCAATCCGGATACAGATGAGTCCACGGTGCGGATACCGGCGTCCAGGCAGGCAAGAATATTGGCCAGCGCCTGTCCGTAGGTATCGTGAAAATGCACGGCCAGTTGTTCGACGGGAACCTCGGCGCTGATGGTTTTGACCAATTCATTTGCTGCCGCAGGCGTACCAACGCCAATGGTGTCTCCTAGCGAAATCTCAATACAACCCAGTTCTATTAGCCGGGCGCAAACTGCTGTTACGGCCTCTGCTTCAATATGGCCCTCATAAGGGCAACCGAGTACACAGGAAACGTAACCACGAACCGGGATGCCGGCTGCCTTGGCCTGCTGCATTACCGGCTCGAGCCGCGTGATTGATTCGGCGATACTGCAGTTGGTGTTGCGCTGGCTGAAACTCTCAGAGGCGGCTGCAAACACGGCAATCTCACTGGCGCCGGCTTTGAGCGCCCGTTCAAAACCGGTCAGGTTCGGTACCAGCACCGGGTAGCGGGTGCCAGGCAGGGTGGTCAGGCCGCTGACGACTGCTTCTGTATCAGCCATTTGCGGCACCCACTTGGGGCTGACAAAACTGCCGGTCTCGATGACGGGCACACCGCAATTCGCCAAGCGTTCAATCAGCTCAATTTTTGTTGCAGCGGGCAGGGTCGTCTTTTCGTTTTGCAAACCATCGCGCGGACCGACCTCAACGATTGTGACGAAATCACTGATCGCCGATTCAGTCATTTTCAACCCATGCGGGCTTGCGTTTTTCAAGAAAAGCGGCCAAACCCTCCTGTCCTTCGGCGGAAACCCGCAGCCTGGCAATCAATTTGGCAGTGTATTCGTCCAGCGTCTGTTGCGATTTTGCGCTGTGACCGGCAACTGCAAAGGCCAGTTGTTTGCAGTGTGCTACGGCCAGCGGCCCGCCTTTGAGCAAGGCCCTGATCATGTCTTCAACGGTTTCGTCCAGTTGCCCTGCTGCGACATGCTGCTGGATCAGGCCAATATCCTTTGCCTGGCGGGCGTCAAATCGTTCGCCGCTGAGAAAATAGCGTCTTGCGTGACGTTCGCCAATACGGCGGAAGACATAGGGTGAGATAACGGCAGGTGCAAGACCCAGGCGTGCTTCGGTAAGACCGAAACGGGCACTATCAACGGCAATGGTGATGTCACAGGCTGCGATCAGGCCGAGTCCACCGCCAAATGCTGCACCATTGATCCTGGCAATGCTTGGTTTGGACAGGTAATTCAGGCTGCGCATCAACCCCGCGAGTTCCAGCGCATCGCTTTCATTGTCCTCCAGGCTGGCATCTTTCAGACTGCGCATCCAGTTCATGTCAGCACCTGCGGAAAAACTTGAGCCTGAACCGGTGATAACCACCACCCTGGTTGTTTCATCCTGATCCACCGCCTGCAGCGTTGCGGTCAGTTCGCGGATCATGACCGCATCAAATGCGTTATGCACCTGTGGCCGGTCCATGCTCAGCGTCAGGACGCCTCTTTTGTCAGTAGTGCTTGTCAGGGTTTGCATAAATTATTGGCCCGGATAAGCTGGCGCTACATTCTGAAGATGCCGTGCCTGCCCCGTTTGATCGGTGCATTCATGGCAGCAGAGAGCGCTAATCCCAGCACGTGCCGGGTATCAATGGGGTCAATGACGCCGTCATCCCACAAGCGCGCAGTGGCGTGGTAGGGGTGGCCTTCCTTTTCATAGCTGTCGCGGATCGGTTTTCTGAAGGCTTCTTCATCTTCGGGCGACCAGTTGCCGCCATCGGCTTCAATTGCATCCCTGCGGATGGTGGCCAGCACCGATGAAGCCTGTTCCCCGCCCATGACGGAAATACGTGCATTGGGCCACATCCAGATCATCCTTGGCTGGTAGGCGCGGCCACACATGGCATAGTTACCGGCACCGAAAGAGCCACCGATGATAATGGTAAATTTGGGTACATGGGAGGTGGCAACGGCCGTCACCATCTTGGCACCATCCTTTGCAATTCCGGAATTTTCGTACGCCTTTCCGCCCATGAATCCAGTTACATTCTGAAGAAATATCAATGGTATATTGCGCTTATTACAAATCTGGATGAAGTGTGTTCCCTTCAAGGCACTGTCTGAAAACAGGATACCGTTATTGGCAACAATACCTACCGGGTAGCCGTGCAGGTGCGCAAATCCACACACCAGGGTTTTACCATAGCGGGCTTTGAATTCATGAAATTCACTTCCGTCAACCAGCCGGGCAATGATCTCTTTTACCTTGTAGGGGTAACGGGTATCGCGCGAAACAATACCGTAGACCTCCTCCACCGAATAAGCCGGGCTGACGGACTCGCGCATTTGCAGCTGGATATCTTTCCGGCGGTTCAAATGAGAGATGGCATCACGGGCCAACGCCAATGCGTGGGCATCATCCAGTGCGTAGTGATCGGTAACACCGGATTTTGAGCAATGCACATCCGCACCGCCGAGTGATTCCGCGTCAACGATTTCACCGGTGGCCGCTTTGACCAGCGGTGGACCGCCGAGGAAGATCGTGCCCTGCTTCCTGACGATGATGGACTCGTCGCTCATGGCAGGCACATAGGCGCCACCCGCCGTGCAGGAACCCATCACGACACCAATTTGCGGAATATTGGACGCCGACAGGTGGGCCTGGTTATAAAAGATCCGGCCAAAGTGTTCACGGTCCGGGAATACTTCGTCCTGCAAGGGCAGGAAGGCGCCACCGGAATCGACCAGGTAAATACATGGCAGGTGGTTTTCCAGCGCTATTTCCTGTGCCCGCAGGTGCTTTTTCACCGTCATCGGCAAATAACTGCCACCCTTGACGGTCGCATCATTGGCAATGATGACGACTTCCTGGCCACTGACCCGCGCGATTCCCGTGATGATGCCGGCAGACGGGGCCTTACCGTCATACATGCCATGGGCCGCCATCGGTGACAGCTCTAAAAATGGCGTACCGGGATCGATCAGTTGCTTGATACGTTCACGTGGCAACATTTTGCCGCGCTTGGTGTGCTTCTTTCTGGCTTTTTCCCCACCACCCAATTCGGCCTGGTCAAGTTGCTTTTGTAAATCAGCAACCAGGTCACGCATATGCGCATCATTGGCAGCAAACTCCTTGCTATTCGTATCTATCTGCGATTTGATGATTGCCATGGGGCTAATTATGGCAGCTCAATGGCGAGAGCAGTAGCTTCGCCGCCGCCAATACACAGGGCCGCCACACCTTTTTTAAGACCACGTTGTTGTAATGCGTTGATCAATGTCACCACTATCCTGGCGCCGGATGCCCCGATGGGGTGGCCCAATGCACAGGCACCGCCGTTAACATTCATTTTGGCATGGTCGATGTCAAGCTCGTGCATGGCAGCCATGGTCACCGTTGCAAATGCTTCGTTGACCTCGAACAGGTCGACATCATCAATGCTCCAGCCGGCCTTTTTCAATACCAGTTCGATAGCACCGATGGGTGCGGTGGTGAACCACTCGGGATCCTGTGAGTAGGTTGAATGGGCCATGATTGTGGCCAGTGGCGTAAGACCCATATCAGCAGCCCGTTGGGCGCTCATCAATACCGTCGCAGCAGCGCCATCGGAAATCTTTGAAGATGATGCAGCGGTGACCGTGCCATCCTTTTTGAATGCGGCCCGCAGCATTGGAATTTTTTCCAGGTTACAGGAAGGTGGCTCCTGGTCTTCGCTGACTACGGTTTCACCGCGACGGGATTTGACTGTAACCGGGGTAATTTCATCCTTGAACTCACTTTCCATGGCGACCAGGGCGCGTTCAATTGAAGCGATTGAGAAAGCATCCTGTTGCTCACGTGTAAAATCATATTTTTCCGCACAGCGTTCGCCAAAAACACCCATCATCAATTTGTCATCCGGGTTTTGCAGACCGTCGAAAAACATATGGTCAAGGACCTCGCCATGGCCCATGCGATATCCACCGCGGGCTTTTGGCAACAGGTAAGGTGTAAGGGTCATGTTTTCCATGCCGCCCGCCACCACGATTTCGGAGGAACCGGCAAGTATCTGGTCGTGGCCTATCTGCATGGTTTTCATGGCAGAACCGCAGGCCTTGTTAATGGTCACTGCTCCGGCAGATGTCGGAATGCCTGCTTTGCGTGATGCCATACGGGCGGGTGCCTGACCCACACCGGCGGGTAAAACACAGCCCATTAATACATCATCAACGG
>PVMK01139370.1_pt1 | contig 11960 bp, 16 predicted proteins | sample 1853481 | NCBI WGS metagenome assembly PVMK01 (sample SAMN08533507, study PRJNA380276) | Marine sediment metagenome, whole genome shotgun sequencing project. | reverse complement strand
AGCCTGGAAATATTTGGAGAAAGGTTCATGGTAAAATTACAAAAAAACCAACTAATTTCTCCTGGTTAATTGAAGAAAAATTAGCTGGTTCTGGAATGCCAACAAGTTCTCATGAATTTGATTGGCTTCTAAATCAAGGAGTAAAATCAATTGTAACTATGACTGAGAATGCTTACCTGATGATTGGATAAAAAATATTAATTATCTACACGTACCAACTCCTGATCTTACAGCTCCTGATATGGATAGAATAGATTCAGCAGTAGATTTTATCATGAACAAATTAAAAACAATCAAGCAGTAATGGTTCATTGTGCAGCTGGAATGGGAAGAGCAGGAACAATTCTTGCATGTTATTACATAAAATACAAAAAATTTTCAGCAGATGAAGCAATTAAAAAAATTCGAGATGCAAGACCAGGTTCTATACAATCAGAAGTACAAGAGCTAGCTATTGGTTTTTATGAAAAACATGTAAAAAATAGTTTAGACAAATTCTGAAACTAGTTTATCCATCAACAACTTTAATCTTCAAAGTTTTGTGTCTGAAAGATCAAAGTTAATCCGCCTTCTGAATCAGGATCTTCTACTTTTACAAGTTCTGCCATTCTGATTGAATCATATTTTCCCATTTCCATTCACCTATTCTGGAATCGATACGGTCTCAATCTTTCCATCAACTGCTTTGATGAACAAAAACCTGTTGTCTTTAATGATAAATGTAATTCCGCCTTCTTTATCAGGTTCTTCTACTTCAAGTACTGGTTGTCCTAGTAGACCATCGTATTTTGCCATATTGATTACCCAAAAAAGTTCCTTATATCCCTAATTGATTGTAATTTCAATTTCATTGGAATTATTTTTGATATGTCCAGTTTCAGTATAGTCGTGCTTTTGCCATGATGCAAAAACTTCAGATCCAATCTTGTGTGTACCTTTTCCTAAATCTGATGCTTTGAATACAAATTTTTCATTAAAGTCAAATAATTCTTGTCTTACCTCTTCTTCTGAAAGTCTGATAAATGGCTCAAAATTTTTAGCTATCTGAACCCAGACTCTTTTGTCTTTATTTGGATTAACCAATTTTGGATTTCTTGTCCAAAAAATTGATGCCTTTCTGTAAGTGTCAACAGTTTCTTTCCTAATTCCTTCTTTCTGAATCCCACCTGATATCAATTTTACACCATATTTCAATTTGAATCCAACATCATTGTTGTTGTATGCTTTTGTCCAATTTTCCTCATTAAACGCATCTCTAATGCCTCCTTCAACTAAAAACTGGACATTAATCTCAATATTATCATCAGATGAGTACTCATCATTGGATTTTACTACTGAATCTCTGAAATCTTGCTTTCTTCATACTAATGCTCATAATGATTTATATCCACAATAAGTTCTTTTTCCGATTACATGGATGCTCAAGTAATCACTTTAGAACCTAAAGAAATCAGTCTTTCAATCAAAGATGCTGATATAGGAATTTTATACATTATTCAACATGAGCTACTAAAAGAATCAAAATGTAGATTTTGCAGGAGTTATTGTAAAACATCCCCTTACCGATGAAATCCATATGAAAGTCAATTGTAGTACAAAACCACTAGGAGAGATAAAAAAAGCTACAGATTCAGCAATAAAAATGCAGAAGAGTTCAAAAAATTATTTAATTCTAAAATTAAGGTAAATTAGATTGAAATTTTGCCCCAAATGTGAGGTCAAATTAAAAAAAAGTGTTTCTGGCCTTCAATGTTCAAAATGTGGTTATACTGAAGGAGAAAAAGTAAAACAAACAAAAAAATTATAACAGAAGAAGAACCAGATTTCTCACTTCTTGCTTTTGAAGGAAGATGAAGGAGAAGAACAATATTCAACAATCAAAATGGATTGTGCAAAATGTGGACATGATGAAGCAGTTTGGTGGATGTTTCAAACCAGAAGTGCAGATGAACCTACAACCAGATTTTATCGTTGTCAAAAATGTAAATACACCTGGCGTGATTACACATAACGTTTAACTGGAACTTTGAGTCAAGAAAATTGATTTGACTTTTGGAGCAAAAACAAATGGTTCAGATGATCTTAAAGCAATTATTTCAGCAATTTCTACACTAGTTGAGGAAGCTACTTTTGTTGCAACTGCAGAAGGAATTACTTTTAGAGGAATGGATCCATCACATGTTGCTTTAATTGATATATCTTGGCCAAACTCTGCATTTGAAAAATATGAATGTGATAGTGATATTAAATTTGGAGTAAGAATAGATGAATTTTCAAAACTTATCAAAAGAGCAGATAAAAAAGATAGTATTGAAATTAGTATTTCTGATCAAAATATGTTACTTGTAACAGTTGGTAAAAATAAAAAATATAAAATGCGTTTAATTGAAAGTTCTGCAACTGATACTCCATTACCAAAAATTCCTTATGACACAAAAATTACTTTGTCTTCTTCAAAATTTGATAAGATTCTTGGCGATGTTCAAGTTGTATCTGATTATCTGACTATCCAAACAATTGATTCAAAAGCAGACTTTTCAGGCAAAGGTGACTCTGGTGAAGTTGTAATTGATCTTGATAAAGATGATAAAGATATTGAAGAAATTTCTTCAAAAGCAGATAGTATTGGTACTTACAGCCTTGAATATCTTAATCCAGTGATTAAAGCTGTAGGTAGTACTGCAGGCTTGATTACATGTGAATTTTCAAGCGCAAAACCTCTTAGAATTGAATTTAAAGTGGCAAATATTGGTAGAATCCACTTTTACTTGGCACCACGCGTAGAAACTTAAAGCATTTAAAGTTCAACTAATTCAAGTATCTTGAAATGCGACTTGTAATAAAATATGGTGGAACATCAATTTCCACTGCAAAAGATATTCAATCTGTTGCTAAATACATTAACTTACAATCAAGCAAACATCAAATTCTTGTTGTTTGTTCTGCAATAAGTGGAACTACTGATGACCTTATAGAAATATCTGAATCCATAAAAAAAGAGAATAAATCAAAAGCTGAACAACTTGTATCTACAATTACTAATAGACATAAGCAATTAGCAAAACAAACAATCAAAAAACCAGATGTTAGAAAAAAATTACTAACAAAGTTAGATTCAGACTTTGCAGAACTTCTTGCATTAATTGATGGAATGGTATTACTTGGTGAGGTTACTCCTCGTTCAATGGATTATCTAATTTCATTTGGTGAAAGATTATCAATTCAACTAGTTTCATCTGCACTTAATGATTCTGGAAAAAAATCAACTCCTCTTACTGGAAAAGAAATAGGAATTGTAACTGATTCTAATTTTGGTGAATCAAAACCTCTTATGGATACAACACGGTTAAGAGTATCAAAAACTGTAGATGCTTTATTCTCAAAGAAAATAATTCCTGTTGTAGGGGGATTTGCAGGTGCCGATCAACATGGACATGTAACTACATTTGGTAGAGGTGGTTCTGATTATTCTGCAACAACAATTGGTTCTTGCATTAAAGCAAATGAAATTTGGTTAATGAGTGATGTAGATGGATTAATGACTGCAGATCCAAAAATTGTTAAAAATGCAAAATTACTCAAAGAAGTTTCATACATTGAAGCAATTGAAATGGCTCAATTTGGTGCAAAACAGATTCATCCACGAACATTTGAACCTCTATTAGCAAAAAAAATTCCAATGAAGATAAGAAATTCATTTAATGTAAAAAATGAAGGAACTCTAGTAACTGCATCATCATCTGCTAAAAATACTGTAAAATGTGTAAGTAATATTCGAAATAATGGATTAATCGATATTCAAGGAGGTAGTATGGTTGGAACACCAGGAACTGCAGCTAAAATATTTGCAACCTTGGCAAAAACTGGAATTAATGTAATGATGATTTCACAAAACCCTTCAGAATCAAGTATTACAATTGTAGTAAAAAATACTGATCTTGATAGGGCAGTCAGTATTTTAGAAATGGAATTGTTGGGAAAAATTATCAAAAAACTAGATGTTACTACTGGTGTAGCTATTATTGCATTAATTGGTTCAGGAATGAGAGGAACAGTTGGAGTAGCATCAAAAGTTTTTGGAGCGATTGAGAAAAACAAAGTTAACGTATCTATGATTACTCAAGGTTCATCTGAGCTTAATCTTGCATTTGTAGTAAAAAATTCTGATACAAATGCGGCAGTACGGGCTTTGCATAATGCATTTGCACTTGACAAAATTAACTAAGACAAAATAATTTAAGGGAACAAACTAAATTAAATTCGTTGAAAAAAATTGTGGCTGTTTTAATTATTGGAATTTTTGTAATCAGTATAATTTCTATTTCTTCATTATCTGATCAATTTGTAGATGCAGGTTCTAGAAAAAAAATTCATTTTACTCAAACTATCACATCTTCCCAAGATCCCGGACAAGGACACCAAAATCATCAATTGGCACTTATTTTATCACCAAATGAAGGAACTCTTTATGATGGTTCAATGACATTTACCTCTAGTCAACCTGTTGAAATTGTTGTTTTACATGAAATCAACTCACAGGATGTAAAAGGTCAACCTACTTGGACTGTTGATGGAAATACTGTTTATGGATTATCTTTAATTGATTTAGAAGAAAAATCAGGTTCCTTTGAGTTTACAGGGGCAGCTCTTGCATTACATTCCTCAAATTCAAAAGAATTCACTGTAACTGTAAGTGTTGATGGTTGGATACGGGGACAACCTACTGAAGTAATAATGCAAAAAATTGAATTAGAAAAAGAAGACCCATCATTATTACTTTCAAGAACTAATGTCCCAGCAACAATTCCATTGCATCAAGGAATCTATGAAGGTGATCAAGTTCTTTACATCATAACTGATGGCAGTGATGAAGATTATGCAAAAACTCTTACAGAAAAACAAGGATGGAATGTTGAACTTGCTCCAGCTATTGCTGATGTACCAAAAGTTGTTCTTCAAAAAATATTTATTTTTAAAAATGGTATTAAGGGAGATGGAATTTATGGATTTCAAAATGAAGTATTTTCTAGTACTCCATCCCAAGAATCAAAATACAGTGCATTAAATTCTGTAATTGAAGTTACATGGAAAACAGGCCAAAAAGAAATATTATTTGAATCAGCAACTGATATTATTTCTGCTGAAGAAAGTGGTAGAATAGAATTTAATGAAACAGAAATTGTTCTTAATACTCCACAAATTGTTTGGCCTGACGGGCAAATGACAGTACGTTCTGAAAAAGAAATTACTAATGAAATACCATATGATGGAGGTCAAATAGTTGAAATCAATGAAGATGAACTAACTGTAACATTTGTAGCTCATCGTGGATGGGGTCCAGATGGTAGAACTATCTATTACATTGTAACAGATGCTACTCCTAGTGGTCCTGCCGGAATGATGGGGGTTTCCTCATCACCAGTTTCTGCAAATCTAATTGCTCATTCAGGAGCAGTTGATCTTTTCCAATTCAAAAATGGCATTAAGGGATCTGGTCCATTAGGCTTCCAAGCAGGAATTGCAGGTGCGGCACTTGGTGATAAAAATTATAGTCCAATGTGGAGAATTTATCTAGTCGAATGGAATGATGCAAAATCTGCAAAAATTCTAGAAACCAAGTCTGATATTGACTCATTTAGTGAAGACGATTTGTTATCTGTGAGTATCGCACGACCAACAAACAATGATCATATAGTTAATTGCCCATTTATTGATCCATTCCAATAGATCACTAAACGGATAAATTACTTGATAGAAAAATTGTTTTAAAATTGACTGGTAAACTCTACATTGTTGGTGTTGGTCCTGGCCATCATGATCACATGACATTTCGAGCAAAAGAGGTAATCACTGAAAGTGACACAATTGTTGGTTATGAAACTTATGTGAATTTAGTTCAAGATCTCATTAAAGATAAAACAGTTTACCGTTATGCAATGACACAAGAAGTTGAAAGAGCTCATCAATGTATTGATCTTGCCAAATCTGGAAAAATTGTTTCACTTGTATCTAGTGGAGATCCTGGAATTTATGGAATGGCTGGATTAATTTATGAAACATTAGCTGAGAGTGGTTGGAATCCTAAAGATGGATTACATGTTGAAATAATTCCAGGTGTTTCTGCATTAAATTCGTGTGCATCTATTATTGGTTCACCATTAATGACTGATTTTGCAGTTGTTAGTATGAGTGATTTGTTAGTTCCATGGGAAATTATTGAGAAACGAGTTGAAGCTGCAGCACAAGGTGATTTTGTAATTGTTATTTACAATCCAGCAAGCAAAAAAAGAATTCATCAATTAGAAAAAACCAGACAAATTCTTTTAAAATATAGAAAGTCTACAACTCCTGTTGCAATTATCAAAGGAGCATTTAGAGAATCTGAAACAATTGTTATGACTGATTTAGATGATTTACCTAATCATTCAGATGCTTTAGGCATGATTAGTACTGTGATTATTGGAAATTCATCTACATACACTTACAAAGATTTGATGATAAATCCAAGAGGATACAAATCAAAATATAATTTAGAAGAACAAACTAATCCAGATCTTAAAGTCTAATAGCTTTTCTTAATTGTTTCAAATAATTCTTCACTAAGATTGAGTTTTTCCCTAATTGGAGAAATAACTTTTACCAAATAATTTCCAACAGTTTGTTTCAAATCCCCTGGATGTAATTTCTTTTCAGAAAAATCTGTTTCTAATTGATTGTAATTAGTATATGATACATTACCGCCAAATTTTTCAGGTCTTTCAATATTCATTTCTTTAAACTCATGAAAAATTATCGTTCTTGCAATTTCTAATACTGGATTATTTTTTATATTTGTTTCTTCACACCATGCTTTACTGATTTTTTTCTTAATCTCATCATCTGTATTATGAATAAACACACCTGAATTTGGATCTGATTTACTCATCTTTCCTAATATTTGAGAATCATTAGATTCTGCTGGTTTTAAAAGCCCTGGTAACAATTTGTGATGAATAGCAACTGGTACTTTCCATTTCATTTTAGGAAAAATTTCTCTTACTAACATGTGTATTTTTCTTTGATCCATTCCTGAATGTACAATGTCTAAATCAAGTGAATGGATATCAACTGCTTGCATAGGTGGATAAAGTAATTTTGCAAGATCAATTTTTGCTTCGTCTTCAGATCTACCCATAATAGTTAGAGTACGCATAGTACGTTTTAGTGACATATGTTTAGTAAATTCAATAAATTCCCTCCAGTATTCTTTTCTTGAATCATAAAGTTCAGAACCCAGAACAATGTTTACTCCTGGACATACAAGTTTGAAAGCTTCTGCATAATATTTTGAAACTTTTGAAATAGTTTCCCAATCCCCGCCTAGTTTATCATTAATTAGAGTGTGCCAATCTGCAAGAAAAACTGTACAATTAACACCTGCCTTGATAAAATCATTAATTTTGAAACCAGTACTGATCAAACTACCGAGATGTAAAAAACCAGAAATTTCTAAACCAATGTAATGTTTTGGAGATGAATTTGTCTTAAATAATTCAATTAATTCATCATGTGTTACTACTTCTTCAGTTGGTGGTTTTTCAATCAAATTTACCTTTTCTGTAATATCCAAATCAAAACAACTTTTGAGATCTAAACCTATAAAGTTATTCAAAATTTTTAGCTGGATTTAGAATCTTTGAATAGTAGAAATAATTACAATACACATGACACTTGAAGAAGGATTAGAGTTAATTGAAAATTATAAGAAAGGATTACAAAAATTCTTAGATCTATTACCTGAACAATCTGTCCAATTAGGGCCTGAGATGATCAAAACCCTTGCTATGAACTCAAAAAATGAAATTAAAAACTTGGAAGCAATTGAAAAAGCGCTTAAAAGACAATCCAAATACGAATCTGGCTTGTCTGAATAATTTTTTAAATATTTACTTACAATTTTTTTTGTGTTTTCTCAAGTCATCAGATGTATGAAACTCGGTTCCACATACTCTACATTTCTCTTTTTTCTTGTTATGTGCTTTTTCCTGATGTTTCTTTAATCTATCAGAATCTGGAAGAACTGTTCCCACATTTTTTACATTTTAATTCATTTGTACTTTTTCCAAAAAATCCCATATTGAATGCATTTCTACACACTAGGAAAAATAGTTTTTATGAAAAATCACCATTAAAATGATATTCTCAAAAATATTTTTGATAAATTAATAATTATTCTGATTCAACCAAGCTTTTTCTCGGTTTTATGCTTAGGTAAAATCCATGAGTGCTAATAATAAAACCTGCAAGAAATATTTTGGTTGCAAAAATCAAATTCCATGGTCTATCTGGATCAGGATAAGCAACTGATAATCTATCAATATCTGGAACTTGTCCATTGATAATACCTGCTGTAATTTGTGCATTTAGTACTGTGAAGTTGTATAACACTTCATAGAGTGCAATAATTGAAAATCCTAACAACATTAATTGAAGTAATGACATCTTTGCACCGACAATTTTATCTCCTGCAGTTCTTTTCCAGCCAATTCTAGTAACACAATACCATCCAATTATTGTAGAAAAAAATATCCAAGTTGTAACTCTTGCAAAATTTTCAAAAGGAATAGTTGTATTGTTAATAGCTTCACCCATTACATAAGTGCCATTTTCGATCCATTCTATTGTTGTAACATATACCCCAAATACTAGTGATGCTACCATGATAAATCCACAAACATAGAAAACGTAAAGATAAATCTTGTAACTTGCATCTTTTTTTTCAAGATAGCGTGGCTTCATGATGCCGTTTGCCAAATTTTGAAATATAAAAATTCATGTTTTCTCAACGAGATTTATAGACTAGTTATTGAAAGAATTACTATTGAAAATTGCCATTAACATTCCTATAATAGGTAAAGAAGAGATTTCTGCAGTAACTTCCATTCTTAGAAATGGTGCCTTAACTTCATCTGCAAATCAAGGAGGTAAACATGTTCAAAATTTTGAAAAATTAACAGCCTCTTTTGTAAAATCAAAATATGTAATTGCAGTTAATTCTGGTACAGCTGCTTTACAGGCTGCTCTTTATGCATTAGATATCAAAAATGGTGATGAAGTTTTAGTTCCATCATTTACTTTTGTTGCTACTGCAAATGCAGTTGTTTCAACTGGAGCAAAACCTGTTTTTGTTGATATACTAAAAGAAAATTATACTATAGATCCTGATGATCTAGAAAAAAAGATTACAAAAAAAACTCGTGCAATTATACCTGTACATCTTTATGGAAATGTAGCAAATATTGAAAGACTTACTGAAATTTCTAAAAAATATAATCTTCCCATAATTGAAGATTCTGCACAATCTTTAGGTTCTACATACAAAAGAAAACATACTGGAACTTTCTTTGAAATGGGATGTTTTAGTATGTATCCTGCAAAAGTTATGACTTCTGGAGAAGGTGGTTTTATTGTAACAAACAATAAAAAACTTAGAGACAAATTACTGATGATTAGAAATCATGGAATGATTCATGGATATGATACTAAAATATTTGGTCTAAACTTAAGATTACCTGAAATTAATGCTGCAATTGCAAGTATACAAATGAAAAAACTTCCAAATTTTCTAAAATCTAGAAAAAGAAATGCAGAACTTTTATCAAAATTAATTTCTGATCTTAATATAGTAATTCCTTCTCAACGAAAAAATGAAAATGTTAATTGGTATCTTTATACAATTGCAACTGACAAACGTAACAAGTTTTTGAAAAAATTAAATGAAAAAGGAATTGGTGCTGCATCTTACTATCCTACACCTGTTCACAAAACTCCATTTTACCAATCAAAAACTAAACTCCCAATTACCGATTGGTCAGCCTCACATGTAATCTCTTTACCGATTCATCCAAAAGTAACCCAAAAAAATATTGAATTTATTGCTAAAACTATTCGTGATATTTTGTGAATGTACTAGGCACGGTAATCAAATAGCTTTCTAAGACATTTTATCTATTCTTGTGCTATCTTATCAAAATTCAATTTCATAAATTAATTGAAAATCATATTAGAATTTAATATCCATTTTCTTGTCTTTTTCGATTAATTTCATTTTTCTTTTTGTATTCTTCTACAATATCATCTGGTGTAAGATTTAGTTCAAGTGAAGCCTGAACAACAAAATGCCAAATGTCAATTAATTCTTCTCTTGCTTCTGCTACATCAAATTTGGTTGGTGTCTTCCACCATTTCCAATTTGTTGTTCTTTGTAGTTCTACTGCTTCATGCATAATTGCAGTAGATAATGCAGATACTCTTCCCTCTGAATTTTTTGGATATCTATCAAGATTCATCATTTCTGATAGACCTTTTTGAAGTTTGAATATTGTATCTAACCGATCCATTTTTTCAGAAATTTCTTGTGACAATGATAAATTAATTTGAGAAATTATTGAACTTAAGTCTTTTTAGAATCGAATCATTTTTTCATACATCTTAACTCTTTTACCGATATCTCCATTTTTGATTTTCAGTAATCCATCTAAACCGTATCTTTCAACTGCAAATGATCCTAAAACATTTCCATAAACTACTGCTTTTTTAATTTCAGATAGACTGGTTGATTTTTTACTTGCAAGGTATCCTATCATTGCTCCTGCAAAAGAATCACCTGCCCCTGTAGGATCTACTACATCTTCTAACGAAAAACCTGCTGTTGGAAAAATTACATCATCATAAAACATAAGGGAACCATGTTCACCTTTTTGATAATTACATATTTTGCTCCCCATTGCATCATCTTTTTTGCACACTTTATCAAGTTGAATTCTTTTGTTAGAAGTTTAGCTTCTTCATCATTTATTACGACTGCATCTACAGCTTTTATCATCTTAATCACTGATTCTCTCTTAGTAGATATCCAAAAATCAATTGTGTCACACATTGAAAATTTCACTTTATCAAATTCTTTGATTAATGCTGTATTTTGCTCAGGATCATTATTTGCAAGATATACAAATTGAGATTTTCTATAATCATCAGGAACAGTTGGTTTGAAATCAGCAAGTACATTTAATTCAGTTTTTAAAGTTAATCTAGTACTTAGTGTGTTATCATATTTACCATCATAACGAAATGTTTTACCCTCTTTGATAGTTAATCCTTGTAAATCAAGATGTTTGGACAAAACTTTGTGGTGTTGTTTTGGAAAATCTTTACCAACAACTGCAATTAATCCTGTATTTACAAAATTACTTGCAGAAATTGCTGCAAAAGTTGCTGCACCCCCTAAAACATTTTTTAGAGTTTTTTTTGGAGTTCTAATTGTATCTAATGCTGTAGAACCAAAAACAGTAAGCATTTGAGAAGAAATTAATTTTGATGTATAAATTCGCTTGCTTGTTCTTCTGTTGGATAATAAACAAATGGAATATCAATAGATGTAATGATTAGATCATATTTTGTTACCCCAGTAATTTTGACAGTTTTTGACTCTTCATCATTATTGGAATCTGTATGAAAATTTCCATTGACATAACTACTTCCTAATGGTTGTAATGTAAATGGATCTAGTTTTCCTTTGCCCACCATTTCATCATTTGCAATTACAAAGAATTCAGTCTCACCAGCAGTTAATATCAATAATGAAGGATTTTCAAATCGTAATTCAATATTATAGTTAGAACCTTTTTCAGTTTCATTTAACAATTCACTATGTGTAATACTTACTTCAATTTGTGATGCAGATGCATATTGTGAATATCCAAAAATGCTCATGCCTAGTATGAATAGAACAATTAGAGCACCTTTTTTTGATGATTTCATGACTAATTATAATAAAATTACATTTTAACTCGAGAGGGAATTAATCACGATAAATTGTGTAAAAGTTTTGATCTACTCTTAAAGCTCATTAGAGCTAATACAATAAATCAAAATTTCATGATTAATTCTCATTGGCTAAGATAAAACTCAAGCTTGGAGAA
>PVMK01145261.1_pt1 | contig 11961 bp, 13 predicted proteins | sample 1853481 | NCBI WGS metagenome assembly PVMK01 (sample SAMN08533507, study PRJNA380276) | Marine sediment metagenome, whole genome shotgun sequencing project. | reverse complement strand
AAAAAGATGATGAAAATGATAAAAAGATTTTTAACAGAAGAAGACGGTGTTACAGCAATTGAATACGGCCTGATTGCAGCGCTTATCGCTGTTGCAATTATTGCTATTGTAGGGGACGTGGGTGATAAACTTGTATCTACTTTTGAAGCTGTTGAGACCGAACTCCCGTAGGATAAGAAGGATAACCTGAGACAGACAAACCGCTTAAAATTATTAGTAAATATTAATGGATCTCCCGGTACAGATAATTATGGGTTGCCTGTTGGTTGCAGCCATGGTCTTGATGTTAGGTATCGCAAGATACCTAACATCCTGACCTTTCCGGCGATGCTTTCAGGTATGGCATATTACACGATTACCAACGGAGGCGCGGGGCTGCTCTTCAGCCTGGGAGGGCTTGTGACCGGACTGGCTATTTTATTGATCCTCTTTTTAATGGGGGCTATGGGAGCCGGCGATGCAAAGCTGATGGGTGCAATCGGGGCTCTGTCAGGTACCGATGTTGTCTTAAATGCAGCGCTTTTTTCGATGGTTGCGGGTGGTGTCTATGCCCTGATTCTTATCCTGTTTAGATACAGCGCCTGCAAAGAAGTGCTGTCGAGATTAGCTCTCCAGCTGAATTATCTTATGCGTACCGGAAAGCTGGCTAAAATTTCACTAAAGAATAGGCCGAATGAACCGAAACTGTGTTATGCAGTTGCCATTGCAACGGGTACATTTTTTGTGCTGGGCTGGCAGGCTGTAAATCATTCGTTGCCGCTTTGAGAAAAGAAGTAAATACGATCTCAGCGCAGATTCGCAGGTTTTACACTCTAACCTTCTGATGCAAAGGAAATACTAATGAAAAAGTGGAACCCGGTCTTAACCGTAACCCTGGCAATAGTCATTGCCCTGGCAGGCAGCATCCTGGCTTACAGAATTGCGAAGAAACAGACAGCAGCTCCACAACCCATTGTGGTAAAAAGTGCTGAAACAGTGGATATCGCAGTCGCTGTTGTGAGTTTGCCCTGGGGGGCAAAGATTCTTCCTGAAATGATAACCATGAAGCCCTATCTGAAGGATTCGCTTCCTCCCGGCTCGTTTAACGATTCCGAAAAGCTTATCAACCGTGTTGTGATAAGCCCGGTAAAGCTTGATGAGCCCATTTTGGAATCCCGCCTGGGCGGCGAAGGATCCAATGGGGGGGTCGGCTCAATCGTGACCCCGGGCAAGCGTGCGATTGCTGTAAAGGGAAACAAGGTGATCGGTCTGTCCGGCCTGATAAAGCCGTCTGACCGTGTTGATGTACTCGTGACGATTGAAAAGGATACCGGCAACAGAAATACAATAACTAAGCTTGTCCTGGAAAATATACTGGTGCTGGCTACCGGAACCAAGCTCGAGCAAAATGACAAGGGCGATCCGCTGCCCATTGATGTTTACACGCTTGAGGTGACTCCTGAAGAGGGTGAAAAGCTTGCCCTGGCTTCAACAGAAGGAGAGCTTCAGTTTGCTTTGCGCAATGAAACAGATGTCGAAAAGATTATAACAGAAGGTTCAACAATAAGCCAGCTGCTGAATTCACTCAGCAAGCCGTATCAAAAGCCAAAGAAGAAAAAGACCGCATACAGGGCGCCGGTAAGCGTGAAGGAAATTCGAGGGACAACGGTAAGTTACAAGAAATTCTAACTGAGAGAAACATAAAGGGGGAAAAAGCGAATGAAACCATTATTCTTGTCAAGGTTGTGTATTCTTTTTATGCTGCTGCTCATGGCTTGCCCGTCATCTCTGCTTTTCGCAGACGACATCATTGTGATAGAAAAAACCGAGATAAACAGTTTAAATATAGATCTGAGTAAATCGGTGGTATTAAAAAGTAAAGTGCCGATCAGTCGCATATCGGTGGCTGATACTGAGGTTGTTGAATATCTTACGCTCTCGACCCGCGAGATATATCTGACCGGAAAGAAGCCCGGAACCACGCGTCTGACGCTTTGGGTCAAAGGCGGGATGTTATCGTATGATCTGGAAGTGACCTATGATATCTCGGCCCTGAAACAAAAAATCAGGGAAATCCTCCCGGAGGAGGATGACATTCGCGTAAATTCCATAGGTGACACAATAACGCTGTCCGGAAGTGTTTCGTCAACCGCAACCCTGTCGCAGGTGCTGACAATTGCCTATTCATTTGTCGAAAAAGAAGGAGAAAGCAATGTGCAAAACCTGCTTGAGGTAAACAGTAGCCAGCAGGTTATGCTGGAGGTGCGGATTGCGGAAATGTCAAAACAGCTGGTCCGGGAACTGGGGGCAAACTTTTCCTTTTTCCGGCGGAGTGGGGATTTCGGGATAGGTATCTTAAGCGACTTTGGGGGTTTGTCGTCCATAGACGGCTTAGGTTCAATCTCGGCAGTGCTTCGGAGAGGCAAGTCAACCTGGACCGGCGTTATCGATGCTCTGGAAGTGGAGGGGCTGGTGAGAGTGCTGGCTGAGCCGACCCTGATAGCATTAAGCGGCCAGAATGCATCATTTCTGGCGGGCGGTGAGTTTCCTATCCCTAGTGACGCGGGTCTCGGCTCTACTGACATAGAGTGGAAACCATTTGGCGTGGGTCTTAGCTTCAAGCCGATTGTTCTCAGCAAGGACAGGATAAACATACACGTGCAGCCGGAGGTTTCGGAGCTGGACTTTGAAAGGGAATACGCACCGAGGATGGTCTCATAATTCCCGGCCTGAACGTCCGCAAGGCATCAACCATGGTAGAGCTTGCTGACGGACAGAGCTTTGTCATTGCAGGACTCATGAAAAACACTGTGCGAGATACTGTTTCAAAATATCCGTTTCTGGGAGATATCCCGATTATCGGATTGCTGTTCAGAAGAAAGGAGTTTCAGCGAACAGGAGACCGAACTGGTAATTATTGTTACAGCGCACCTGGTTAAGCCGCTTGAAAGTTCTCAGCAGCCTCTGCCCACTGATTCGTATCATGAACCCGATGACATTGATTTCTATCTGTGGGGCTTGTCGGAAAGCAGAAAAAAACAGCCGAAGCCGGTAGATGAGCGAGTCTCTTGACGGCGAATTCGGCCATGCGATTCCTTAACAGCCGAGCTAATGAGGTGATACATCAAATGATAAAATTATTTCACACAAGGAGCAAACCATGATGAAAAAATGTTTCGGCCTCATAACTGTTTTTCTTCTGTTGGGGTGTATGCGCATATGCCGGGCCGTGGTATCCGCGGGTAGATTCGCCGGTCGATGCCAACTGGGGAAAAGCTTACAAGATGCAAAAAGAAAATCAGATAATACGGCAGGATATAACGCCGGACAATAAAGCCGGTCATGAAGGGATGGACGGAAGAGCAGCTGCAAGCGCATACGACGGATACATCAAGGCATTTCAGGAGGCAGACATAGCTACTACCAGTTTTGAAGAGGACTCAGCTATCACTGAGGATGCTTTCGGAGATTGACGATTAGACTGTCCAACAAGACGGCGGGTTTAATATCGAAATGAAAAGGGCTAAAGGAAAAACAAAAATTCTCAAAAATTTTCCCGAGGGGATAGAGATATTTAATATTTTGCAACGACTGAACCGTTTAAAATAAATCGTCTAAAGACGGGGATTTGATCCCAGGGTCGAAGGTTACGCTAACCTCCGAGGAAGACAATAACCTTACTAATAAAAGAGGTGGAAGCAATCATGAAGATAAAAAGGCAAACTTTAAATCAGTCCGGAGTTTCGGCAATAGAATTTGCGCTTGTCCTTCCGTTGCTGATACTTTTCTTGTTTGGTATTGTCGAGTTTGGGACACTTTTTTTTGATAAGGCCATGCTCACCAATGCCAGCCGAGAAGGCGCCCGCGAAGGGATTAATTACGTTTGGTCGGAAGGCTGTGCAGATACTCAGTGTCATCCTTCGGATGCAGACATTATGAAGGTAGTGGATGATTATTGTGAGGACAGGCTGATATCATTCAACAGTTCCTCAGTTATCAACACTGACGTACAACGTCCTGACGGCGATGCAGCCGGCGGTACCCTGCAGGTGAATGTGTCATATAATTACGGCTGGTTATTATTGCCAAACTTTGCGACCGATCTTACAATCGGCGATCTCACTCTTAATGCAACGACCGAAATGCGGCTCGAGTGAGAAAGGAGGAGACCATGAATAAAAACAAGCATACAGTTTGCAATCAAACAGGCGCGGTAGCAATAATAATTGCGGCTTCTATGGTGGTGATACTCGGGTTTACTGCCCTGTCAGTCGACGTCGGCCGCCGGATGCTGGTCGTAAACCAGGTGCAGAATGCTGCTGATGCCGGAGCTCTTGCCGGGGCCCGATTTTTACACGATGAAGATGGGTCTATTAATAGACCCGTAGCAGAGCAAATAGCGGAAGAAGCGGCTGAGGACAATGAGGCCAATGGGGAGTCGGCAGAAGTTTTGTCAGTGGAACTGGGGAACTGGACTTTTAATAATCGGAGTTTCGTGCCGATTTCGGGCGATCCACCAACACCAGATTTCTCGGGGCAGTCTTCTGAACAAATTGATGCAAGGACAGACTTTATAAATTCCGTCCAGGTCACAGCAAGAACTGCAGACTCTGTTTCAAATTTCTTTGCCGGCTTTTTCGGGGATAGTTTTGCTACCTTTGATGTAGAAAAGGACGCGGTAGCCTACATCGGTTTCGCAGGCTCCCTGCAGCCGTTGGAGGCTGATCAGCCGATAGTGATCTGTGAAGATACGCTTCTGACCGCTGGGGGCGAATATTCCTGCAACATCGGCAGAATGGCCAACAGCGGAAATAATCCTCAAACCAATGATACAGCCCGGTGGACCAATTTTGAGCAGAATGAGGATGGATCCTGTCCCGGCGGGGGGGCTAACGCCAATGAAATTAGGGATTTAATTAACGATGAATGCGAAGGGGGTGCAAATCCGAAGGTGATTGCTTTTGGTATGGGCATGACCACTACCAACGGTTCAGTGACCTCCGCCTATAGAACTCTTCGGGATTGTTTTCTGGATAACACTCCGCCCCGGATGCTGAATATGACCCTGCCGGTTGTTAATTGCACAGAGGGCCCGACCTGCGGACCCGTGGTAGGGGCGGTCAATGTGGATATTGTCTGGATGACCAGGAGCGGCAACGGAAATAATCCTGTGCCGATTGAACTATGGAGTGCGGACGGTTCGTCAAGAGAATGGTATGGTGGTGCTATTGTTGATGATGACGCACGGTGGGATGATTTTGTCAGGCACTTTGAGCTTCAAAATGTGAACGGAGGATATGCTACTTTTACCCGTAGTTCCATCTACTTTAAGCCGAGCTGTGAAGAACAAGAGTCTTCAGGTGACAGCGGTGGGGAACACTTCAATGTTTTGGCCAAAATACCTGTTCTGGTTGAATGAATATAGCAGCAGTAAACTCAAAACCGGCATCAATAGATTAGGGGATAAACAGTGCTACTCGTAAACCTGAAGATTCAAAATATGGCTCTCCATAAAGAGTTTATGAATATCGTGGCGGAATTTGAAGATCTGGTTCTGTCCGAGTTTGATGAAGAAAAACCGGCTGACCTTCTGATATACGAACTGGGTCCTGACAAGGAGAATGATTTTAAAATATTGCACGCCTCTATTCAAAAAGGTCTGGCCAAAGAAGTTTTCCTTATCACCGAAGCGACTGATAAAGACCTTTTGCTTCAGGCTATCCGTCTCGGCGCCAAGGAGTTCCTGTCAATGCCGATTGAAACCGAGGAAGTGCGGAAGGCACTTGAGCGGTACATCGATCAGCACCAGCACCTAATCAAACAATTCAAAAAAGGGAAGCTGATTAATATTATCGGCTCCAAAGGCGGGGTGGGAACCACAACCCTTGCCGTCAACCTTGCCGTGGATCTGGCTGAAAAACAGAAATTTACGGTTTCTCTGATTGATTCGAACATGTTGTTTGGCGAGATACCGCTGTTTCTCGGCATAAACCCCAAACATGACTGGGGTGAAATTATCCGGAATGTTTCCCGCATGGATAAAACCCTTTTTTCAAATATCCTCACCAAGCATTCTTCGGGCATAGATGTGTACCCCTCTCCGCACAATCTGGCGGAACCAGGAGCAATTGTGGTCAAACAGATTGTGCGAATGTTTAATAAAATGCGTGAAATGTATGATTTTATAATCATAGACGGCGGTCAGAGCCTGAATTATCTGTCAACAAAAGCCCTTGAAATCTCGGATTTGGTTATTTTAGTTGCCGAGCAATCGCTGCCCTGTCTGAGCAATACGAATAAACTGCTTAAAGCCTTTGCCGAGCTTGGATATCCCAGGGATGAACAAATCAGTGTTCTTATCAACCGCTATCAAAAACGGGAAGGTATTTCGCTGAAGGAGGCTGAGAGCTGTATCCATAAAAAAATTATGTGGACAGTTCCGAATGACTATAGTGTAACGCTTGCTGCCATAAACCAGGGGGTACCACTGAAAGAAGTTGCTTCCGGAGCTTCGGTAACAAAAAAAATACATAAAATCAGCAGTTTTTTATTAAACGGTGATCAAACACCACAAGAGGGAGCATCTACATGGACATCCATCAAACAAAAGACGTTGAAAAACTGGTGGGGGAGCAAACAGCAACCATAAGCCGAAATAAAGGGACTACAGGCAGGAACGCTCAGAACCTTCAAGTGATGGACAAGATGGTGTCAGACGAGTACTATGCGTACAAGGACCATATTCATGACAAGCTGATCGATTCTCTGGATCTGGCAGTGGTTGAAAAAATGCCGCACGATGTTGTCCGGAAGCAGATTCGGGAACTGGTAGAGGAAATACTGAGGAAAGAAGATGGCGGAATACCGCTCAACTCGATCGAACATAAACTGCTCATTACCGAAATACAGGACGAGGTGCTGGGCTACGGGCCGATTGAGCCGTTTCTACAGGACCCTACCATTTCAGATATTCTGATCAATACCTACAAGCATATTTACATAGAGCGCAGAGGCAAACTCGAACTGACCGCCGGACGATTTAAAGATGACAAACACCTCAGGAGGATTATAGATAAAATCGTCTCTCAGGTAGGAAGGCGGATTGATGAGTCTTCACCCGATGGTCGACGCCCGGCTGCAGGATGGCTCGCGTGTGAATGTGATCATCCCTCCGCTGGCCATTGACGGCCCGGTGGTTTCTATCCGGCGTTTTGCTGAGGTACCCCTGGAACTGGAAGATCTGATGAGCTTGGAAACTGTCAAACCTGAACTTGGAGACCTATTGAAAGGCATTGTACAGGGACGGCTGAATGTTATTATTTCCGGAGGGACCGGAAGTGGTAAAACAACCTTCTTGAATGTACTTTCTCGGTTTATAGCGGAAGAGGAACGAATCGTCATCATTGAAGATGCCTCTGAATTACAGCTTAAACAGGAACACACTGTCAGGCTTGAAACACGGCCGGCAAATATTGAAGGCCAGGGTGAAATTTCTCAGCGCGATCTGGTGAAAAACAGCCTGCGTATGAGACCGGACAGGATTATCGTCGGCGAGGTTCGGGGTGGAGAGGCCTTTGATATGCTGCAGGCCATGAATACCGGTCATGAAGGCTCGCTTACCACCATTCATGCCAACTCTACGCGGGATGCTCTCATGCGGATTGAGACAATGGTTGCCATGACCCGAATGGATATACCGCTCGAGTTCATGCGCAAGTTCATAGCTTCTGCAATAGATGTCGTTATCCATCTTGCCCGCCTGAGTGACGGCACCCGCAAGGTCATCAGTCTTGAGGAAATAACAGGCATGGAGGGTAATGTGGTTACCATGCAGCAGATTTTTGTGTTTAATAAAGCAGGTATAGATTCTGAAGGAAAGGTCATGGGGAATTTCGAATTTACCGGTGTCAGGCCGGCATTTGTTGAAAAATTAGAACATGCAGGCATAAAAATACCCCGATCTATCTTTCATGGATCAAATAAAACCTCAGTTTAATTTAAAAGGAAGAATCTTGTGGAAAGTATTTGGGTGCCCCTTATTATATTGTTTTTTGTCTCTGTTGCAGCTATTGAGCTGTTTTTGTATGGTTACAGGACCATGCGCTTGCGAAGCACGAAAAAGGCCAAAAGGCGTTTGAGAAATTATTCCATTTCCGAAGATGTGGGTGAAATAACAAGTAGGGAAATCCTGAGTGATATAAAGTCGTTCAATAGGTTTCTGGGGACAATACCGTTTGTAAAATCATTGCACAAACTTACTGTCATGGCAAAAGCTCCATATCCTGTCAGCGTCTATATTCTGATATCACTTATTCTGGCACTGGCCGGTTATGGTGCGTGTAATATCTTTTTGGAGATGTTCTCTTTGAGCCTCCTGATCGGGACAGCAGGCCTTTTGCTGCCGTGGGTATATCTGTACGCGAAGAAAAGGACTCGCATGAAAAAGTTTGAGCGTCAGCTGCCCGAAGCGCTGGGGCTTGTCGCGCGATCCCTTCGGTCGGGCGTGTCGTTTACGGGCGCTTTGCAGCACATAACGGAAAACTTTGATGATCCGCTGGGAACAGAATTTGGGCAAACGCTTTCCCAGATTAACTACGGTTACAGTGTTGTGGATGCCTTGAAAAATATGACTGGACGCGATTATTGTCCGGACCTGAAATTCTTTGTTGTAGCAGTTACTCTGCAAGGTGAAACAGGCGGTAACCTGGCGGAGATCTCGGAAAGTATTGCAAGGGTGATCAGGGAACGGTTCAAGTTCAGGGATAAGGTACGCGCACTTACGGGAGAAGGCAGATTAACCGCCATTGTCCTGGGGTGTTTGCCGTTTTTTGTAATCGGTGCCCTGGCGCTAGTTAATCCCGGGTATCTCACCCCGCTTTATACTGAGCCGGTGGGTAAATTGATCTCCGGCATCGCCCTGGCTATGATGGGACTTGGTGCTTTTGTTATCATACGAATCATTGATATAGAACTTTAGCAATAGGTGAAGAAGCCATGAATGCTGACATGTTTGATACCCCCTTAATTATTGGGTGCGCGTTTTTTGTTATTATTTTTACAGGCGTGCTGCTGATTAGTTATAGTTTACTGAAGAAGGCATTGAAGCAGGAGCTGCTGAAAAAAATTGATTTGTCTGGCGAATCATCTGTGACAGGAGAAACATACGAAGACGGGCCGCAGGCAACGGGTATGATGCGGTTGCTCATAAAATACCTGGGTTTTGTCGGCAGACGCATCGTTCCTGAGAGTTCAGATGACTATGTCCTCATGAAACGCAAATTTTTGCTTGCAGGGCTGCATAACTCGACAGTCCCGCCGATCTTCTGGGGCTTAAAAGTGCTTCTGGCATTCGGGCTGCCTCTCGCATGCTATCTGTCGAAATTTTTACTGAATCATCCGCAGCCGAGGCTGAACGTTATGCTTGCCTGCCTGGCTGCTTCTGTTTTTGGGTATTATCTGCCCGACATCTTATTATATAATAAAATAGTCCGCCGCCGTGAAAAGATTAGGAAAGGATTGCCTGATATGCTGGATCTCATGGTGGTATGTGTTGAAGCCGGTCTGGGGCTTGATGCAACCATTCGGCGTATTACCGACGAAATCAGGATGTCGCATAAAGAACTCAGCGATGAATTATGGATGTACAACCTTGAACTGAATGCGGGACTGAGCAGGGAACAAGCCCTCAGAAACCTTTCAAGCCGGGTGAACATTGAGGATTTTCAAAATCTGGTAGGGGTTTTGCTCCAGACAGACCGATTCGGAACCAGTATCGCAAACGCGTTGCGGGTATATTCTGAATCTTTCCGTACCAAGCGTTATTCTGTTGCCGAAGAAAAGGCCGCAAAACTCGCGGTAAAAATTACTTTTCCTGTAATACTTTTTATATTCCCGTCCATGTTTGTGGTCCTTGCCGGTCCGGCTGCGATACGCATATATGCAGTTATGTGAAAAAGGCTTAAGCTTCCGGTACAAATACCGAAAGGAACCAGAAGTACAAGGTTCGTAACGGTTAAAAAAATAAAATCTCAATAAAGGTATAACAGGGATTCACTGCAGGTATGATTAGAATGCTCTCCAGGAAATATGCCTCACTTTTAATGTGCCTTCCGCTGTTTCTTTTAATGACAAGCTGCGCCAGCCAGCAAAACAATACCCGCAAAGATGAATGGGACTTTCAAAAACATGCTTCGCAACCGAAACGTTCACGTCCCTGGATGAATCAGAAATCCGGGACATCCGGTCCGCGCGATATCCCGTCGGAAGATCTGACCGCTGAAGACCATGAACGAATAGGTGATACCCATATTTCACGCGGTGATTTACAAAGGGCATTTTCTGAATATCAAAGGGCTTTGAAGCTGAAACCTGAAGCAGCCAAAGTTCGATACAAAAATGCTATGATTTTGCTTCAACTTGATATGAATGCCGAGGCTCTCAAGGATTTTCAGCTCATATTAGAAAGAGAGCCTGATTTTACGCTTGCTCATGAAGGTGCCGGCCGGGCTTATTTTCAGATGAAAAAATTCGACCAGGCCGAAATCCAATTCAAAAAAGCCCTGGAAGCCAATGATAAACTCTGGGAAAGCCACAACTTTCTGGGGATTATTAATGATTATCGCAATAATTATGCTCAGGCGATACTTGAATATGAAGCGGCATTAGAACTCAAACCGGGTAACGGCCTTTTATATAATAACCTGGGCCTGTCATTTGCACTCGCCGGTGAATATGAAAAAGCCGTTGCAGCCTTTAACCGGGCCCTTGAAAATGGTTTTTCAAACGGAAAGCTGGTTAACAATCTTGGAATGGCGCTTGCGAAACAGGGAAAATACCAGGAGGCCTTGTACATGTTTAAACAGGCAGGGGATTTGTCACAGGCCTACAACAACATGGGATGTTTCTACCTGGTTCAGGGGGACACTCAAAATGCCGCCGACTATTTTAATAAGGCAATTGGGGCAAAATCTGAATTTTACGATAAAGCTTACGAAAATATTAAAAAGTGTAACAATCTAAACACCTTGAAACTTGGTGTTGAGGGTAATGAACCGATTAAATATACAGTTCAGGAAGGTGAAACCCTTTGGGGAATTGCAGATAAATTTAATATAAGTCTCAATCAGTTAATTGATCGCAACGGGTTGAAATATAATAGTAATCTTAACGCGGGTCAGGTTCTGTTGGTTGACGTGAAATAGTTTTTTGCCTGAACCTGGCGAGAAGAAAAAGAGCCTAAATACATACCCCTCCTAATTAGTGAATTAATCTGAAGGATACGTGTGCCCTGTCATGCCGGAAAGGCCATGTGGAGTTCATCCTACTTCGTTTTTGGGGATAGGATACTTAACAGGTTTTAGGTGCTAAATTGTTTAGAAAGTAAATTATTTAAAGGTCTTATCGCTAATGTTTAATTTTGACTACTCCTAAATTAGCCAGGATACCAGAAATAATCTCAATTTATTCAGCTAACTTAATAATTTTCCTTTAAATTTCTTCACTGAACCCCCAGATTTATATAGGTGTATATACCTATATAAAATGAGACGAACACCCTATTGACATTAATAAATTATTTGTTATAATTATACGAAAATATATTTAATTGATGATACATATTATAAAAGATATTTTTGATTATTTATTTAAACACAATATAAGCATTGAAATTTATAATAAATATGTTATAATAGATAAATAAACTAAACAAAAAACAATTTTATTTTATTTGGGGAGGGGTTATGAAGAAAACAATTATTTCTATTTTCAGCTTTATTATTCTCACTTTTTTTGCCGGTCCTGTTCAGGCCTTGGAATGTCCGGGAGACTATATTATTGATGATTACGAAACTAGCGGTGATATTACTGTTCTGTCAGGCTGTACAGAAATAGACGGGAGCTTGACTATAGAATACACCACCCTGACCAGTCTGAGCGGGCTGGAAAATATCACCAGCGTGGGCGGGAATTTGGATGGTGATA
>PVMK01127130.1_pt1 | contig 11961 bp, 7 predicted proteins | sample 1853481 | NCBI WGS metagenome assembly PVMK01 (sample SAMN08533507, study PRJNA380276) | Marine sediment metagenome, whole genome shotgun sequencing project. | reverse complement strand
GGCCACCGCATGAAATTTCTCGATTCGCTTAGACCCCAGATCATCGCCGCCACCCGCATCGCAGTGGGTTTTCTATTTGCGCAGCACGGATTCGTCAAATTTTTTGGTGTCTTGGGAGACAGGCCGGACGGACTCGATTGGATCCACACCCTGGGCGGCGGTATCGAGCTGGTGGGCGGCGCGATGGTGTGCATTGGTTTGCAGACGCGGCTGGCTGCCTTTATCTGCAGCGGCACGATGGCGGTGGCGTATTTTCTCTACCACCAGTCCTCCGGCCCCTTGCCGATTCAAAATGACGGTGAACTCGCGGCGATCTACAGCTGGGTGTTTCTCCTTCTCGCGACGATCGCTGCTAACGGAGTCTGGTCGATTGATTCGGGCTCGGATTCGACCCAGGCGTGAGCGCAATCGCGGAGCGCGCTGGGCCCGCACTCAGCGGAGCTGATTTGCTGCGCTCTCGATGCTGAAGCGGATGATCTGAACGCTCGCGGCCTCCGCCGCGTCGATCACGGCCGGCAAATCGGCTGGTCGGGAAATCGCGCGCTTCGAACTTCTTGCTTGACACTCGCGGGCACTGGGCACTCGAGAATCGACTGCCCCGGCTCCGGGTAGTCGCTGGCCACCACGCATTCGGTGGGCTCGGCGATGTCGATGATCCGATCGATTTCCGCCCCATGCAGCATCTGAACGATTCCACTCGGCCAACGCACTCGGATCTCATCTACCGACATGGCTGTTCCCAATCCGAAGTGAAGGGGCTGGGGGTCGACGGGGGAGGTGTGGAGTTCGCGCAGCTGGGTTCGCCCACCGGTGCGAACCGTGACCCGCGCTCCATAAGCGTCTCGATGGCTGATCGTGCCGCGCAGCCGCACGACGATCCAGTGCTTTTGCTGACCCGTCAGATTTTCGTAGAAAGCTCCGCGCCCCCCCGATCCGAGTAAGCCTGAGGGTGCGTAGATATCCAGCGCGCCATCGTTGTTGTAGTCGCCGATGGCCGCGGCGGCGCCAGACGGGCCCGTATTGCTCGGGAATGCGAGATCCGTCACCCGGGTAAACGTTCCATCGCCAGCGTTTTCGTAGAGTGAGTTGGTGTCGATCTCGGTGACGTTTTCGCTGGTGACGTAGAGATCCAGATCGCCGTCGTTGTCATAGTCGAAAAATGCGTTGCCCCAGTGGATTCCGCTGATGTTGTCCACCGCGAGGTCTCCGGATTCCGCGGTGACGTCGACGAAGCCCCCGTTCCCGTCGTTTCGGTAGAGGGTGCTGAAGGGAGCCAGGTCCTCTCCGCGTCGACCCGTCAGGAAGAGGTCGATGTGCCCGTCGTTGTCATAATCGCCGACCGCACCTCCCATGGCGGCGGTCGATTCGCACTCCGATCGCTCGTTGCGTCGACGTTTCAGCGTGCATCCCTGCTTGTTCCGCCGAAATGACGTGAGGCCAGCGCGGACCGTGACATCGGAGAACGTGCCATCGCCGTTGTTCTGGTACAGGGTGATGCCGATGATACCGACTGTCGATGTGAGCAAGAGATCAGAGTCCGCATCGTCGTCGAAATCGAACACGAGAATCTGGCCATTGAGGAGCTGGATTGCAGGATCGAGGCAGGTCTTTGCGGAGACGTCTGTGAAGGTGTGGTCGCCGTTGTTGCGCATCAGCGAAACGCCCGACGGGAGATCCGCCGAAAGTCGTCGATTGGAGCCGGCCACGAAGTCGACCCAACCGTCGCCATTGTAATCGATGGCCGCGGTCGTAAACGCGCGCAATCCCCGGATGCCGCTGGAGTCGGTGATGTTGGAGAAGTTTCCCCCGCCGGTATTCAGCAACAAGTTACTGCCACTGATGGCGTTGAAGCCGGCCATGAATAGATCCTGGTCGTCGTCGTTGTCGATGTCGAAGAAGAGGCCCTGGGAAGTGCCGATGCCGCCGGAACCACCCTGCGCGGTGAAGGACCCATCGGAGTTTTCGTAGAGGCTATTGCTGAACACCCCGATCAGCTGCGCGTCGGTATCTCCGTCGCCGTCGTAGTCGTGCAGCGTCGCGCGCCAGGGCAGAATTCCGAAGATCGGGAGTCCTGTTTGCCGCGCGACGTCCACGAAGTGGGTGATGTGAACCGCAAAAGACAGGATCTCCCGGTAACCATCGGCAGATTCGAGTGTGAGGTCGAAGAGGATCTCCGCTCCGATCGGCGTCGAGGCATCGAAACCCACCTCGAAGGGATCATCGCGGTTGTTGACCCTTTGGCCCGTCGCGAGGGCCGCGAATTCCGTCCGATTCTTTCGGATGATCGCATTCGGATTTTCGGTAGTAAGGGTCGCGGTGACTTCTGAGGTGCTGATCCATTGATTTTGGAGGACTACCGCGATCGACGCGTCCCGCCCCGCTGCTGCTTTGCCCTCGTCGACTCTAATCAGCTTGACCAGCGGCCGCGGCTCGGCGGTGAGTGACGCCAGCAGGTCGATTCGGCCGCGGCCGAGCATCGTTTCAAACCCCGGATTCGCTGCCGCGATCGATTCCGCGCCCGCCAACAAGCGGCCTCGGAGATCGTCGAGGGACCGACCCAGGTCCTGACTCAGCAAGACGGCCGCTGCGCCGGATACGTGGGGGCACGCCATGCTCGTGCCATTGATCTGGAGGTAGTCGATCCCGACGATGCTTTCCGGGAGTGCCTCCGCGATCGCATTGGCTCCGGCGTTTGCATTGAGTGACAAAATCGCCACACCGGGTGCTGAGACTTCGATCCCGTTTCCGAAGTTCGAGAAGGCCGCCCGGACATCGTCCGGGTCGGTGGCGGCGACGGCGAGTACTTCGGCCAGATTCGCCGGCGAGAAGATCGCCACGTTGGTGTTGGCATTTCCCGCCGCGGCGATCGCCAAGACACCGAGACTGTGCGCGTAGCGGAATGCTGCGTCTACGGTCTGCGAGGAGGAGAATCCGCCCCAGGATGCGGAGATGATGTCGGCCCCCATGTCGGCCGCGTAGCGGACGGCGTTGGCGAGGGCGAGGGCGTCTCCCGAGCCCGAATCGCCTAGCCCCTTGAGTGCCATGATCTTCGCCCAAGGCGCGATCCCGATGACTCCGATTTCATTGTCACCGCTCGCCGCGATGGTGCCCGACACGTGCGTGCCGTGGCCGAAGCGATCTTCGGGGGTTTTGTCGCCGTCCACGAAGTCCCAGCCGATGATGTCGTCCACGAGCCCGTTTTCATCGTCATCGATTTCGTTGTCTGGAATCTCTATGGGGTTACGCCAGAGGTTGGCCGCGATGTCCGGGTGGTCGACATCGAGGCCCGAGTCGATGACCGCCACCACCACGTGCTCGCCGGGCCGGATTTCAGGCGCGTCGAAATCGCCGCTGCCGTCGAGGTCGAATTCGTTCCAGCCTTCGATGGCTCGAATCTTTTCAATCCCCCAGAGATCGGGATACGCCTGTCCCCAGGCGCCCTCCGAAAAGTGGGCACCGTCCTCGGAGAGATAGCGGTCGTCGGGGATGAAAGGCTCGTCCGGGAGGGCAATCTCCATCGTGTGAAAGAGAAAATTGGGTTCGACGTAGACGACTCCCGGTTGTGCGGCCAACTCTGCGATCGCCTGCAGGATGTCCGTGGAGTCCGCGAGCTGAACGACGAAAATGTTTTCGAGGTCAGGAACCTCCCGCGCGCGCGGCACCCGGGCCGCCCGCTTTGCGAAGCGCTGCCTCGCGCGCTCGGCGCCCTGCGCTGCGGTCGCGTTCGAGGAATGGGAACTCCCCGATTCGACGAATGCTTTGCGCTGACTGACGGCGCCGTGGCGGAGGAGCAGTGCGCTCAGCGTGCTGCCATCCCCGAGGTCCAGCGATTTCGCGCGGTCGTCGGAGAGCTTCAGGATGAGTTGGTCGGGGCGAAAGGTCTGGCTCGCGCGCGACTTCGGGTGTTCGGAGACGGGCGCGGCCAAGCCGATCTGGGCGAAAGCCACGAACGTGAGGAAGGTGCCGCCCACCAGGGCGGCGATCTGGGCAGCGAATTTCGCTGCGGGGGCGAATCTTCTCATGCAGTGCACCAATACTCGCTCGACTGACCGGCCCGAGCAGCGACCACCGTAGCCGTGATGATATCACGGATGGTTGGCGTATTCTGGCGCACCAGGCTCCGTTGCACACGTGGAAGCAGGCTCGGTGCAACCCAGCGGCAGTTTGGCGTGCTAGTTTGGGCGCGTGTTCAGGTTTTCGATCCGCTCAACTTAGGGATTTACCCAGGGTCCGCGAAGCCGTCGGCGGCGGTGGCGAGGGCTTCGCGACTCTTTTCGAGACCGGTCGATCCCGGCACCCCGCAAGGTCCCACACAGGTAGTCGATGTCCGATCCTTCGACCGAGGCGCTGCATCAGTCTGCGTCCAAAATGAACATCGATGCTGGGCTCGAGCGCCTCGGCTATAGCGCGTTTCGCATGGGGCAACGGCGGGCCGTCGAGACATTATTGGCCGAAGATCGCCTGTTGCTCGTCGCGCCGACCGGCGGCGGCAAGAGCCTGATCTATCAACTCCCCGCGGTGGTTCTGCCGGGCACTGCGCTCGTGATCTCTCCGCTGATCTCGCTGATGGCCGACCAGGTCGAAGCCCTCCAGCAGCGTGGCATCGCGGCGACATTTCTGGCAGCCACACTCGATCCGGACGAACTCCACGGACGCATGTCCGCGATCGCGCGCGGCGAATTCGATCTGGTCTACGCGGCCCCAGAGCGGCTGGGCTTTGCGGGCTTCCGCTCGATGCTCAAAGGGCTTGACTGTCCGCTGATCGCGATCGACGAGGCGCATTGCATCAGCGAGTGGGGTCACGATTTTCGCCCCGAATACCTCGAAATCGGCAAGCTTCTCGGGGATTTTCCGCAGTCCCGAGTGCTCGCCTGTACGGCGACCGCGACGCCCGTCGTTCGCGATGAGATCCTCGAGAGATTGGGGTTGCCCGCTGAAACCCCACAACTCATCTACGGTTTTGCGCGCCCCAATCTGTCGTTGAGGGTTTGCGAGGTCCAGCAGAAACGAGAGCGCGAGCGCTGCATCGACGCCGTGCTCGAGGAAGCACTGGGCAGACCCGCTTCGGGTGGTGGAGCAGCGATTCTCTACTGTCCGACGCGAAAGATCGCCGAAGTCCAGAGCGATCGAATCCGCGCGCAAGGTTGGAAGTGCATGGCCTACCACGCGGGCAAGACCGGTGCGCGCCGCGAGCAGGTCCACCGGGCGTTTTCTTCTGGCGAACTCGAAGTCGTCACCGCCACCAACGCCTTCGGGATGGGGATCGACCGCGCTGATGTGCGTGCCGTGATCCACTTTTCGCCGCCCGGGTCGATAGAGGCCTACTACCAGGAGGTTGGTCGCGCGGGGCGGGACGGTGTGCCCGCACTTGGTTTGATGATCGTCTCACCAGGTGACATGGCGCGACGCCGCGCGCTGCTCGAGATGGACATGGCAGAAAATGGATCTGCCCAACATATCATGGAACACAAGTGGGCCATGTTCCTCGAGCTGATGCGCTTCTCGGAGGGCGGCAGCTGTCGTCACGACGCCGTGTTGCGCTACTTCGGCGACGAGGCCGAAACCCTGGCGGGTTGCGGTCGCTGTGATGTCTGCGAGGCGTTGTCCGCGGGCGCGGACGACGAAGGAGCGCTCGACCACGAAGAGGTGACCCTCGTGGTCCGCAAGGCGCTCAGCGCAGTTGCGCGGGTCCACGGGCGATTCGGGTTGAGCGCGGCGGTCGCGTTGCTGCGGGGTGCGAAGGATCCCCGTCTGGAGCGCCTCGGTTTGGATCGGACCCCTACCTTCGGAGTGCTGCGCGCCTACAGAGAAGAATGGCTCACGCGCCTGTTGCGGCGCTGTGTGACCGCGGGTTGGGTCGACTTCTTCGGCCTCGATCGACCAGTGGTGGCGCTTACCGAAGAGGGCATCTCGACGATGCACGCAAAACGCCCCGTGCGGCTGCTGTTACCACCTCTCGAAACGGCTCCGATCGCGAAATCCAAACCCCGGGATTCGATCGCGCCCGCGCCGCGCAGCCCCACGCAGCGGGACTTCTCGCCGTGCAGCTTCTCGCAGCGCGACAGCGCGCGAGAGCGCCGAGGTACTCGATGATCGCGACCGCGCGCTCTTCGACGCGCTGCGCGGTTACCGACTGAAGCGCGCTTCTGCCTCGGGGGTGCCTCCCTACGTGGTGGCGAGTGATCGCACACTTCGCGAGATTGCCGTCGAGCGGCCCCGCACGATCGACGAGCTTCTCGTCATTCACGGCATCGGCCCTACGAAAGCGAAACGCTACGGAAAGGGTCTACTCAAGGTCGTCGCGGAGAGCGCGAACTGACACGCTGTTGCGCACGGGTCGGCCCGACGTTCCGTTCATCTCAATTTGGTAGCATCGTCGCGTTTCGGTTTCTCGGCGTTCGCTTCCGACTGTGGCGGGATTCCGACCGCTGTGCGATCAGGCACAGCCATGCCATCGAGGCCGGCAGCGCTCGTCGCCCATCGCGTCGCTCACCAGGAGTGGAAATGGACTCTTCCTCGATCATTTTCCCGGCCGTCGCGATGTTCATGCTCACGTTCTCCGTAATCGCCTACACGGCTGGATCGCGGCTCGCGGCGACTCGCCGCGGTGAGGTCAGCATCCGCTACTACCGTCGCTACAACGAGGGCGAGCAGACACCTCGCCTTCAGGTGATCGGGCGGCACGCGCAGAATCACTTCGAAGTGCCCCCTCTATTCTACATCGCACTCCTATTCCTCTACGTGACCGGTAGCGTCACGCCGATTGCGGTTGCGCTCGCGTGGCTCTATTTCGCGTCGCGATGCCTCCACTCCTTCATCCACCTCGGAAGCAACAACGTGACCCACCGCTTCATCGCATTTGCGGGTAGTGGATTGATCCTGATGGGTCTCTGGGGCCAGCTCCTACTGTCGGTTGCGTCGTCTGAAGTCCAATGAACGACTGATCGGCCACTCGGCTGCTGAGGGAGATCGAACGGCCATGCGTTATCGCTTTTACATCTGCGATGTCTTTACCGAGGTGAGATTTGGTGGCAATCAGCTGGCGGTTCTGCCCGAGGCCGAAGGGCTCTCGGGTGGGCAGATGCAGCAAATTGCCCGGGAGTTCAATTTTGCGGAGACCGCGTTCGTCTTTCCGTCCGAGGTCGGGCATACGCGAAAAGTCCGCATCTTTACGCCCACCACCGAAATGCCGTTCGCGGGTCACCCCAACATTGGAACCGCCTTCTCGCTCGCAACCGCTGGTGAATTCGGCGAGATCGGACCATCGCTTGCGGTGACTTTCGAAGAGAAGGCCGGTCCGGTACCGATTGCGATCGAGAGAAGGGAAGGGAAATCGATCTGGTGCGAACTCGCTGCACCGGAGAGCCTTTCGTTCGGAAAGACGGTAGCCACCGAACTCGTCGCATCCGCAGTCTCTCTGGCCGAGAGCGACATCGTCACCGCGACGCACGTGCCCCAGTTCGCCTCTGTCGGCTTGCCGTTTCTGATGGTGGAACTGAAGAACCGCACCGCACTCGAACGGGCGCGGGTCCAGTGGGATGGGTTGCAGGCGATCGCTGCGCTGGGTGTGACTCCGGATATCCATCTGTATATCCACAGCACCGATGAATTCGACATCCGCGCACGCATGTTTGCGCCGATGGACGGGGTTCCCGAAGACCCCGCCACGGGCAGCGCAAACTGCGCGCTCAGTGGTTTGCTCGCCCACCACAGTGAGAAAGCCAACGGCCACTTCCGCTTCCGCATCGCCCAGGGTGTGGAGATCGGAAGACCCAGCGTTCTCGAAGCACGCGCCGAGAAGAGCGACGGAAACATCATTGCGACCTGGATCGGCGGATCCTGCGTATCCTTTGGCGAAGGCGTCATCGAAGTCGACTAAGAGCCTGCCCCAATACTCACGTAAAGGCTGAATGGCGCGCTCCAATCCAACGAAAACACGCGCGGCCACTGTCATTCCACATCGCAAGACAGACTCTTGCCCGAGCAGACCCCACGCGCTGGATCTTCGGGTGCTTCGAGTTGGTCGAGGTTGTCATCCGCCCGAACCTCGTGTATCTAGACCCGCAGTGCAGTAGGTGCCCTGGCTCAAACAACGGGCCGGGTGAAAAGGGAAGTGAGGTGCGGAGAGGGGTTCTCTCCAATTCCTCCGCGGGCGCGCCGCCGTAATGGGTTGGTCCCACACGCTGGGACTCTTGATCGAAAACAGAGCCACTGCCCAACCTGCAACGGGTTGGGCGGGAAGGTGATCGGTCGAGCAACCCTGAGCCGGAAGACCTGCCAACTGCCGAAGAGACGTGCCCTCGCAACCAGGGTGCTCGGGTCGGAACGCATCGGCGTTCTCAGATTGAGATTCTCCGCCTCGAGACTTCCTGATGCACACGAGGGCCAATGTTCGTGCATGCCCCGCGCGAAACGGGGTGAGGAGGTCCAACTGTGTCACTGTTTGATCGATTTGCATCGCGCGTCGCCGCGATGCGCGAAGTTTTTCCCGCCGTTCTCTGCATCAGTGCGCTGCTTTGCGTTCTCGTTGCCATCAATTCTACCGCTGACGAAATCCCGGTCGAAGAACCCGCGGACGCCAGCCTCGTGGACACTGATTCCGCAGACGCCGACCCCGCTGATGTCAGCCCCGTGGTCGAGGAACCCTCGGCCGAAGAACTCGCCGCGGAAAAGCCCGCCGTCCATCAGGTGGGCGATGTTATCGTCACTGCCACACGGACCGATACACCCGCCGCGCTGGTCGCGAGTTCGGTTACGGTCGTGACATCCGAAGAGATCAAGCGCCGCCAGTTGCGCCTCGTGACGGACGTGCTGCGGCGCGTCCCCGGGGTCGATGTGCGGCGCAACGGCGGGCCGGGGTCCGTTACATCCATCTTCATGCGCGGTGGCGATTCCGATCACGTGCTGGTGCTGCTCGACGGTGTCGAACTCAACGATCCCTCGAGTCCGAGCCGTGCGCCGACCCTCAACGACCTGACTACCGAAGACATCGAACGCATCGAGGTGGTTCGCGGCCCGCAGAGCGTGCTCTATGGTGGAGACGCGATGAGCGGCGTGATTCAGATCATCACCAAGCGCGGCAGCGGAAAGCCGAGGGTGGTGGGATCCGGTGAAGGCGGGTCGTACTCCACAGCGCGCGGGGTCATTTCGGTGTCCGGAGCTACGGACAGCCTGAATTACGCAGTTTCCGGTTCTTATTGGTCTAGCGATGGCTTTTCGGCGAAAAGCTCCGGCGGCGAGCGAGACCGCTACGAAAACAGCACGACTTCGGCTCGCGGCGGCTGGAAGCTAAACGACCAGTTTTCGCTCGACGGCATGCTTCGGTACAGCAATGGGAAGGTCGAATACGACGCTTCTCCTGCCGTCGAAAACGATCACCACATCGACACCGAGCAGTGGCTTGCGCGCTTCGCGCCCAGACTGAGCCTGTTCGATGGTCGCTGGGTTCAGACGCTCTCGGGCCAGTTCAGCCGCAACGAACGCGACACGAAGAGCGCTCCTTTTTTCCCTGTCGGCCTCCCCAGTTTTCACACCCAAATTGACAGCAACCTCTATGCGCTCGATTGGCAGAACGAGCTGCGCCTGATCAAAGGCCACCTCGTCACGCTGGGCCTCGAGCAGCAGTGGGAGGAGGCGGATTTTGCGACTTTTGACGACAGCCGGGACAACTTCGCGGTTTACCTCCAGGATCAGATCACCTGGGGAGAACGCCTCTTTGGGACAGCCGGCTTTCGCTACGACAATTCGAGCGATTTCGAATCCGAGGTCACCTATCGCTTTACGGCGGGCGTTTCGGTACCCGAGATCCATACGATTTTTCGCAGCAGTTATGGGACGGGCTACAAGGCGCCCTCGCTTTCCCAACTTAGCCTCAACTCTTTCGCTCCCAATCCGAATCTAGAGCCGGAGAAGTCCAAGGGTGTCGACGTCGGTTTCGAGACCTCCCTCTTCGACGAGCGATTCGTGACGACGGCAACGTTCTTCTACAACGATGTCGATGATCTGATCGTTACGTTCGATCAAGATCCGAATCCGGGAGATTTTGTGTTCGACTTTGTGACTCTCAACATCGATGAATCCGAAGCCTACGGAGTAGAGACCAGCGTCGACCTCGAAATTGTCAAAAATCTGCGCTTTGCTGGGAACTACACCTATACGCACACCGAGGCCAAGGGAAATCCGGAAGGTTTCGGGATTTCGGACGGCTCCCGATTGCTGCGGCGGCCAACCCACAAGGCGTCGATCGATCTGATCTGGGATTTCCTCGACAACCGAGGCCAGTTCGCCGCGAACATTCTTTACGTCGGTGATCGCAGGGATTTGACCCCGTCCGGCACGCAAACCATCGGCGATTACGTGACCCTGAACCTCACGGGCCGCTTCAGGATCAACGAGTGGCTCACGGTCTTCGGGCGCGTCGATAATGTCTGGGATGAAGATTACGAGGACGTCTACAGCTTCAAGACCGCGGGCACTTCGGCCTACGGGGGCATTCGCCTCGAGTATTGAATCCACGACCGAAAGGGGTTTGCGATGCCGGAAAAGGTGGTGCTTTCGTGGAGCGGCGGGAAGGACAGCGCGATGGCGCTCCAGGAGTTGCTCGGCGACGAGCGCTACGAGGTCGTCGGGCTGCTGACATCGGTGGCCGAGGAATACAAGCGGATTAGCCACCACGGCGTGAGGGAAGAGCTACTCGACGCGCAGGCCGAATCGATCGGGCTCCCGCTCGATAAGCTCTACCTGCCATCGGATGGGGGAGTTCCGTGCACGAATGAGCACTACGAGAAATTGATGCGCGAAGCCTTGCAGCCGTATTGCGACGCGGGGGTGATGCTGGTTGCACACGGTGACCTCTTCCTCGCAGACCTTCGGGCTTATCGCGAAAAGAACCTGGCTCGAATGGGAATGCGCGGGATTTTTCCGCTCTGGAAGCGCGATACCACGCAGCTGATTCAGACGTTCATCCGCTCTGGCTACAAGGCCTATCTGAGCTGCGTCGAAGCCAAGGTCGGAGAATCATTTGCGGGCCGTGCGATTGATGCGGATCTGATCGCCGACCTTCCTGACGGCATCGACCCTTGTGGTGAGTACGGGGAGTTCCACTCCTTCGTCTACGACGGCCCGATTTTCCGCAAGCCCGTCGATGTGGTCGTGGGTGAAGTGGTGTGCCGAGATACCCGCTTCTACGCAGATTTGCTGCCATCCGCGTCGGGTATGGCCGCAACCGAAATTCCGCCTGTGGGGAGGATCTAGCCGTGCAACGCCCGATGTCTGGAAGTCCGCGATTTCAAGCTCTCGTGTCCATTACGCTGGCGGCCGCAGCCATGCGACGTCTGCCACACCCGTATCACTTCACGCCCATCGCGGGGATGGCGCTCGTGGCGGGTGCGCATTTTCGCGATGGAAGGGTTGCGTTCGCGATTCCGTTGATCGCCATGTTCGCGAGCGATCTCGTGCTCGCGGCGACCGTCTACGGCTTCTCCGCACTGGAGAGTATGCCGATCGTCTACCTCGCGTTCGGGTTGACGGTGTTGCTGGGACGTCTGCTGGGCCCGCGATCGAGTGCCCTGCGGGTGGGAACGGCATCCGTCGGTGCGGCAGTGCTGTTCTATTTGATGACCAACTTCGGCGTCTGGACCAGGGGCGTCCTTTATCCACTGACCTGGGAAGGGCTCGTGGCGTGTTATGTGGCCGCCATTCCGTTTCTCCGCAACGCGATCTTCGGAAACGCTTTTTACGCGATTGTTTTCTTCGGTGGATTTGCGTTGGCCCAGCGCCGGTTCGCGGGGCTTCGTGAGACCCCGAATCTCACCGCCGAGCGAGCGACCTCGTGAATTCAAATGCTCAAGAGTCGGCAGTGACCATCCCAGCTGCAGGAGAGGGTTTCTGCTGTTCCTGGAGTGGCGGTAAGGATTCCTGCCTTGCCCTCCACCCGAGGCCGCGCGATGGAGGGCAAGGCAG